>Ga0074198_1001336_pt1 | contig 11026 bp, 4 predicted proteins | sample EPASupsiteSAE323_FD_64527 | JGI IMG/M metagenome (GOLD analysis project Ga0074198, IMG submission 64527) | Bioremediated contaminated groundwater from EPA Superfund site, New Mexico - Sample SAE3-23 | ecosystem: Environmental > Aquatic > Deep subsurface > Groundwater > Contaminated ...
AGAGCAATCTGCAAGCAGGGTGGAACCGTGTGAAATTTGCACCCCTGATTTTTTCAGGGGTGTTTTGTCTTTTTTTGGACGTCGAAAAGAGCTTTATTTTCAAACATCGAAAATGCGTTGTGAAGCAAGCAGTTGACCCTCTGCCGAAGGCGACACGCCATAAAGCGGGCAGCGCGAGCGGTAGAATAAGAGGAGATGCAAAGGGAAACTTCCCCTTGTACCTTTACTCTTTGGAATTTCAAAAAACCATTTCTCTTTTCGCGAAAAGAGAAACGGTGTTTTGGCTTGTTGAGGCAAAACAGAGTTTTGCATTACTTCGGTTATAATAGTAATTAATTATAAGGAGATAGATAAAATGGAAGAAAATTTGTACACTTTTGAAAATCCCGATTTCAAACACGCATACAGACACACGACCTCTCATATTTTGGCTCAGGCGATAAAACACCTCTATCCTGAGACAAAGTTTGCAATTGGCCCCGCAATTGATGAAGGCTTTTACTACGATGTTGACTCCGAAACCATTTTTACGCCAGAAGTTCTTGAAAAGCTTGAAGCTGAAATGCGCAACATATGCAAGGAAAAGATCCCTCTTGAGCGTTTTGAACTGCCACGTGCAGAAGCCCTTGAGCTTATGAGGGACGAGCCCTATAAGCTTGAGCTTATTAACGACCTTCCCGAAGACGCGGTAATCAGCTTTTACAGGCAGGGAGATTTTACCGACCTTTGTGCAGGTCCGCACATGGACAGCACTGGGCGTATAAAGGGTAATGCAATAAAACTTACTAGCTGCACCGGCGCATATTGGCGCGGAGACTCAAAGCGCAAGATGCTTCAGCGTATTTACGGCACAAGCTTCCAAAAAAAAGAGGAGCTTGACGCATATCTTGAGCGCATAGAGGAAGCGAAGAAGCGCGATCACCGCAAAATCGGCCGCGAGCTAGACCTCTATATGATTACGGAAGAAGGCCCCGGCTTCCCCTTCTTTCTGCCCAAGGGTATGGTTCTGCGTAACGAGCTTGAAAACTTCTGGCGCGAGCTGCACAAAAAGTGCGGCTATCAGGAAATCAAAACTCCGATGATTTTAAATGAGGAGCTCTGGCATAGAAGCGGACACTGGGATAAATACAAAGAAAATATGTACTTTACCAAGATTGACGGTGAAGATTTTGCAATCAAGCCCATGAACTGCCCCGGCGGTATGCTTGCTTATAAGCGCCGCCCTTGGTCGTATAAAGATTTGCCAATGCGCGTCGGTGAGCTGGGAGTTGTCCATCGCCACGAGCTTTCGGGCGCATTGCACGGACTAATGCGTGTCCGTTGCTTTACTCAGGATGATGCACATATTTTCATGACAAAGGAACAAATGCACAGCGAAATTCTCGCAGTTATCAATAAAATCGACAGCGTTTACAAAATGTTCGGGTTTAATTACCACATCGAGCTATCCACCTGCCCGGAAAACTTTATCGGAAGTCAGGAAATCCGTGAATACAGCGAAAATGTTCTTAGGGAAGTTCTCGAAACAAACGGTAGGGAGTATATCGTTAATCCCGGAGATGGTGCTTTTTACGGCCCGAAGATTGACTTCCATCTTGAGGACGCTATCGGCAGAACTTGGCAGTGCGGAACAATTCAGCTTGACTTTCAAATGCCGGAGCGTTTTGAGCTTGAGTATACGGGAGCTGATGGCGAAAAGCACCGTCCGATTATGATTCACACAGTTGCGCTCGGCTCTATCGAGCGTTTTATCGGAATTCTTACGGAGCATTTTGCAGGGGCGTTTCCGCTTTGGCTTGCTCCGGTTCAGGTGATGGTTATGCCCATTACAGACCGCAGCCGCGAATATTCAGAGGAAATATACAAAAAACTGTTTGACGCAGGTATTCGCGTTGAAACTGACTATAGAAGCGAAAAAATCGGCTACAAAATCCGTGAGGCGCAGCTTCAAAAGATTCCATATATGCTTGTTTTGGGTGACAAGGAGGCCGAGTCGAATATCGTTGCGGTGCGTACACGTTTGGGCGGAGATGAGGGCACAATGACCCTTGATGAATTTATGACAAAAATCAAGGAAGAAATTACAAGCAAGAAAAATTAGTACTCTGTAACATATAAAATTATTATATAGCGGTGAGGATATTTTGCGTAAGAAAAGGCGGAGGAGCGAGTAATACTGGATGTATTCCAAGCGACGACAACGCGGTATTGCGCAAAATTGACCACCGCTATATATGAGAATTAGATGTTACTGAGTACTAAATGTCATTATTTTCAATAGCCAAAATTGCATAATAAAACAAGCTCCTTCGTAGACTATTGGTGAGGTCTGCGAAGGAGTTTTTTCGAAGCTATGCAAAGTCTTTCAGTTTGCTACGCCCTGAGTGTGGCGATTAACAGAGCGGTCAGACACTCATTTTGCTAAAGCATAGGAGGTTTACATCGTGAACAGAAAGAAAATGTGTCTTGTGCTCGCTGTGGTTTTTGCTTTAAATATTTCGGCCATCCTGCTTGTTGAGAGAGTGGACGCCGCGTCATATAAAAAGGGCTCAACGGGTAATACGGTGAGCCAAATTCAGACTGCTCTGAAAAATCAGGGTATATACAAAGGCGCGGTTGACGGGGTTTTCGGAAGCGCAACCGAGGCGGCGGTTAAAGCCTTTCAACAAAAAAAGGGGCTTACAGTTGACGGAAAAGTGGGAACGGCAACGATGAAGGCTTTGGGGGTTTCTCAAAGCACAACGCAAAATTCTGATTCGGGCGATGTTGCTCTGCTCGCGCGGCTGATTTCGGCTGAAGCAAGAGGTGAACCTTACAGCGGACAAGTAGCCGTTGGGGCTGTGGTGTTAAACAGAGTTGACAGCCCAATTTTCCCAAATACGATTTCGGGAGTAATCTACCAGAGTGGAGCGTTTACCTGCATTACGGACGGGCAGTTTAACGAGGCGGTTTCGGAAAGTGCATACCGTGCGGCACGCGATGCCATGAACGGCGTTGATCCCTGCGGCGGAGCTATTTATTATTTTAATCCTTCAACCGCGACAAACAAGTGGATTTGGTCAAGACCGCTCATTGTTGTAATTGGAAAGCACAGATTTTGCGCGTAAGGCCACGTTTTCCTTGAATTAAAAGGATCTTCGGATTATAATAAAAACAGCTTAATAAAATTCAAGGGGGAATAATTATGGCTTATTGCAAGCAATGCGGAACACAGCTCCCCAATGACTGCACTTTTTGCCCCTCGTGCGGCGCAAAAAATGATGAAGGTCAAAGCAACTTTGGGCAGTATCAATACAATCCACAGTCTAATCAGAACCAGAACTACAATCGTGTTCCAAATGATGTTGAGGATAACAAGCTGATTTCAATCCTCTGTTATTTCTGGATATTATTCCTCATACCTTATCTAACCAGACCGGATTCGGCTTTTATCAAGTTCCATTCTAATCAGGGTCTTGTACTTTTCCTGTTTTCATTGGTTACGGGATTAGCTTGGGAGATTCCGTTTTTCGGTTGGATAATTGGCGCAGTCTGCGGAATATTCGGGTTTGTATGCTTCATTTTGGGAATTGTGAATGTATGCAACGGCGAAACAAAGGAACTGCCGATTATAGGACAGATACAGATTCTTAAATAATTTGACGATAAAAGAAGCGCTGCCCTATGCAGCGCTTCTTTACTATATGTTATTGTATTGAGTCAGCTCCGCATCTTCGCCCTCATTATCGGGATTTATGGAACTAATGACATATGGGGTGGTTTGATAGACGTAATAGTTAAGCCAGTTGGTGTACAACAGCTGCGCGTGAGCACGCCAGGTCATCTCCGGTTCTTTTGTTGGGTCATCGTTGGGGAAATAGTGGGCGGGAACCTGAATGTTAGTTCCTTTTGAAATGTCACGTCTGTATTCTTGAGCGAGCGTATCTCTGTCGTATTCGGGATGACCGAATACGAAAAATTGACGGCTCCTGTGGTTTTTAACAGCAAATACTCCGGCTTCATCGGAAACAGCAAGAACCTCCAGCTCGGGGACTTTTTCAATATCCTCCTGCCGAACCTCGGTATAGCGCGAATGGGGGGCGTTGAAATAGTCATCGAAACCACGGAAAAAGGGCGAATTTGGTCTAAGAATCTTATGGCTGTATATCCCCGATATCTTTTTGGGTAGGCTGTACTTCGAAATACCGTAGTGGTAATATAGTCCCGCCTGAGCACCCCAGCAAATGTGGAAGGTGCTGTGGACATGGCTTTTTGACCACTCCATAATCTCACAAAGCTCAGGCCAGTAATCGACTTCTTTGAAATCAAGGTTTTCAACCGGTGCACCAGTGATAATCATTCCGTCGTAATATTTGTCCTTTATATCATCGAGACTTACATAGAAAGACGCAAGGTGGTCAGAATCCACGTTTTTCGAATCGTGGCTTATAGTGCGTAGCAAGTCAATTTCGACTTGCAAAGGAGTGTTCGATAGTTTGCGAAGAAGCTGAGTTTCGGTGACAATCTTTGTTGGCATGAGGTTAAGAATCAGTAGCCGCAGCGGTCGAATATCCTGGTGCAGCGCGCGAAATTGCGTTATTACAAAGATGTTTTCCTTATCGAGTATGCTCTTTGCGGGCAGAGAGTCCGGAATTCTTATAGGCATAATTTCACTCCATTCTGGCGATACTATATAATAAAAGCGAGTATACAACGAATTCATAATAAATGCAATATCCGCGGCAATTAAGGCTTGGAAAAAAACTTGTCGAAAATGAAAATAATGGGTTGACAAGTTAAACTCCAGGTGTTATTATAAACAAGCTCTCGCCACGGGGGCGACGGACTGAAAGCAAAAAAGCAAAAAGCTAAAAAAGCTGAAAGAAAGTCTTGACAAACGAGCCACAGAATGCTATTATGTAAATCCGCGCTAGACGCGGGAAGACGAAAGAAACTGCGAAAGCAGCAGAAAAAAGTCTTGACAGAGTAGCGAATGTGTGTTACTATGTAACTCCGCGGTAAAAGCGGGCCGGTTCGAAAAACGGCATGTGTACCTTGTAAATTAAACAATGTATGGCAAAACTATTAACCATAGTTTTGACAGCTTATGCAAATAAGCACCAGAAATTTAGGGCTTTTTAAGCGTCAAAGAAAGACGTTATAAAATTCTATTTGAGTGAGCAAGAAATTGAGCATTCAGTAATTGATTTTAACTCTACGGAGCTAAGATACCATTTATTGAGAGTTTGATCCTGGCTCAGGATAAACGCTGGCGGCGTGCCTAACACATGCAAGTCGAACGAAGCTCCCAAAATTGAGTTTTCGGACAAGAGGATGGGATGACTTAGTGGCGGACGGGTGAGTAATGCGTGAGCAACCTGCCTTTCAGAGGGGGACAACAGTTGGAAACGACTGCTAATACCGCATAAAGTATTTTGATGGCATCATCGAAATACCAAAGATTTTATCGCTGAAAGATGGGCTCACGTCTGATTAGCTAGTTGGTGAGGTAACGGCTCACCAAGGCTTCGATCAGTAGCCGGACTGAGAGGTCGAACGGCCACATTGGGACTGAGATACGGCCCAGACTCCTACGGGAGGCAGCAGTGGGGAATATTGGGCAATGGGCGCAAGCCTGACCCAGCAACGCCGCGTGAAGGAAGAAGGCTTTCGGGTTGTAAACTTCTTTTGGCAGGGACGAAACAAATGACGGTACCTGCAGAATAAGCTCCGGCTAACTACGTGCCAGCAGCCGCGGTAATACGTAGGGAGCAAGCGTTATCCGGATTTACTGGGTGTAAAGGGCGCGTAGGCGGGAATGCAAGTCAGATGTGAAATCTGGGGGCTCAACCCCCAAACTGCATTTGAAACTGTATTTCTTGAGTGATGGAGAGGCAAGTGGAATTCCTAGTGTAGCGGTGAAATGCGTAGATATTAGGAGGAACACCAGTGGCGAAGGCGACTTGCTGGACATTAACTGACGCTGAGGCGCGAAAGCGTGGGGAGCAAACAGGATTAGATACCCTGGTAGTCCACGCTGTAAACGATGAATACTAGGTGTGGGGGGACTGACCCCTTCCGTGCCGCAGTTAACACAATAAGTATTCCACCTGGGGAGTACGATCGCAAGATTGAAACTCAAAGGAATTGACGGGGGCCCGCACAAGCAGTGGATTATGTGGTTTAATTCGAAGCAACGCGAAGAACCTTACCAGGGTTTGACATCCAACTAACGAAGCAGAGATGCATTAGGTGCCCTTCGGGGAAAGTTGAGACAGGTGGTGCATGGTTGTCGTCAGCTCGTGTCGTGAGATGTTGGGTTAAGTCCCGCAACGAGCGCAACCCTTATTGCTAGTTGCTACGCAAGAGCACTCTAGCGAGACTGCCGTTGACAAAACGGAGGAAGGTGGGGACGACGTCAAATCATCATGCCCCTTATATCCTGGGCTACACACGTAATACAATGGCATTTAACAGAGGGAAGCAATACCGCGAGGTGGAGCAAATCCCTAAAAGGTGTCTCAGTTCGGATTGCAGGCTGCAACTCGCCTGCATGAAGTCGGAATTGCTAGTAATCGCGGATCAGCATGCCGCGGTGAATACGTTCCCGGGCCTTGTACACACCGCCCGTCACACCATGAGAGCCGGGAACACCCGAAGTCCGTAGTCTAACCGCAAGGGGGACGCGGCCGAAGGTGGGTTTGGTAATTGGGGTGAAGTCGTAACAAGGTAGCCGTATCGGAAGGTGCGGCTGGATCACCTCCTTTCTAAGGAGACTATGCGGATGATCGGCAAAGCCGGTCGCAACAAATCTGCGTATCTTCCTAGGTCAGACCTCAATCTCTCCATACATTGTTTAATTTAGAGGGTATACTTTGTGTACCTTTATGGTCTGGGCCCATAGCTCAGCTGGCTAGAGCGTACGACTGATAATCGTAAGGTCGGTGGTTCGAGCCCACTTGGGCCCACCAGTTTTATAATTATATGGGGGTATAGCTCAGCTGGTAGAGCACCTGCTTTGCAAGCAGGGGGTCAACGGTTCGATTCCGTTTATCTCCACCACTCCGCAAAAGCGGAGGCAGATACTTGATAATCTCGAGTATTTTTTTCGGTTAAAGACCGAAAACCTGCACCTTGAAAACTGAACAATGTAATGTGATAACAAATAAGCAAGGCAACAGAGAGGACGACTGTTGGTGAAAGCCAGCGGTTGTTTCGGACACGGGAGACCGTGTCCAATAAAAGCGAAATGAAAATTGTGGAACAATAACAATTGGGTAACAATACAATTTCAAAAACATTTCTTCTGTGACGCCTGCATAATTCAAAACCAAGAGAACAAATCAAAAAGTGATTGTTCTATGTTGGAGCAAAGAAGCGCGACCCGTTTTCCGTAGCACTTCCGAAACTCCGAGCAAAGCCCAATGCAATGGGTTTGCTCGGAAAGAGGAGGAGCGACGGAGCGGAGTGAGCCTACGGCCTTGGCCGGAGGTGAACAGAGCGCAGTACGCTCCGACGAAGGTCAAGCTATAAAGAGCGCAAGGGGAATGCCTTGGCATCAGGAGCCGAAGAAGGACGCGACAAGCTGCGATAAGCCACGGGGAGCTGCACATAAGCTGAGATCCGTGGATTTCCGAATGGGGAAACCCGGCAGAGCAATACTCTGTCAACGTGCATTGAATAAAATAGGTGTACGTAGGGAACCGTCTGAACTGAAACATCTAAGTAGGACGAGGAAAAGACATCAACAGAGATTCCGCAAGTAGTGGCGAGCGAACGCGGAGGAGGCCAAACCGAGGGTCAGCAATGATCTTCGGGGTTAGGACCCACATAACGTCACAATAATCTAGCCGAACGGCATGGGAAGGCCGTCCACAGAGGGTGAGAGACCCGTAGGCGAAAGATGATTTGTGGTAGTGGGTATCCAGAGTACCGCCGGACACGTGAAACCCGGTGGGAAGACGGGGGGACCACCCTCCAAGCCTAAATACTACCTGATGACCGATAGAGGAACAGTACCGTGAGGGAAAGGTGAAAAGAACCCCGGAAGGGGAGTGAAATAGTACCTGAAACCTTGTGCTTACAAGCAGAGAGAGCCCGTTAAGGGGTGATCTCGTACCTTTTGTAGAATGGTCCGGCGAGTTATAGTAACTGGCAAGCTTAAGCTATTCAGTAGCGGAGGCGAAGGGAAACCGAGTGTTAATAGCGCGTATAAAGTCAGTTGCCATAGACCTGAAACCGGGTGACCTATCCATGAGCAGGTTGAAGTTGAGGTAAAACTCAATGGAGGACCGAACCCACGTTCGTTGCAATGACCGGGGATGACTTGTGGATAGCGGAGAAATTCCAATCGAACTCGGAGATAGCTGGTTCTCCCCGAAATAGCTTTAGGGCTAGCGTTACATTAGATTACCGGAGGTAGAGCACTGAATTGGCTAGGGGGCGATGAGCTTACTGAACCTTATCAAACTTCGAATGCCGGATAATTGATGTGTAGCAGTCAGACAGTGTGAGATAAGTTTCATTGTCAAAAGGGAAACAGCCCAGACCCACAGCTAAGGTCCCAAATATATGCTAAGTGGAAAACGATGTGAATTTGCGAAAACAACCAGGATGTTGGCTTAGAGGCAGCCACTCATTAAAAGAGTGCGTAATAGCTCACTGGTCGAGTGGATTTGCGCGGAAAATTCAACGGGGCTAAGCATATAACCGAAGCTTGGGATATGCACTTTATTGTGTGTATGGTAGGGGAGCGTAGTGTACGGGGTGAAGCATGAGCGGAAGCACGTGTGGACTGTACAGTAGTGAGAATGCCGGAATAAGTAGCGAGAATTATGTGGGAATCATAATGGCCGAAAATCTAAGGTTTCTTGGGGAAGGTTCGTCCGCCCAAGGTAAGTCGGGAGCTAAGGCGAGGCCGAAAGGCGTAGTCGATGCACATACGGTTGAAATTCCGTAACCACCGAAAGATTTAAACACAGGGACACATAGAGATAGCCGGACCCCGGCGTTGGTTGACCGGGGCGTAAGGGACCGAACATCAGTAGGGAAGTCGGCGATGCTCTGTGGCGAGAAAAGCTGTGCGTATATCTAAGGTGCCCGTACCGCAAACCGACACAGGTAGATGAGGAGAGAATCCTAAGGCCAACGGGAGAAGGGTTGTCAAGGAACTCGGCAAATTAACCCCGTAACTTCGGAATAAGGGGAGCCGGCTAAGGCCGGCCGCAGTGAATAGGCTCAAGCGACTGTTTACCAAAAACACAGGTCTCTGCTAAATCGAAAGATGACGTATAGGGGCTGACGCCTGCCCGGTGCCGGAAGGTTAAGAGGAGAGCTTAGCGCAAGCGAAGGTTTGAATTGAAGCCCCGGTAAACGGCGGCCGTAACTATAACGGTCCTAAGGTAGCGAAATTCCTTGTCAGGTAAGTTCTGACCCGCACGAATGGCGTAACGACTTGAGCACTGTCTCGACAGCCCGCCCGGCGAAATTGTAGTACCGGTGAAGATGCCGGTTACCCGCAACTAGACGGAAAGACCCCATGGAGCTTTACTGTAGCTTAATACTGAAGATTGGTAATGCATGTATAGGATAGGTGGGAGCCTGTGAAACTTGGCCGTCAGGTCGAGCGGAGGCGTTGTTGGAATACCACCCTTGTATTGCTGGTTTTCTAACCTGCGGCCATGAATCTGGTCGGGGGACACTGTTAGGTGGGCAGTTTGACTGGGGCGGTCGCCTCCAAAAGAGTAACGGAGGCGCTCAAAGGTTGGCTCAGCACGGACGGAAATCGTGCATAGAGTGCAAACGCAAAAGCCAACTTGACTGCGAGAGAGACATCTCGAGCAGGTACGAAAGTAGGAGTTAGTGATCCGGCGGTATGCAAGTGGAAGTGCCGTCGCTCAACGGATAAAAGCTACCCTGGGGATAACAGGCTGATCTCCCCCAAGCGTCCACAGCGACGGGGAGGTTTGGCACCTCGATGTCGGCTCGTCACATCCTGGGGCTGTATTCGGTCCCAAGGGTTCGGCTGTTCGCCGATTAAAGTGGCACGCGAGCTGGGTTCAGAACGTCGTGAGACAGTTCGGTCCCTATCTGTTGCGGGCGTAGGAGATTTGAAGGGGGCTGTCCTTAGTACGAGAGGACCGGGATGGACTGACCTCTGGTGCACCAGTTGTCGTGCCAACGGCATAGCTGGGTAGCTAAGTCGGGACGAGATAAGCGCTGAAAGCATCTAAGCGCGAAACTTTCCCTAAGATAAGATCTCCCATCCATTTATGGAGTAAGGGTCGATGTAGACTACATCGTTGATAGGTCGGAGGTGTAAGCACAGTAATGTGTTCAGCTGACCGATACTAATAACCCGAGGGCTTGACCTACAAGAATATGCAGGCGGCCTTGTATATCCAAAACACACTACATTGTTCGGTTTTGAGGGTGCAGGGCGTCGCTCACTCCCTGTCGGTTACGGTTTCCGCCTTCGGCGAAAAGCCTACACCTCCGGGAGCCGCTCCTCTTCGAATAAAACCCGCTTCGCTGGGCTTTTATTCGAGTATAACGAAGACGACGAATGTCCTACCCTATGGGGAAGCACAGTCCGCGACGACGACGGCCCGTTGGTCAAGTGGTCAAGACGGGGGCCTCTCACGCCCCAATCGGGAGTTCGACTCTCCCACGGGTCACCATTACTTTTATAATTACCGACAGTATGCACCATTAGCTCAGTTGGTAGAGCACCTGACTCTTAATCAGGGTGTCCACGGTTCGAGCCCGTGATGGTGTACCACTCCATTGGGGTGCGTAGAACACCCCAATGGAACCCTGAAATTCTGCTTGACATGTTAATACTTATATTGTAGTATTTGGCTGCGGCCATTTACATAGTTGGTGTTTTTATCGATGAGGGTCCACCCGTTCCCATTCCGAACACGGAAGTTAAGCTCATCTGTGCCGAAGATACTCGACTGGCGACGGTCTGGGAAAATAGGTCAATGCCAACATTAAATGAGCCTAATATACTAGTATATTAGGCTCTCATATTCCTCCTTAGCTC
>Ga0074198_1002147_pt1 | contig 11016 bp, 8 predicted proteins | sample EPASupsiteSAE323_FD_64527 | JGI IMG/M metagenome (GOLD analysis project Ga0074198, IMG submission 64527) | Bioremediated contaminated groundwater from EPA Superfund site, New Mexico - Sample SAE3-23 | ecosystem: Environmental > Aquatic > Deep subsurface > Groundwater > Contaminated ...
GATCGTTATATTCGATCCTTCTATCAGCGTCATACGGCGATAGTTGCTGGTTGGATCTCTTCCGGTATAATTCTATGTACAAAATTAATAATTCGTGCCGGATTTTTTACTGCCGAAAGTCGGTTTTAAGACGAGGGTAAATCCGGAATACGGATTGGATTTTAGAACCGGAGATAATTTTTAACAGGTTCCGCGTTTGGATACGTTGAGACTGGTGAGGATAAGGACAAATTAAACGATAAGGGAATGTATGCTGTTGTTATTAAAGAAAAATTGTTCGATTGCTGTCACTATCTGAAAAACAATTTAGAAAATCGCACCTACAAAAGGATGCTTCTATGGAGCTACCTTTTAGCTGGTTAGAATCCGCTTCATTCCAGCTTTTTTTCATGAAATCAACCCCAAATTGGGATGATCTCTCTTTACGCGCGATACCCAGATAAGACTTTTGAAAGGGTGGATATATTTGGAGATTTTGAAGTCGGGTTACCGGCGATAAATGACCGTATTTTATCGTATCTCAAATAATTTTTTTGATTTTTTTGAATATCCTGTGAATTTCAAATATTTTTCTTCAATAACAATTTACTTGGGATCAAAGTAACCAATAAAATAGTCTATACTAGACTAAATTACAAAAATTTTCACTCATTTTTGTATCGGGCATTCCGATGTGAGAAATACGGAGAGATACGGACAACTATCCAATGCAAAAACAAATGCAGTTTTCTTTTGATCTATCCTTTTTTGGAGTGTCTGGAAATTGCTCAGATACTGTCAGGGAAATCTTGTGTCTCATAAAACCGGATAAATGAGACACAACGGCATCTTGTGTATCACTGGTGAGACACAAGACTTCTTTGTGTCTCGCGCTGGTATGATTCTGATACGCAACTGTCCCGGGAAATTACCAGCTGCTGCTCTCAGTGATCGCGATCAGCCGTGAGAAACGGTAAATAGTTGGGCTATTCCCCTTCCCTTCCCGGCTTACCGTGAGAATCTCCGCTTCGGTCAGTCCTTTCAGGATCCAGTGGGCACTCGGTTGGAGAATTTTTGATTCCGCGATGAAATCGGCGCTCTTGAAGATCGGGCGCGAGAAAAGCGTGTCTATTGCTTGGACTGTGTATTGGGAATGAGTTGCCTCGGGGACCTCTTTTTTCATCTCTTCGTAGAGTTCGATGATCGCCGTTGCCTTCTGGTTATTCTCTGTGGCCTGCTCGATGAGTGCCTGTAGGAAGAATCCTATCCAGCCGTTCCAATCGTTGTCACGCGAGACTGCAAGCAGATGGTCGTAGTATTCATCCCGGTGGGCCTCAAGATACGCACTGATATAGAACATCGGCGTTGACAGGATCTTTTTGTCATAGAGGATGATGGGGACCAGCATCCGCCCGATTCTTCCGTTCCCGTCGCGGAACGGGTGGATAAGCTTGAACTGCGCCTTCAATACCGCAAGCTGCACAAGTGGATCCCGCTCTTCGCTGTGCAGGTAATTCTCCCAGTTGGTGAGCGCATCCATAACGAGGTTCGGAGCAGGCGGGACGAACGTGGCCCGCTCAATTGGCGTGCCGTAGGGAGCGATGTAGTTCTGGATGCGCCGGATTTCCCCGGGTTCCCGATCCAGTCCGCGGACGCTGGTCAGAAGGATACGGTGAAGATCGCGGATCATGTTCGTACAGATCGGCCGTCTTCCCAGATTCTCTGCAGCAGCCTAGATCCCGGTGTGGCTGTCAGAGATCACCAGATCAACCGAACAAAGACCACGTTCCTTGAGGTCGGAGAAGATCCCTTCCCAGGTAAGTTCGTGTTCAGCCTCAGCTACCCGGGCTCCAAGGATCTCCCGGTATCCGTCTTCCTTCACACCAGCAACAACGAGAAGAGCTTTGGAGACGTACCGAATCCCCTCCCTCGCTTTGAAGTAGGACGCATCGACGAAAAGATAGGGGATATGCGATTCAATTGGTTTCTCCATGAACATTTTGACATTTTCATCGAGTTGCCGGGCTATTTTCGACACATATGAGGGTGAAACCTCATCGATTCCAAGGTGCGAGACCACTGCCTCAATCTTTCTGGTGGATACTCCTTGAAGGTACGATTCAACAATCGCGTTGATAAGGGCTTTCTTGGTCCGGGAATACCGAACGAATACTTTGGTCTTGAATGGAATCTCTCTCAACTGAGGTTTTTGAAGATTGAGTTCGCCATACCGGGTCTTCAGTGAGCGTTGCCGGTACCCGTTCCGGTGCGCTCTCCTCGCACTGGACCTCGCATAGCGCGGTACTCCCGTCTGCTGAGCCACTTCCTCGTTCATCACATCATTCAGGAACCATGTGATGAGTTGCTGCATGCCCTTCTCGTTATCGGCAAGATAATTTAGTACGATGTCGCTTAGATTCATTGCCCTGTTCCTCTTTGGTTTGTCAATTCACTGTTGGATACAGGGCATCTTCACTTTTTACAGCACTTCGTGTACACTACCCGGGATACCACATAAAAAATTTGGGGGAGATAATTATATTTAGTATATTTTATCAATGAATATTTATGTCATTTTTTGATGGCAAAGGACCACAGACACCAAGAGGGATTTGGAATAAGATGTATTCTCGAATAGATCCTAACGATAAAGGGGATGGTAGACAATCGGTAGAAACTTCATATATGAAAAAATATGATGGATCTCTGCAGAAATCAAAAAAAACAAAAAATAAGAAATCTTAAAAGCTAATTTTGAATATTGTTGATAACATTGTGCTTAAAGCTATACATTGAAGATAAAATAAGAGCATCGCACCAACAGAAAAATGCTGCTATGGGGATTCGAACCCCAGTCGTCGGCGTGAAAGGCCGACATGATTGGCCGGACTACACTATAGCAGCGCGTTGCTCTATTTAGTTTCACTCGCCCTGATAAATAGGTTGTGGAAGAGGACACGCCGGGGCCAGGAAAACCGATCAATGAACCTGTTGCAAGGGTCGAAACATTGATTATGATTCTCCCGAGATTTCTGGTTCAACAGATAACCCGGAGACCGGCTGATGTTCGATCGGTTTATAGCACACGATACCACAGGAAAGCTCAAAGCGATGACCCTCGAATGGACCTGCCCGAAATGCAACGGCGAAAACTTCCGGATCCTTTTTAAAAAAGAGCGGGACATGGCGGTGTACAAGACCCGGTGCCGTTACTGCAAATCCAAATTCCGGGTAAATTTTCCAGGACCCGCAACCGGGATCGCAAACGAAGAAGAATTCCTGGAGATGATCTCGGAAGAAAAATTTTCAGCATCGGAGCAAAACGAGATGATCCGGGACTTTGCCGAGATCGAATACTTAAAAGTCGATAAGGCAAACCCGCAGTTCATTGCCGGCAAGCAGAAAGAACTCGAACAGAAAATTGCGCTTGCAAAAAAACGCATGCGGATTTAAAGCCGTCTTCTTTTTTATAAACCCGTGGTAACGGTGAAAATTACTGAAATGATCTTGTCAAAATCCCATAGCAACACGGTAGCACCGGGAGTTTGATGCTCTTTTTAAAAATATTCCTTTCGAATGAACGTGTGGTCGGCGCATACCTCCGGGGTATTCAAGGCCCGGTATTGTGAAAAAAAGATTGAGGAAACCACCAATCCGGGCTCCGGACCGATTATAAGAAGAAGCATGAGGGGAGTATCCCCTGCGTTTCTCAAATCATTGTTATTCACTCTACTTACGGGATAATTACCACGGAACGTACCGCTTCATCCACAGGTTACGTTCATTCATTGCTTCATGATTTTCTGAAACACAAACATTGATTCATCATTTTTTGGATCATGTACCCTGATAATATGAAAACCACACTTATTTACATAGAACGTGACATTTTTCATCAAAAACGTTGGTGTTTCGGTAGTCCAGGTCTTTGTTTGGGGATACCTCTTTTCAATTTCCAGCCATGCCTGGTAACCGATCCCTTTGTCAAAGCAGGCCGGATCCACAAATAACAGAGTCAGAATATTATTATTATCGTCATTAATGATGAGAACCGCACCTCCCACCATCTTCCCGTCCTGATAAAAAAGCAGGGGGGTTTCACCCGGTCTTTCAAGGATGCCATCGATAGAAGGAAGATCGGTGTCATGATTATCCGCGTCACTCTTCTTTGGAAAATTCTCCAGTGTCGTGGCAAAAGATATCTCCATCATTTTTTTCGCTGCATCAAAATTTTCAGCATTCATCGGGACTATCGATAGTTCACTCATTGTAATACACCAGGATTCTCAATTTTTATTTTTATGCGGTATCCTCGACACGCAGGACCAGATAATTGAAAATCAAATCTTCAGGAATTTCAAATAAATAATTCTCTTGGTTATTGTATCCCCTTTCCCTTTTTTTATACAATTCGGATCAACATGTATTTAACCGGTTTCCTGTGATTTGTTTTTTTTTTAAACGAATTTTTTCGTACCAGCACCAAAAAATCCCGGGCAATCCGCCATTCCGTCACGGGTACTGCCGGATACCGGCCCGGATTAAATAACATCATTTATGATTGATTGCGTTTAACCACTAATGATAGTTGAACGACGGCAATATATTCTTTTGACTATTTTAATTGGCGGATAAAATGTTTCGGATATTATATGTCGATGATGAACCGGCGCTGCTCGATCTCGGCAAAATATTCCTTGAATTATCCGGACAACTTCTTGTCGACACCGTCTCTTCCGCAGAAGACGCCCTGGGCAGGCTTTTGCAGCAGCGATATGATGGCATCATCTCGGACTACCAGATGCCGGGCAAAGACGGCATTGAATTTTTAAAATATGTCCGGTCCCGTTACCCGGATCTCCCGTTCATCCTTTTCACCGGCCGGGGCAGGGAAGAGATCGTCATCGAGGCCCTGAACAGCGGCGCTGACTTTTATCTCCAGAAAGGCGGGGAACACAAATCCCAGTTCGTGGAACTGGAGCATAAAATAACAAAAGCCATCGACCGGAAACGGATCAACGATGAACTGCTCGAATCCAAACAGCGGATGGCTGACATCATCAATTTCCTTCCCGATGCAACCTTTGCCGTCAATACCGACAACAAGGTGATCGCGTGGAACCGGACTATCGAGGAGATGACCGGCATTCCCTCGGAAAATGTCATCGGAACAAGAGACTATTCGTACGCCAGATCCCTGTACGGGGAAGACAAAGCCCTGTTAGTCGACCTGATCCTGAACAAGAACAAGGACATAGAGAAGCAGTACCCGTTCCTCAACCGTATCGGCGACAAGTACATATCCGAAACGTATGCCCCGTCGCTCTACAACGGCAAAGGCGCCCACCTCTGGCTGGTTGCATCCCCGCTGTATGATGCCAGGGGAAACGTTATCGGCGCAATCGAAGCAATACGCGATATCACCCAGCGGAAAACTGCCGAAGAAGAGATGCAGCGCATGCACGCGGATCTCCATGCGGCCTACGAACAGCTCACGGTCACCGAGGAAGAACTCCGGCAGAATTACGAGGAACTGAGCAAATCCCAGCAGGAACTCCACCGGAGCGAGGACCGGTACCGCTCGGTTGTTGAAGACCAGACCGAATTCATCTGCCGGTTTTCCCCGGACGGGAAACTCACGTTTGTCAACGATGCCTACTGCCGGTATTTCGGGCTTGCCAAATCCTCGTGCCTTGGAAAGCATCACACCGTTACCATTCCCGCTGAAGACCAGCCCCTGATGAACCGGCATCTTGCCGGGCTCACCCCGTCATTTCCGGTCGCTTCCATTGAACACCGGGTTATCATGCCGGACGGGTCCGTCCGCTGGCAGTTGTGGAATGACCGGGCAATCTTTGATGCAAACGGGAAGATCATCGAGTTCCAGTCTGTGGGCGAGGATATTACCCGGCGCAGGGAAGCTGAAGACACGTTACGACTCATGCACGATAACCTGCATGCCGCCTACGAACAGCTGACTGCCACTGAAGAAGAACTCCGGCAGAATTACGAGGAACTGAATAAATCCCAGCAGGAACTCTTCCGGAGCGAAGAACGCTACCGGAATATCGTTGAGGACCAGACCGAATTCATCTGCCGGTTTACACCGGACGGAAAACTCACGTTTGTCAACGATGCCTACTGCCGGTATTTCGGGCTCTCCAAATCCTCGTGCATCGGCAAGCATCATACCGTTACGATTCCCGCTGAAGATCTTGCCGGAGTCAAGGAGCAGCTTGGCAGACTGACCCCGGCAAACCCGGTCGGGGTTACCGAGCACCGGATCATCATGCCGGACGGATCGGTTCAATGGCAGCACTGGATCGACCGGGCAATCTTTGATCCACGGGGAAATATTATTGAATACCAGTCGGTCGGCCGGGACATCACGCGACGAAAAGAAGCAGAGGACAAGCTCCTGCTGATGAACGAGGATCTCCATGCGGCCTACGAACAGCTCACCGCCACAGAAGAAGAACTCCGGCAGAATTACGACGAACTGAGCAAATCCCAGCAGGAACTCCACCGGAGCGAGGAACGGTACCGTTCGGTTGTTGAAGACCAGACCGAATTCATCTGCCGGTTTTCCCCGGATGGGAAACTCACGTTTGTCAACGATGCCTACTGCCGCTACTTCGGACTTTCCCGGGCATCGTGCCTCGGCCAGCACCATACCGTCAATATTCCTCCCGAAGATCTGCCCCGGATGAAAAAGCACCTCGCTTCCCTGACCCCGGAAAATCCGGCCGGGCCCATCGAACACCGGATCATCATGCCGGACGGGTCCATCCGGTGGCAGTACTGGAATGAACGGGCAATTTTTGATACGACCGGCAGGCTTATCGAATACCAGTCGGTTGGAAAAGACATAACCGGGCGCAGGGAAGCTGAAGAGCAGATGAAGATCATGCATGAGAATCTTCACGCAGCATATGAGCAGCTCACCGCAACGGAAGAAGAACTCCGGCAGAATTACGAGGAATTAAGCAAATCCCAGCAGGAACTCCACCAGAGCGAAGAGCGGTACCGCTCGGTTGTTGAAGACCAGACCGAATTCATCTGCCGGTTCACACCGGATGGGAAAATTACCTTTGTCAACGAAGCCTACTGCGGGTATTTCAGGAAAAACCGTACGGATCTGATCGGGCAGCGGTTCAGGCCGGAGATTCCGGAAGAAGATCAGCCCATGATGCACGCCCATTTCGCTTCGATTTGCCCGGATCGGCCGGCGGGTTCAATCGAGCACCGCATCCGGATGCCCGATAAGGAGATCCGGTGGCAGCACTGGTCGGACCGGGGCATCTTTGATAACAACGGAATCCTCACCGGGTACCAGTCGGTCGGCAGGGATGTCACCGAGCGCAAACACATAGAAGAGGCGCTTGCAGAATCGAACCGGAAACTCAATCTCTTATCCGGCATCACCCGCCACGACATACTCAACCAGCTGACCGGTCTCCAGGGCTATCACGCCCTTCTCCTGGACCAGATAACCAGCGGGACCCAGATAACCTGGCTTGAAAATGCTGAACGGGCAGCAGAGGTAATCCGGAGCCAGATCTCCTTTACCCAGCAGTACCAGGATATCGGGATGCAGAAACCCCAGTGGCAGAATGTCGGGGAATGTATCCGGGGGGTTTGCCGTGAAGGAAGTTTTTCATCGGTTGGTATCGATCCGCAGGTCGAAAATATTGAAATTTTTGCAGATCCGCTCCTGAAGACCGTATTTTACAACCTGTTTGAAAATGCAATCATGCACGGGGTGTCGGTCAGGAATATCCGCGTGAGTGCAGCAGTCGATCCGGACCATGCAACCCTCATAATAGAAGACGACGGCGCGGGAATCCCGCAGGATTCAAAGATCCGGATCTTTGAAAAGGGATTCGGGAAACATACGGGCCTTGGCCTCTTCCTTGTAAAAGAAGTTCTCGATATCACCGGCCTCACGATCCGGGAAACCGGCATCCCCGGCACAGGAGCACGGTTCGGGATCGATATTCCCCGTGGCCGGTATAAAATTACCGGCCGGTAAAAAAATCCGTTTTTTCTGAATCATCGTTACCCGGAATATAACCCGCAGGTTTTTCTTACGCTCCATCCATCCTATTGTATGGAAAATCCGGGAGATCTGCATCATGATACAGCATGAGTATTCTGTAAAAACCTTACGAATCCTGATTTTTATTGCATTATGTGCCGCGCTTCTGATCGCAACCGGGGACGCAATTACCTTGTCGCCCGGTACATCATTTTCATCGGCCTCCACGATAACAAACGGGGATTCGGTGTATATCCAGGGAGTTGCAACCGGTCATCCCGCCAACGGGCTCCAGGTCTGGCTTCTCGGGAACAATTATGTTAAGATTACAACGGTACCGGTTGAATCTGACAACACCTACGAGTACGAGCTCAAGCCGGCCGATACCCAGAATCTTGCGCCGGGACAGTACTTTGTCCTTATCCAGCACCCGATGATGAACGGGGCGTTCGATATCTATTATGATTCCTCGACCGGCCAGGTCTTCAACCGGCAGCTGGGTACAGGAACTGCAATCTTCCAGCTGACCGGCACCGGAAGCCTCCAGACCCCGTCAGGTGCAAATGCCCTGATGAATGCCATCAACAGCCAGAACATCGACGATACGTTTGCAACGGCTTCATTTATCATCTCAAGTCCGTCAGCCTTTGTGAACCCGGTCGGGGATCATTATGTCGGGGACCAGTTCACGGTCGGCGGCCAGACCAATCTTGCTGTCGGGGACAAACTCCAGGTTGAGATAACATCCTCATCGTTTGGCCCGACGAAAAAATCACAGGATTCCGGGTTTTCCGGATCTACCGGTATCGTCCAGGTTGTTGCCGGTAACGGCAGTATGAACCAGTGGTCGTTCCCGGTCGACGCCTCGAGCTATAAGCCGGATGAGTATATCGTCAGGGTATCCGGGGTTTCTGTCGATGTGACCGGATCAACGACTTTTACTATTCTCGAAAAACCGGTAACTGCCATCGCCACTCCCACAAGCGAACCCGCAACCCTGGTCCAGACTACTGGACCCACGCTGGCTCCGACAACCGTGCCGCCGGCCACAACACAGGCAGATTTGCCGGTCATGGCAGTCTTTGCGGCCCTGGGACTTGCTGCGTGCGGCATTCTCCTGAAGAAAAAGTGAGGGCAGACAAATCAAATCTTTTTTTGTAAATTTTTGCCGGGCAATCCCGGCGTTCCAAAAAAAACCAGAAGGGTTGGTGCACGTTTCCTGCCAGGTGCGGAGCAGGGAACCGGAACCAGGAATCACCGGTGACAACCCGCAGGCCCGGATTTTTTCCGGGCCGGGAAAATTCTACCAGCCCAGGTACAGGGTTTTTGTCTGGGAATACGAGTCCAGGGCATGGTACCCGTTCTCCCGGCCAATCCCGCTGTCTTTAGTCCCGCCAAACGGAATCTCCGGCGGTACGGTCAGGTGACGGTTGACCCATATGACCCCGGCCCGGACTTCGGTAAACACACGTTTTACCGTTGTGAGATCTTTTGTCCAGACTGAGGCGCCAAGCCCGTAACGGGTATTGTTTGCCTCGCGGATTGCAGTATCGAGGTTCGGGACACTGACCACCGGAAGGACCGGCCCGAATACTTCTTCATTCAGCAGGCAGGAGTCCGGGGGAAGGTTTGCCACGAGGGTCGGGCGGTAGAAATACCCGGATTCATAGGCAGCGCCTTTCAGGGCCATTCCGCCGGACACTATCGTTCCCTCGCCGGAATCCCGGGTTTTTTCCACCACCTGTGCGATCCGGCTCCGCTGTTCAGCGCTGTTGAGGGGGCCCATATCGATCTTCGGGCCAAGCCCGTTGCCGACCCTGAGCATATCCACCTGCTCTTTTAATTTCCGGATAAATTGATCGGATATCTTTTCATGGACGTACAGCCGTTTCACCGCAGTGCAGGTCTGGCCGGCATTGTAGAACCGACCCCGGATTGCACCCTCGACAGCACGATCGAGATCTGCATCCGGCATGACAATCATGGGATCGGATCCACCCAGTTCAAGGGTGATATCTTTCAGGAGATGTGCCGCCATCTCCCGTATGGCATAACCGGTCGTGCAGTTGCCCGTAAAGGAGACTTTCCGGATGGTGGGGTGTTTTACAAGAGCCGTCCCGACCGTTTCACCGGAACCGGTGACCACGTTGAGCGCACCCGGGGCCAGGCCCGCTTCGTCAAGAATCGCAGCAAGACGCAGATCCGTCAGCGGTGTTGTCGATGAAGGCTTGAGCACAAGCGTGTTGCCGGCAAGAAGGGCCGGCCCGACTTTCCAGCCCATGATGAGAACCGGCATATTCCAGGGAATAATGGCGCCACAGACTCCAAGAGGTTCACGCATAACCATACAATCGCCGCTGGTCCCAAGGTGCACGGATTCCCCGGCAGGCTGGCCGGAAATTCCGGCATAGAATTCAAGAATATTTGCATAGCCCCGCACTTCGTCAACCGACTCCCGGAGCGGTTTTCCCTGTTCCATGGTCAGCAGCCGGGCAAGATCCTTATGCTGGTCCCGGACCTTTGCTGCGGCGCGGAACAGGACCAGGCCGCGTTCCCGCATAGTCTTTTTCGACCAGGCCGGAAATGCCGCTTCGGCTGCATCTGCTGCGGATGCAACATCCTCCAGGGTCCCGGCCGGGATACGATCGATCATTTCCCCGGTTGCCGGGTTTTTGATATCCAGGTATTCCTCATCGATTGACGCAGATTCTTTTCCACCGATTCGCATCAGCATGATTACGACCGCCTTTGTCCTGTACGTCATATACGAGCCCATTGCAATAAAAGAACCTGCCGTATCGATCCTGATCCGGAAAAATAACCGGGAACTCAAACCCGGGTCTCCCTGCGTTTTTATCGCATTCTCATTCCTTCACGTGCTCACCCCCCCCCCCCCAAATGTCTTTTTTAATATGCAAATTATAAATTTTTAAAAACTTAAAGGACCATATAAAATCACAACCCCGCTAGAAACAGCTCACGACACCACAACCAGGGTA
>Ga0074198_1002148_pt1 | contig 11016 bp, 8 predicted proteins | sample EPASupsiteSAE323_FD_64527 | JGI IMG/M metagenome (GOLD analysis project Ga0074198, IMG submission 64527) | Bioremediated contaminated groundwater from EPA Superfund site, New Mexico - Sample SAE3-23 | ecosystem: Environmental > Aquatic > Deep subsurface > Groundwater > Contaminated ...
CTCGATTTGCAGCAGGGGGGACATTTCCAGCAGGTCTTTATAGGGAGTGATCATTTTGGCGGGGATGAGTTTCCCCTCTTTCATCAGGAAAATCACCGCGCTTTGAAAGAGCAGCAGTTTACTGATCATGGAAAGCATAATCTCCATGGTGCTTTCCAGATTCAAGCTGCTTTCCAGGGATTGCCCCACTTCGTGAAAAATGGAGAGTTCATCGACTTTCTTTTGAAATTCTTGAGCCAGGATCTTACGGTCGTTGATCAGCTCGTTCTCGGAAGTTTCCAGTTCGCTGATCCGTTTCAGCAGGGTTTGCTGATGAAGGATGGCGGTCTGGGTCACCAGATAGCGGAACATGAAATACAGGAGCAGAATGGGAAAAGCCAGAACCAGGAAAATCATCTGGTTATGGCTTTTTTCGAAAATCGAAACCGCCATGATCACCGAAGGCAGAAAAATGATGCTGAAAATTCAATAGAAATTAAACGAACCGAAATAGCAGATAAGGACAAGGAAGCAGAAGAACTGCAGAGCAAGGTGAAAGAAGCTCAAGAGAAGTTTAAGCTTGTTTATGCTGAAAAAGATAGAGTATTTGAACATATATCTGATATCAGGGTTTCATTATCGTCGATAGAAGAGAGCATATCCGCTGTTGATGAAGATATTCAAAGAATTAGTATTGACATGGATTCTATACATAAAGATATAACCAGAAAGCATTCAGAAAAGGAAAAAAAATATACAGAGAAGAGTACGTTGGAAGAATCAATAGAAAAACTAAAACAAAAAGCTGTTGAATTTGAGACTAGCAAGGTTGAATTGGAAAATAGTCTTGCAAAGGCCAGAAAATCAAAAGAAACAATGGTTACAAAGCTCACAAATATTGAAGATGCAGTAATTGAAAAGCTAAAAATTATAGAAAATCTAAAGGAAGAAAATTCTAGATTTGAAATTAAAAAAGCAAAGATTGAAATGGATAAGGAAGCTTTGCAGAATAGAATGTGGGAAGAATATGAGATAACCCTCAGCAATGCTCTTGAGTATAAGAAAGATATTGGCGGTATTGGTTCAGCACAAAAAGAGATTAATCAGCTAAAGAATGAAATAAAGGATTTAGGGATTGTAAATGTATCAGCAATTGAGGAATACATTAAGACTAAGGAAAGATATGAGTTTTTGTCACATCAGAGAAATGATTTGATTGATGCTGAAGAAAAGCTAAAAAGAGTTATAACAGAAATGACTTCTATAATGAAAAGGCAGTTCCTTGAGCAATTTAACAGAATTTGCGAAAATTTCAATGAGGTTTTCAAAGAGCTGTTTGGGGGAGGAAAAGCTACACTCAAGCTTGCTGATGAAGAAAATATTCTTGAAAGCGGTATTGATATTGAAGTGCAGCCACCAGGAAAGAAACTACAAAACATGATGCTGTTATCTGGCGGAGAAAAGGCACTAACTGCAATAGCACTTTTATTTTCAATATTAAGGATAAACCCATCACCGTTCTGTATTCTTGATGAAATTGAGGCTGCACTTGACGAAGCAAATGTATATATATTTGCAGATTATATTAAGAATTTTACATACAGTACCCAGTTCATACTAATAACTCACAGAAAGGGCACGATGGAATCTGCAGATACTATGTATGGAGTTACAATGGAAGAAAGAGGAGTATCGAAACTGGTATCATTAAAGATGAATGAAAAAGCAAGTTGAAGATATCTATTATGAAGAAAAATCCTAAGCTGAAAAGTGCAGGATTTTTGTTTTTTTTAACGAAATAATATCTATATATAAAGCAAAAAAAGAATTTACATTGTGTTAAAAGATAATTGCTTTCGGTAATTTTCAATAGCAACGCTCAGATGACTTAATAGTCCCGGGCATAGAAGTTCGTTACCGTCACTTCGCTTAGATGTATTCCTTATGGGTCAGTGAAATTTACCTCCACCAATATCTTTTAACATGTAAATTCTTTTTTGCAACATATCTAATACAATTTGCATATGGAGAAAACAATGGTTTCTTTAAAAGTTGGAAACGAACGAGTCAGTTTCAAAAATATAATAAAAGATGACCTTCCAGAGGTGCTTCATTGGTATAATAAGCTTGATGAATACATGTTCGCAACAGGAATTGATAGGTATCTTACATTGGATGAGATGAACGAAAAATATAATGAGACTGCAGTAAGCAGTTATGATTTTTTTGTTTGGATTATTAATGAACATAATCAAAAAATAGGTATTCTAAAAGGAAGTATGAAATATCAGGAAAAGGATTCGTTATGGATAAATTCGATATTGATAGATTCTGAATATAGAAGAAGGGGATATGGAAGAATTGTAATAGAGCTTATTACAGAGTATACAAGAGAAAAGTTTGGTATTGCGAAAGCTTTTGTTTCGGTTGTAGAAGATAATAAAGAAGCAATCAGTTTTTGGCACAATCTAGAATTTAGACCTATCAAGAAACTAGAAAAACATTTAATAATAGGTGGTATTTCAAGGAATATAATTATCATGCAAAACACCAGAAAAAATTGCTCTTCGGAAAATTCATCAAAAAACATTGTAGTAAACCCAACAAGCAACGTTTTATAAAACAGACAAAAACATTATAAGATTCTTTTAATAGCAATATTTGCATAAATCTTTGTTGCTAAGTCGATTTGTTTTGGGAAAGAGTACTTCTGTTTAAATTTGTCAAAGAATACAGTTACAACGGGTCTTAACGGTGCTAAGTCATAAATTTTTGTTACAATCCCAATGTCATCATTATTAAGTACTACCCAATCGTTTAATCTATAAACACTCAGTTCTTCAAGCAAGAATTTTGAATCTTCCAAATCGAAATAAATTCCTCCAGCGCCTTCTAAATATTCAACAGCATCAGAAAAACCCCTTCTATTAGTTGAGGTGCTTTCACCAATCATGCAAGCGAAAGAATCGGCTAAGGATATAATTTGAGCCATTTTGTGGGTGCTGTCCTTAGTGAGTTTGTTCGGAAAGCCGCTACCATCCATTTTTTCATGATGCTGATAAGCAATTTTTGCAACTTCATTGCTAATGCCATTTGCAGATTGTAGATACTCATAGCTGAAAAGTGGATGCTGCTCAAATACCTTTTGTTCTTGCTCATTAAGATTATATTGCTTTTCTAGTATCTCATTAGGAAGAAACTTTTTGCCAATATCATGAAGGATTGCAGCTTGAGCAAGAACTACCAACCTATCAATAGGAAAATTTTTGTTGAACCCAATAAGCATAGAAAGAATAAATACATTGGCACTATGAAGTATAACATTATTCCCAATGGTTTTTAATTCAACAATAAGTGACATTAATGTATCATCTTTAGTAATATCTTGTCCAAACCCAATTATTCTGTTGGCAGAATCTTGATTTTTGATAAAATTTATTAATGATAAGTTCATAGAATCAAACAGCTGTTTACGGAAAATATTATTAAGACTTATGTTATTAATAAGTACATTGCTTTCAGAACTAGTTACAAAAACAGGAACATCAGTAATGCCAAATTGTACAAGTTTATTTATGAGATTTTCATTTAGCTCCATATTTGATTTTACAAGAAGAAAACCATTTTTATCCTTTATATCCTTAGAAACAATCATACCTGGAATCACGTTTCTGATATTGAAAATCTCAATTTTTTGCTGAGGTGTAGAAGGTTGTGCCATAATATCCCTCCAGTAAATAATATTCGTAAGACAAAAGATTATTAGAAAAAGTTTTTTTCACATATTTGTCCAAGGGGACAGCTAGTACAAGAAGGCCTTGAATTTTTACAAAGGCTCTGTCCAAGACAAACGATTAATGCATGAAATTCATTGAATATATACACTTCTTGGGGTAGATTTTTCATGAAAAAGTCCTGCACTTCATTATAAGATATATCTTTATGGAAGTAACCCAAACGTGAAAAAATACGTTTCGTGTAAGCATCTACTACAAATATTGGCTTATTTGCGCCATATAAGATTACTGAATCGGTTGTTTCCTTGCCAAAGCCTTTTAGTGTTAGTAGATATTTCCTTAATTTAGTTATTTCCATTGAAAAAAGATTATCAAGGTTCCCTTCAAAATCTTCTTTCATATGAAAACAAAAGTTTTTTAAATACAAAGCTTTTTGATTATAATATCTTGTGCTTTTTAGTAGTAAACCAAGCTCGATGTCAGACGTAGATAAAATTGCATCTAATCCTATCAGGTTTTTCTGCTTGAGATTACAAATAGCTTCTTCGACATTTTTCCATGATACATTTTGAGTAAGGATGCATCCAAATATTATTTCGAGTGAAGAATCCCCAGGCCACCATTGCCTTTTGCCGAAAGATGACAAGAGAAGGCCGAAAATATCTATAAGATTCTTTCTGGTTTTTGTGTTGCACATCTAATTCTCCCTAGGAATCTACTGAGTACTATATAATAAAGTTTACTACTTGCAAAATTTATTGTTCAGAAAGAAAATGCTTGTCCATAGCTAAAGAAAGAGTTCCAGTAATACACACTATAATAACAGATGCTGAAAACTCGCATCAGTTTAAATTTTTTACGGTCTTAATATTGTAAAACTCCCTAGAAATAAGAATGCTTAAAAGCGAAAATGAATAATTTATGATCGTAATAGTTTATTCCCAAGATGCCGTTAATCCACCTTTTGACACCTAGCTACGCTAGGGTGGGTACCCTGTTAAGTTTTTTTATCTTCCACTGAAAATTATGTGGCCTGATATATTACTTAAACACAGATTCCCGATTTCTAAATGTAGGTTCAAAATAGCAGATTTGCCGAACACCCCAGGATTGATTCTAAAACTATATTATGATGTTAATAGTTTTTTGATACTTTATTTCTAAAATAATTATAACATATTTATACAAGCGTTTCAAAAAAAATCTTTATTTGCTATAATATTAGTGTTAAATTATTGGTTGAAACTTATAAGACAAAACTTGGAGGTAGACATGAAATATTTAAAATATCTATTAATATTTGTTCCAATTAGTTTCTTGTTTGAATTTTTGCATTTTAACCAGTCATGGATATTTTTAACTGCTTGTATAGCAATAATTCCTTTGGCAGGTTTGATGGGGGAAGCTACTGAGAATCTTGCGGTTCACGCAGGCCCAAGAATTGGAGGTTTTCTAAATGCTACATTCGGTAATGCAACAGAGCTTATTATTGCAATATTTGCTTTAAAAGCAGGGCACGATGAAATAGCAAAGGCGTCAATAGCAGGTTCGATAATAGGAAATATTCTTCTTGTTCTCGGAATGAGTATGTTGTTTGGAGGATTTAAACATAAGATTCAGTCATTTAATCAAAAAGCATCTGTTAATAGTGCTACATTGCTTTTATTTGCAGCAATAGGCCTTATGATACCAGCAATTTTTTTGAATGGAATTACTACACATGAGCAGAGACTTGCATATGAAGGACTAAGTATAGCTAATGCTATAATTATGATATCTATATACATATTGGGACTTGTTTTCTCTTTCTTTACGCATAAAGATATGGTAAGTTCAGCTGAAGAAGAAAAAGGAGAGGCTAAATGGGGAAAGTATAAATCGTTAATTGTTTTGCTAACAGCAACTCTTGCTGTTGCATTTGAAAGTGAAATACTTGTAGGTTCAATAGAAGCTACTGCAAAGGCGCTTGGATGGAATGACATGTTTATAGGAATAATAATAATTGCAATAATAGGTAATGCTGCAGAACACTCAACTGCGATAATGATGGCCATAAAAAACAAAATGGATATTGCACTTGAGATAGCTATTGGGTCTAGCCTGCAGATAGCGTTGTTTGTAGCTCCGATTCTTGTGTTTGCAAGTTTGCTGCTTGGAAATCCAATGGATTTAATATTTCATCAATTTGAGCTTGTTGGGATTGTTCTTGCAGTACTAATAGCAAATATTGTTTCGCAGGATGGAGAAAGTCACTGGCTAGAAGGCGCTCAGCTCATAGGCGTTTATATAATTCTTGCTTTCGCATTTTACTACGCTCCAATAAAATAAACAAATAAAAGGAGACGGTATTCCGTCTCCTTTTATAATATATGGAAATCTCATTAGCTTTTCTACCATTCTCCGGCAATCTTTGCTGTTCTATGATCTTGATCAAAATCTTTTCTGTCAAAATAGTTTCCACCAATAGAAAAAGTTGTATCGACGTTTACCCATTTATTCTCTTCAGGGAGAAAAACCTGATTCCAGGAATGCTCACCCCATGAAAGTCCATTGTATGCAGTCCCTACAATAAGTCTAACTTTTAAACCAGCTGCGCGGCACATTGCAACATAAAGCGATGACATATCAAAACAGATGCCTTTTCTTTCAGTAAAGGCATTAATTGCTCCAGAAGAAGAAACACCGGTTCGAGTACTAATCAAAGCTGCTTTTTCATAATCATATTTTATATTTGAGCCAATCCAAAGATATAAAGACTTAGCGTTCTTTCTGCTTGTTTTTAGCGAACTAACCTGGCTTTTGGCAAATGCATCAATCTCTGAATTCGATTTTATTGCATCGTCTAGAGTAACCCCATTAAAATACCAAACAATTCTTATGCCGCTATTTGTTTTAGATGGAAGAGCGCTTGCGTTTTTTGGAAGATGAAGATTTTGAATATCTGCCTGAGCTAAAGAGCTATTAAACAATACAGGTATCTTCTGAATATATTGCGAATTCAACATCGGTTCAATTGTCTGCTTGTTAACAAAATTATAAATATTAGATTGTTCCAACTGGTCCGATAAAATAGGAGAGGGGAAATAAATACTTAATACGTTAAGAAACAGGCATGCCATGAAAACATATAAAATTGATTGAGGAATACTTAGTACTAAACGTAAAAGATAATTAAAAGGTTTCCATAAAGATTCTAATTTTACTAATAAGTAATCCGATAATTTAGATAGGGAGACATTTTCAATTCTATAAAATAGTATTTTAAAGATTAATATTAAGAAAAGAAAGATTATCGGAGAAAAAATAATGTAAGTTTTGACTTCTGAATTCAATGTATTACCAAGTAAATCTGTTAAAGTTTTAATATTCCCAAGCTGTGGGAAGTTATTGGTTATAAAAAAATATCTGGTAAGATGAAACGATAAATAAGCAGATAAAGCAAATTCAAGTAAATGGAATATAGAAAGCAGCGAAGACCAAATGCTTGCTTTTTTTATCTGAATGATTAATCCAAGCAACATAGGAACAATCAAAAATGTAAAAATTATAGGACTAATTACATTGTAATCATTTAAAAAATTCTCCATATAAACCTCGGGGGAAAATATTCTCTAATTCTATTGTATTACTTTTTCGAAGGTTTATAAATAAGTAAGAATGAATTGGAAAATTTTATTGTTAGGGAGTATTTTGACACCTTGAATAAAATATTAAAAACAATGATTATATTTTGTCAGTAGTTAAAATAAAAAACAATTAATTAAGCTATACAAAGAGAATATAAGAAAATAATAAAACAATGGTAATATATTTAAATTCAAAGAAATAAAACATTTGCAGGATTTGTAATAATAGTATAGAATAAGAATATAGAATTTTATTTTTGTAGGGTAAGATTTAATATAAAAATAAAGATTATGGAGTGATAGTGATGATATTTAATATTCTAATTACGGACGACAACTTAATTCACCAAATTAGTGTAAAGTATTGTATTGAAGATTTCAACTATAATCCACTTATAGCTTTTAATGGTCAAGAAGCTATAAACATCTTAGAAACAAAACCTGTAGATCTTATAATACTTGATTTACAGATGCCGGTAATGGATGGTTTTGAATTTCTTAACTGGTTTAAAGAACATGAAGAGTATGCATCAATTCCAGTAATTGTATATTCGGGAATGGCTGACGTAGATACAGTACAAGAAGTACTACAATATAATGTTTTTGGATATTACTTCAAGCCTATTACTCAAACAGATCAGCTCTTGTTTTCAAATTCGATAAAAGCTGCTCTTAATTACAGGAAAGTAAATATGGAGCTTGCTCAAGCAAATAAGATAATTGATAACTTCATTAATACCAAAAAGAAGGGTTAATTAAATTCAATATAAAAAAGCAAGGCTTGTAAGCCTTGCTTTTTTTGTTGAATTTGTATTAAACCTCTGATAAAGTATAATCATAATATACGGAGTATGTAAGAATCAATTCAACAAAGGAGGCTTTATTTAATGCAACAGAAAAGCAAGTTGAAGGTTCTTTTTGTTTCAGCTGAGGTTTCACCATATGCAAAAACTGGAGGTCTAGCTGATGTTGCTGGTTCACTTCCTATTGCTCTTGCTGAAAAAGGACACGATGTTAGAATCATTATGCCAAGATACAAAAAAATTGCTGAACAGTTAAAATATACAGCTGATTTTCCGGTTACAATGGATTGGAGAAAGGAAACCTGTATTATTCGTGAACACGAAATGAATCATGAGAAGGCTAAGGTCAAGGTTTATTTTACAGATAACTACCAATATTTTGACAGAGACTACCTGTACTGCTATTTTGATGAGGCAGAGAGATTTGCATTTTTTGCAAAGGCTGTAATTGAAATGCTTAAATTTGTTGATTTTAAACCTGATGTTATTCACTGTAATGATTGGCAGTCCGGACCTGTGTGTGCACTTCTTAAAGAAAAATATGAATCAGATGAGTTCTATTCAAAAATTGCTACAGTATTTACTGTTCATAACCTCCAGTATCAAGGAAATTATCCTGCAGATACAATAAAACTTTTTGGACTTGACGAAAATACATATTTCACTCCTGAAAAGCTGGAATTTTACGGAACATTTAGTTTTATGAAAGCGGGATTGAACTATGCTGATATAATTAATACGGTCAGTGAAACGTATGCAAAGGAAATACAAACTCCTGAGTATGGAGAAAAATTTGAAGGACTCTTAAATCAGAGGACGAAGGATTTATACGGAATAGTTAATGGGATTAGCTATGATGAGTTCAATCCTGAAACTGATAAGAAGATTTATAAGAATTATGATAAGAACTCACTACAAAACAAAAAAATTAATAAAGCTGAATTGCAGAAAGAAATGGGATTACCTAAGAGTGAAGCACCGTTAGTCGGATTTATTTCAAGACTGACAAACCAAAAAGGACTGGATTTGATAGTAGAAAAGATGGAAGAAATATTAAAAAATGACATTCAGTTTGTATTACTTGGTTCTGGAGATGAATATTACGAAACCTTATTTAAAAACTATGCAAAAAAATATCCTAAAAATGTCGCTGTATTCATAGGTTTTAATGCTGTTCTTGCACAAAAAATTTATGCAGGTAGTGATATGTTTCTTATGCCGTCAATGTTTGAACCATGCGGTCTTGGACAAATATTTAGCTTAAGATATGGAACGATACCAATAGTAAGAGCTACAGGTGGCTTAGCTGATACAGTAATAGATTGTGAACAGAATAAAGAAGGAAATGGATTTTCGTTCAAGGATTATTCTTCAAAGGAACTTCTTAAAACTATTAATAGGGCAGTTAATTTCTACAAAAAAAAGCCGGAAGAATGGCATCAGCTTTTAATAAGAGCAATGGAACAGGATTTTTCTTGGAATCGTTCGGCAGATAAGTATATTGAGATTTACAATAAGGCAATTTTGAAGAAGACTAAAGAACAAAAGCGTTAATCAATTAAGTTTAAAAAACACGTAGGTTCATGCCTGCGGATAAATTATGTCAGGGCAGGCCATAATGTCTGCCCTGAATTTTTAAGGGGATAAAATGAAGCCTATCGATACTATATATACCATTTTATCTAATGAATATCCCGATGCTAAATCGGGATTAAATTATAATTCGGCATTTGATTTGTTAATAGCTGTAATGCTTTCTGCACAATGCACAGATAAAAGGGTAAATGAGATAACCAAGCATTTATTTGAAATTTGTAAAGCGCCTCAGGATTATTTAAAAATTGGCGAAAATCAACTGCAAGAATTAATAAAATCATGCGGTCTATATAAGACTAAAAGCAGGAATATTATAGATTCATGTAGAATAATAATTGAAGAATTTCAAGGAAGTGTGCCGGGAAGGTTTGAAGATTTAATTAAGCTTCCAGGGGTAGGAAGAAAAAGTGCAAATGTTGTCCTAATAGAAGCCTTTGGTATTCCTGCAATACCAGTAGATACGCATGTTTACAGGGTTTCAAATAGGATAGGAATTGTGAAAGCGAAAAATCCTGAACAAACTGAAGCTCAGCTATCAAAAATTTTTCCAAATGAAATATGGATTAGGATGCATCATCTTTTGATAATCCATGGAAGAACAACATGTTTGGCAAGAAATCCAAAATGCAAAAATTGTAAAATAAATATCTATTGTGACTTTACCAAACAATAAATATAGTGATATAATGTTGTAGGCTTTGAAAGTATATTAAAAATGAAATACTTCATTACAAAATTTATGGAGGTGCACTCATGGCAGTTAGAAAAACCGCGAAGGCGGAAAATAAAGAGAAAAATAACCAACTTGGAAAATATAAAGCAGAAGATTTGATATTTGCGCTTGATATTGGTACCAGAACAGTTGTTGGACTTGTTGGAGTTCCTGATGGAGATAAGCTCAAGATTCTTGCTATTGAAATTAATGAACATAAAAATAGAGCAATGCTTGATGGACAGATTCATGATATAAGCTTGGTTGCAGATATTGTTACTGATGTTAAGGAAAAACTTGAAAATAGGATTGGTTTGAAACTTAAAAGGGTTGCAATTGCAGCAGCAGGACGTGTATTAAAGACATATAATGTGCGTGTAGAGAGAACCTTTGATTCGAACAAAGAAATTACTAAAGATATTATTTCAAGTATTGAGCTAGAAGGCGTTCAAAATGCTCAAGCGGAGCTTGAAGTTGAGCAGAAAGAACAAGAGAAGACAGTATTCTATTGCGTAGGCTATAGCGTCATATCATATTATCTAAATGGATATGTTATATCTTCC
>Ga0074198_1002155_pt1 | contig 10976 bp, 9 predicted proteins | sample EPASupsiteSAE323_FD_64527 | JGI IMG/M metagenome (GOLD analysis project Ga0074198, IMG submission 64527) | Bioremediated contaminated groundwater from EPA Superfund site, New Mexico - Sample SAE3-23 | ecosystem: Environmental > Aquatic > Deep subsurface > Groundwater > Contaminated ...
GTTAAGACAACCATTGCACTCCAGGCGATTGCCGAATCCCAGAAGGTGGGTGGCCAGGCTGCCTTTATCGATGCCGAACATGCCCTTGATCCCGCTTATGCACAGAAGTTAGGTGTCAATATCGATGAATTGTATATCGCGCAGCCCGATTACGGTGAACAGGCTCTCGAAATCGCAGAAATCCTAGTTCGTTCCGGCGGAGTTGATATTATAGTTATCGATAGTGTGGCCGCTCTTGTACCAAAAGCCGAATTAGAAGGCGATATGGGCGACAGCCACATGGGGTTGCAAGCCCGTTTGATGAGCCAGGCTCTCCGAAAACTCACGGCTATTGTCTCCCGCTCCAAATGCGTCTTCATCTTCCTGAACCAGATGAGGGACAAAATCGGTATGTTCGTCGGAAACCCCGAAACTACTACCGGCGGTAAAGCTTTGAAATTTTATTCTTCGATGAGAATCGAAGTCCGCAAGATTCTTACTTTGAAAAGCGGAACAGATGTTATCGGCGGCAGAACCAAGATTAAAATCGTGAAAAATAAGGTTTCACCTCCGTTTAAAGAAACAGAAGTCGATCTGTTGTTCGGGAAAGGTATTTCAAGAGAAGGCGATATTGTTGATCTTGCTGCATTACACGGTATTATAGCAAAGACAGGCTCCTGGTATTCCTACGGCGAAGAAAAACTCGGGCAGGGGAAACCTTCAGTTACAAAACTACTCGAAGACCAACCCAAACTCTATGACGAAATTCGTAAAAAAATCCTTGAAAAGCTCGGGATTAACCCTCCCAAAACAGATAACCCTGTTGCTGCTCCTCCTGCTGAAAAATCAAAAGAAAAAGGCAGAGGAAAAGAAAAAATGAAAGAAGAGTTCATGGATGAGGAGCTCGATTAGGTTTAAAAGGAAGAATCGCCATTGAAAAAATATATATTTTCGATTATTATCGGGTTAGTAGTATGTGTTCTCCATTATTTTCATTTTAAAGTGGAGAGAGTGATAACCGGATGGACAGGCCGGAATTTTGCCATATATATTATATATGGTATATTCCTGGCCTTTTTCCTGGTTTTGCTGTTCAAAGCCTTTTCCAAAACCAATCTCGAAATAGGTGCATGGTTATTGGCAGCAGGGCTGGTAGGGTTTATCGTTTTTACCAATCCTGATTTTCTTTTCAAGTTAAGTGTATTGGAGTTATTCCTTGCAGGAATAATCCCTGCTATTGAAGGGAAAAAAGCCAGATCCATCATTCCTGTTATCATATTATTAGCAGTAGCTGTATTGGTGGAAGTTGCTTCCAATCTTTCCATGAAATCCACCTTTTACTATTTCGATGCATGGAGAAATGCTATCGTGCTATTGAGTGGATATGTGTCCGGGTGCTTGCTGGTATAGTTTTAGAGGAATAGTTTCGGATTTTCAGTTTTGAGTTAAAGCGGGCTTCATCAGGTTTAAGTGTTAGTGTTTATCGATTGCAGCTTTATTCTTTCGCATGGATGGGGCACGTTTCTTTCTTCTCACTTCGCACTTCTCCTCTGTGGATAGTAATCCATATTTCGAGTAGGGGCTTCTTTACAATTATTCCTATCATTCCAATATCGATAGTCTTCTCATATCAAAAGCATTTTGCCTGTGCGGGTACGCAGTACCCTTTTCATAAAAGACAGGTTAATCCTGGCTGAGGAAGAAGAGATTCCCGGGATTGGAAATCGATTGAATAACAGAAACGCGCTGCTGGATATTATTTTTATTTTCAACCCAGATGATAAGTCCTTTGGGATGGGTAAGGTTGAGGACAGGAATATCAGTGAGACTGTCTCCGGCATTAATGGAAGCAGAATGAGAGCCGAGTAGTTTTCGATAGGCTTCGGTTTTTCCCTGTTCGACAGTAATGGGGCCAGAAATAGTTCCGCCAATAATTTCACCATATCCACCATGTCGATACAAAGCCGGTTTCATTGCAAAAACACATTCTTCAGGAACACCAAAGTATTCCTGTGCAACCCATTTCACTGAAATTTCATTTGTAGCAGATATAATATATATAGTATATCCGAGGGATTTCAAATAAAAGGTAAACGCCTGCATTGCCGGTTGAGGATAAGGGACAGGGATTCTCATATTTTCAATTTCGAGAACGGTGCGGCTGGGGTCCATTGCACGGCGGGTGGCTTCCTTTACTATCTCCACCGGGATACCTGCCATGGCAGTAGTCATTAAAGGATAAGCGATTTTCTTTCCCTGTTTATGTAAAATCTGGATTAATTCATCCCATGTAAGGGAAATCGGGGTTTTCTCAATAGAGAGTGCAACTTGTTTATCGCGTTCATCGATTTTCAACTGAGCGAATAATGCATCTCCGATATCTCCCACCAATAACGTATTGTCCATATCGAATACTGCAATTCGTTTCATGGCATTTACATCTTTTGCATCATTCGCCTGTCCGGCTATTCGGGATTCCAGTTCATCAAAACTTTTCAGTAATCCCGCAGGTATCAATTTTTTTAAATTTTCCGGGTTAGTATCAAAACCTATCATTTGTTTCCTCCAAGATAGTATTTATAATTTTAAAAACCTTTCTTAATCTCTACTTCGGATAAACCGGTATTTGTGACGATCATTTCGATGGGAAAGCTATCTGCAAGCATTTGATTATCAATTTGTCTCTTTCCTTCTTTTTTAGCTGCTTCTATTTCGAGTTTGTAACCCAAATTATGCCCCCGATTAATTCCAGCGGAAGGCAGGGGACTATTCATATCGCTCTTCTTTTTAACCATTGCAGTACCTCTTGTGTTTAGTATACATGAGATTCTTTTTTTTTTCAATAAATTTATTCCAGGAATTATAAACACAAAATTTACTTGCTATTTTTACAGTATTCCGCTACAATAAAAGCATGATATCAATCGGCTGGAATGTACTTCAAATTTTGGGAGGCCTCGCCCTTGTCCTTTCCGGCTCACATATTATATCTCTCGGCTTTCAGAAAACGTTCGACAAACAACTTGAAAAAATGCTAAGGCTTCCACATCCGAACAAAATGTATTCGTTCGGAGTAGGGTTCCTGTTTACTTCTTTATTCCAATTCAATCCTATAGAGTCTATCTCCATGTCAGGATTCATCGAAACTACTACCAAAAATTTTTCGCCAAAATCCTATATCCTGATTGGAACCTATATCGGGACCTCGGTTCTTGCATGGATAATTGCATCGCCTGCCCCTTTGTTCTCGTTTCTTTTCATTGCGATCGGTGGAGGGATTATTATCCTGCTAAAAAATAAAAAATTCTATTATATTGGATTCTCAAACTTTGGAATTGGGCTTTTCCTTCTTGGAATAACAGTCTTAAAAAACGGGTTGGCTCAATTCAAGGTTTTCTCGGCCCTGTTTTCCGAATACGGGATAATAAGTACGAATTTTTACATTGAACTATTCATCTTAATCCTGGTGGGAATTATACTGGCCTATGTATTCAAATCAAGAGCAGCGTTGCTTGCTATCACTTTTGCTATTGCCTGTGAAGGAATTCTTGACCTGGACGGGTGTGCGGCACTAGTTCTTGGTGAGTATGCAGGAATAACACTCCTTACATATACCACACACTCAATTTCCCATATTCATACACGAAGGATAACCTTAAACTTTTCCCTTGTCAACACTGCCACAATTATTCTCCTCCTCTTGCTATTAACCCCGTTTGTTCACCTTGTAGAAATCCTGATCCCCGGTTCTTCAAATTATACAATCCATACCCTCTCTCTTAATGTCCAGTATCCAGGAACAATTGACATAAAACCGCTTATGGGATATCACGTGGCTGCACTCTTTACGTTGATATGCCTTATTCCTGCACTGGGGCTGTTATTATTTTCTCCGTTGATTAATATAATTAGCAAGAAATGGGCAAAGCACTCTAAAACAATAAAAACAGAAGATTTTGAATTTTCCAATGTAGAGCCCTTTGTGGAACGAATTCCTGCACTGGGACTTGCCGAAGCAAAAAAAAAGCTGGTGGCGATGGCAGAAAAAGTAGTAAGCAGTGCATTAGTTGTCCAGGATATCGTTGGAAGCGAATACAGGCAGAAAAAATTATGCGATGAAGTCCTGGAAAACGAAAAAACAATTGACCGGTATAACAAAACCATTCGGCGTTTTCTAACTCATATCTCATCCTTTGTTCTCACGAGATATGAAGGGATAAAAGTGTCTGAATTCATTGCACTTGCCCACTACCTTGAGAAATATTCGGATTATCTTGAGCATATTGTCCGGGTCTACCGTGAAATAGAACAGGACCAGATTGAATTCACAGAAGCTGGCCGCCAGACTGTAGTAGAAATTTTCCGAGAAGCATCAAATTTCTTCAATATATCATTCGGTGCATTCGAGGAAAACGTGGAACCGGGGTCACTGATGGAAGAATCCCGCGGGGTGAATAATAAAATAAAAGGACTGATTCGCCAGGCAAAGCGGGATCATTTCAGCCGGATTCGGGAAAAAATATGTACAAGCGAAGAAGCCATTCTTTTGATCGATATATTAAATGATTTGGATGGGATGCGTGCAAAATCGTTTAACATTGCAGGGATTAATACCGGGACTCAATTTAAATAGCAGAAAGATCCCTTTATTACAACAAAGTTCATATATAATCAGAAGCAGAGAATTACTTAATCTGGGGGATGCCGAGTTTATGCCGGATCACATCAAATACAGCATACAATTCCCTGGATACTTTATCGATGAGACGCGGGAGAGGTTGAATATCGGAACTCTTTAGTTCACCGGAAAGCTGCCCGGTTTCAAGTTCGGAGAGCATCTGGACAAAATTCCTATCGATTTCCAGGATATAAGAAAATTCCGTCTTGGGGATCTGGGAAGTATCGGAAACATACTCATCCAATTCACGCAGAAAGCGTGTAATAATCTGCATTTGTTCGAGAATACTTTTTCGTAAAGATGTGATGGGTAGATATGCATATTTGGGATCGAAACCCGAAGCTATACTATTATATTCCACTTCGATTAGTTTTTTGAGATGTTTTTGAACTTCCCGCGGCATATATGGTCTTTTCAGGTCAAAGAATAAGAATTCCTCGATCGCTTTATAGGAGAAAGGTTGCTGTTCGGAGAGCTGGTTCATGATGAGTGCCCTGACGAGCTGGAGGCCGTTCGGAATTCCAAGCATCAGCAATATACCTTCAATAGAATCCATATCGATTCCATCAAGCGGATCCTGGTCGGATTCTTCCATTGCTTGTTCATATACGCCCATCAACGTCATGTCTTCCACAGACTGATCTTCAAAATGAAAAACCGAACGCCCATCCGGCAAGGGAGAATATAAAATATCCTTCTGGGAATCCAGGATTTTGACATACCCTGTTCCTGCTGTCTTAAACAGGTGGGAATAATCCGGGTTTTTTTTCATATTATAAATGGCATATAACAGTTGTTTTTCAGTATTGGGATAAAAGAGTTCCTGTCGAATCGCGTTCTTCAATTCATCGATAAAAAATCTATCGAACCGTTCAACTTCAAAAATATGAGAATCAAAATCTTCCTTTGATTCGTATTGAAGCGTAAAGATACCTTCATCATAATCGGTTAAGGTTGCGACAATGGTATCTCCGGATTTGAATTTATAGGTACGATAAAAGTCTTTGATCGAAATTGCATTGATTTCCAGTTGAGCTTTCTCTTCGACAAGTTCTTCAGGGTTGATGAGAGGAACTTTATTCAAATCCATCAACCCGAAATATGCGAATAACTGCTCGTGATTAATGGTAATTTTTCGTTTCCTGGCTTTCTTATTATCATAAAAGAAAGAGACTTCATCATACGGGTTATGAGCAGGATAGAAAGGGAGAAGCCTGTGTCCCGGGATCAGGATACCGAAATCGATTTCATAATCGGTGGGGTAAAGCCGGATGGGGATGTTTTTTAGGAAGGATTGTTTTGGGTGGAAAACGCCGTTATCTTCTACAAAGAAGTCTATGGATTGGATAATTTTAGAGACGAGAGTTACAATTTCCTGGTCTTCCGGTATCTGGGTAGATTTAAAAATGTCACCGATGGAAAAAGGGTTTTCCGCTTCGAGGATAAAATCGGTAATTGCGTCTTCGATGTGGGGTTGAATCATATCGATCACCATCCACCCGAGGCACCGCCGCCGCCGAAGCTGCCACCTCCGCCTGAGAAACCGCCCCCGCTACTTCCGCTGGAGAAACCACTGCCACGACTGCTACCGCTCATCATACTACCCCAGAAAACGCCGGAAGCGACACCGCCCATTCCGCTGCCACCGCGGCCTGCATTCTTGAATGCACCCATAATGATAATCAGGATAAAAATAATAAACCCGAAAGAAAGATGTGGGCCACGAGTTTTTTTCTGGCTTTTTTTGAATTTTTCGATTTGTTCCGGGGTGATATCCGATTGTTTGGTGATCACACCGTTTATAGCCTGTACTCCATCATGGAGCCCGGCAAAATATTTACCTTTCTCGAATTGGGGAACAATAAGCGCGCGAATAATATACCCGGATTTGGCATCGGTCATACTGGATTCAAGGCCGTATCCGACTTCAATTCGAACTTTTTTCTCCGCAAGAGCAACCAATACAAGTAAGCCGTTATTGAATTCTTTTTGTCCCAGTTTGGCTTCCTGGGCAGCTTTTATCGAATACTGTTCGATGGAATAACCATCCAGGGTTTCAACGATCATGATAACTACCTGGGCAGTAGTATTATCTTCCGTATTTTTTAAAGAAGATTCCAGGTAATCGAGTTCTGAGGGTTTCAGGACATTGGCAAAATCGTTCACTCTACGAGTGATTTTCGGGATTTCCTGGGCAGGGAGAAAGGACCCCGCCAGCCATATCATCAAAAGAACCAATAAGATTGAATATCGAACAAACAATTTTGCAGAAGAGGAAGTATTATTATTAATGTTTTGGTTTAATATCGGTTTCATGTTTACCTCGCCAGGAGATGCAAATCGTCTTTTAATTCGTTTACATCGCCGGGTTGGATGGGGAAATGTTCGGCCAGGAGCGTGCCGCATTCGCGAATGCCTTCAACAAGGTGTTTGGGGAACTCGTTGGCATGGATGCCGTCGATGATATGGGCGACAATGTATTCCCACTTATCAGGTGGAATTTTCGCGCTGATGCCTTTATCGGCAACCAGTTCGACGCGCCGTTCCAATTCGGAGATAAAAATAAGAATCCCACTCCGATCCCTGGTATTTAAAACACCCGATTCCAGGAAATACCGTGTGGCACGTTGATTAACTTTCAGTCTCATCACTGCTTTCGGGATAATCAGGCGGTCCACAAACTGGACATTGGCCATCATGTAAGCAAAAGCCATAACCGTAAACGTGGTGAATCCATAAAACATCACCAGGTATGCGGAATTGTATCCCCAGAAAATCTCCTGCATCAGGTGTTCTAACCTCTGGGCGATCATCATCATCCCAACAAAATATATAAACCCGCAAAAAAAAGCGAAAAGCATTTCATAATAGGCATAAGAATCGCTTTCCCGGATAAAAGCGGTAGCGATTTCGCCTGAAGTTTTGCTTTCGGCTTCGCGGGTGGCTTCTTTTATTTTCACTAAATCTTCTTTACTTAACGAAATGCGTGACATTGTTTCTCCTGGCATAATATGGAAAGTTGCAGGAATTACCGGGAACGAAGAATATCCCGGTAATTCCGGTTTCTTTCGTTAGAATTTTACTTTCGGAGCCTGGCTTGCGCTTTCCTGGGCTTTGAAATATTGTTTTTCTTTGAACCCGAAGAGATTAGCGATGATTACTCTCGGGAATTGTTTAATATAAGTATTGAATTCCTGTGCAGTATTATTAAAAGCCTGGCGTTCAACAGTGATACGGTTTTCAGTTCCTTCCAGTTGATCCTGGAGAGCAAGGAAGTTCTGGTTGGCTTTCAGTTCGGGGTATTTTTCCACAACCACCATCAATCTCTGGAGAGCACTGGATAAACCATTTTGTGCTTGCTGGAATTGCTGGAATTTTTCAGGGTTATTGAGGTCCTGGCCGGTAATATTAATTACACCGCCCACCTTGGCACGGGCTTCCGTCACAAGCTGGAAGGTTTCTTTTTCATGGGCCGCATATCCCTTAACTGTTTCCACGAGGTTCGGGATCAAATCGTAACGTCTCTGGTACACGTTCTCAACCTGGCTCCATTTGGATTTAACAGCCTCATCCATTTTAACCATCTTATTGTAGGAACCGATACCGGTAAACACCATAATGAGCCCGATAAAAATCACAATTCCTGCGATCACTGCGCAGCCGATAAAAAATTTATTTTTCATTGTACTTTACCTCCATTGAAAATGGTTCAAATTTTTTTCTTCCCCTTATTTTATACAAGAACTCACGATAAGTAAAGAGCAAAGTATTTATTTTCGATGGAAAAGCGAAAAGCCAGTCTTTTTACTGAGTTGTTTTTCGATCTGGTTGATCATACGTGCAGCGAGAGTGTGTTCCATGTTGATTTCGAGAGCTTTTTTGAATTGTTTTTCCGCTTTTTTCAGGAGGTTTTTATTCCAGTAGAGCTGGCCCAGGTAGAAGTAAGCATCGGCGTTTCCGGGCTCCATGTGAGAAGCTTTGACCAGGTTTTTTTCTGCGTGGTTATAAGCTTCCGGGATTCGGCACTGGATAATCCCGAGGAGCAGGTAATATTCGGGGCGGGAATTATCGAGGTGTACAGCTTTTTCCATTAATTCGGCAGCTTCCCTGTAGCGGGTTTCTTCATACAAATCCTGGGCCTTCAAATACAACCGCCGCGCTGTATCCATATCCAGGTCCGGGTCGCTGTAGGAATCAATAACTTCCGTTTTCTGGAAATTACCCGTATCGTATTCTTTCTTTTTGGCTTCGTCAATTAATATATTATATGCTTCTTCCGCCCGTTCCATTACAAAATCCGCTTTTTCTTTTGCAGTAGAATGCTCATCTGCTTTCAACCGGTCAAGATCGAACTTCTTTGTAAACGAAAAATACCTCTCGCGGACATCATTAACAGAGGCAGTGTTTTTTAATTCCAGGAGTTCATAGTGATTGATAGTATTCGCTTTCAACTGCTTGTGTAGAAAATCGACATTCTCGATTACCCGGGCCAGTTTACTATCGATGCGGAATTCGGTAAAATCGATGACATTCATTAAAAACATCATGCTCAATCGCTGCCAGAAATGTTCTTCTTCCATATCTACTATAGATACGATGTGTTCCAGGCCGATTATGTTGCAGCGGGAAAGTTTAATATATAACCGGATATCGTCCGGATCAAGGAATCTCCCAGCCCATTCCGGGATAGGAAGCGTAATAGGTGCACGGTCGCCAAACCGCCGTTTGTAATAGGAAAAATCCGTTACTCTGCGATTTCCGATGGCAATAATCTCGTACAGATCAATTTTGAATTTCTGACAATCCGGCTCTTCGGTTTTTCCCATTCTGAAAGCCCATTCCCCGAAACGAAGAGGAAAAGTCGAGATCGCGATTTGTTTTGCCTGGGCCTGAAGAGAAATAAAAAGAGCCTGCTTGTCCATGATTTTGTGTTTTACAAGAAGTTTTCCAAATTTTTCACCCGAATGGTTCATCATTTTTTCGAGCATTTCCAGTTGAGTCCCGGAAATTTTTCCATCCCTGAGGAGTAATATCCCCAATCTATCTTCGAGGGAGTTCGATATCGCTTGTTCAAGGTATCCATTCGAGAAGAAAAGACGTTTCACAAAATCATCGCCTTTTACAACTAATTCGCCGCTGAGGTTCTCGGTCAGGATTTTTTTAAAAATAAGTGAAACAGGAAATCGATCGATTGCGTTTGCCATATTCCTTCATTAAACACATATTTTTTCTTAGTAAAACTTTATCAATCGCTTATTTTAATCAAATCCGGTGGACTTTTCAATAGTATAAAGCATGAAATAAAAAATTTTTCTTCTTTCATTTCTCCGGGAGATATGAGAAACAATACCTTTTTTATAAAAAATTAGGAAAAAAAAAGCAAAATGTGCTAAAATTGTATTTGTTATTCTTTAAACGTTTAGGACTAAAAAAAAGGATGCGATAATAAAATGATGAGAATTGGCATCGATACAGGCGGTACGTTTACGGATTTTGTTTTTTTCGACGGTGAAACACTTCAAACCCTAAAACTCCCTTCCACCCCCCAAAACCCTTCCATCTCTATCCTCCAGGGAATTGAACCTTACATGCTCCAGGCTTTCGAACTGGTCCACGGGACTACGGTTTCAACCAATGCATTTTTACAAAAGAAAATGGCAAAAACTGCTTTTATCTGCTCGAAAGGGTTTGAGCACATCCTCTATATCGGACGACAACATCGGGTCGAACTCTTCTCCCTTGAAGCCAAAAAACCCAACCCGCTCGTCCCCCTTTCACTCTGCTTCGGTGTCCAGGAACGCACCTTAAAAGATGGCTCCATAAATGTACCTCTTGATTGCGATGAGCTGGCACACCTCGCAGATACTCTCAAAAAAGAAGATGTCCAATCCATCGGGATAGTCTTCCTCCACTCCTATGCCAACACCGAAAATGAACAAAAAGCTGCAAAACTCTTCCGGGAATACGGATTCTATGTGACCGCTTCACACGAAATCATGCCCGAATACCGCGAATACGAACGCGCTGTCGTTACAGTTCTTAACGCCGCACTTCAGCCGGTTATCGCCAATTACGTGGATAACCTGAAAAATAACCTGGTGGGAAAGAAGTTCTATATCATCCAATCCAACGGCGGTATTCTTTCCCCGGACCGAATTATTAAAGAACCAATTCACACGATTATTTCAGGCCCTGCGGGAGGTGTGATTGCAGCCAAACGCTTCGCCCAACTGAGCGGGAACCTGAACCTGGTTACCCTTGATATGGGAGGAACCTCTACAGATGTCTCCATGATTAAAAACGGGGAAATTATGCTCAC
>Ga0074198_1002160_pt1 | contig 10957 bp, 8 predicted proteins | sample EPASupsiteSAE323_FD_64527 | JGI IMG/M metagenome (GOLD analysis project Ga0074198, IMG submission 64527) | Bioremediated contaminated groundwater from EPA Superfund site, New Mexico - Sample SAE3-23 | ecosystem: Environmental > Aquatic > Deep subsurface > Groundwater > Contaminated ...
ACAGGCCGTGTTTCCGGGTAGCCCCCCCAAAGACCCCGGCGAGGGGTATGATGGATAAAAAAGCCGCAAAAAACATAGCCATCTCATTGCCGGTATATTTAAAATACAGACTGAATACTATCGCTGGCAATAAATAATACAGAAAATTCCCCAATCATTAGCCCTCCTTCCCAACACGTTCATTATTTTATTTTAATTCCCGATTGATGATATTATATACCTCCCGCAGGGGTAAGCCGTGTTTTTCCGCCATGGCCCGACAGTCCTCATACTCCGGGGCGGACTTGAGCAATTCCCCCTCAAGATAGGCCTGCTTGACCCTTACCGCTCCCAGGCTGGTGTCGACGGTAGCCTGGGTTCGGGCCAGTTCAACCCGCTCCACCTCCCGGCAGCGCACCCCCAGGGTAGTGGTCTCGGTAAACAATATTTCCTGCAATGCCTTAACGTCACCGCGCCGGCAGAGAATCGAGAGCATGACCCCCGGCCGGTTCTTTTTCATTATTATGCCGGTAAGGTAGACATCCAGCGCCCCCTTCTCCAGGAGCAGGGGGAACAGGTAAGAGTAGATTTCCGGATTCATGTCGTCAATATTGGTCTCCAGGATCATATAGGTTTCACCGGCGGGTGGGGAGCCCAGCAAAACCCGCAGCAAATTAGGCATTTCCGGAATCTCCCGGCTGCCTATACCGTAACCGCTCTTTTCGATGGTCATCCGCGGCAAGGGCGCAAAATCTCGAGCCAGGGTTTTTATAATCGCGGCTCCGGTGGGAGTCACCAACTCGACCTGCACCCCGCTGGAGAATACCGGCACTCCCTGCAAAATCTCCGCCGTAGCCGGTGCCGGCACCGGCAGGGTGCCATGGGCGCAATGGACCAACCCGCCGCCCAGGTTCAGGGGAGAAGCGCAGATATGCTCTATCCCCAGTATATCCAGGCAGATGGCGGCGCCCACTATATCGATAATCGAATCCAGGGCGCCCACCTCGTGGAAATGCACTTCCTCCACAGGCCGGCCATGCACCCGGGCCTCCGCTGAAGCCAGGACGGCAAATATCTCTTTACTGCGGTTCTTTACCCCATCATGCAAGGAACTGTTATCGATAATGGCCTCTATATCATAAAGATTGCGGTGCGGGTGCTGATGGCTATGGTGGTGAGAAGATACGGCATGTTGAAGATTGACCTCGAATCTGGTCCCCCGCAGGCCGTTGCGGTTGCCCTGGCTGATCGCGATGTCCCAGCCGTCAACCCCTAATTTATCAAGTTCCGCACGTAAATCGGCCGGGTCAACCCCCAAGTCGAGCAGGGCCGCAACCGTCATATCCCCACTGATCCCGGCAAAACAATCAAAATACAGGATTCTCTCCAAGTAACACCCTCCCTGTCGGTATCATCCCGGCTACTGATCAGCCGGAGTCTTTTTTCCGTTCCCTTCCGCCGCCTGATTAATACTACTGGCCAGATAGCCGGCGCCGAAGCCATTATCGATATTGACCACCCCAACTCCGCTGGCGCAGCTGTTCAGCATGGTCAGTAGGGCCGCCAGGCCGCCGAAGCTGGCGCCATAACCTACACTGGTCGGCACGGCTATCACCGGTTTATCCACCAATCCGCCCACTACGCTGGGCAGCACACCATCCATGCCCGCCGCTACCACTATGACCCGGGCTTCTTTTAGCATATCCTGATAGCTGAGCAGGCGATGGACTCCGGCTACCCCTACATCATAAAGCCTTTCCACCCGATTCCCTAAAAATTCCGCGGTTAGAGCCGCCTCCTCCGCAACCGGAATGTCCGAGGTACCGGCGGTAATAACCAGAATCGCGCCGCCGGAGATCTTGATTTCCCGTTGTTTAACCACTAGCAAGCGGGCGGCTGGATGATAATCGAGCGGCAGCCCGCTGCCTTCCAGAGCGGAATGAACGTGACTATCGGCCCGGGTCAAGAGGATATTCTCACCACTGGCCGCCAGAGCCAGGACAATCCCCCGAATCTGCTCGGGCTCCTTGCCCTCGCAATAAACCACCTCCGGATGAGATTTTCTCATGCTGCGGTGGTGATCCACCCGGGCATAACCCAAATCCTCAAAGGGCAGTTTTTCCAATATTTCTATGGTTTCCTCAATGCCCATCTCATTGTTCTTCAGTGCATTGAGCAACCCCCTCAAATAATCGCGGTCCATAGTTTCCTCCAGAGCTTCCCAAGGTTACATGGATTATACCATAAGTGACCGGCCCGGAAGAAAAAAAGCAGGGCTAAAATAACCCTGCTTCCGATGGATTAGAGTATTATTTTATTCTTCCGTAAATTTAACCTCGCCGGATGTGAGATAGTATTTGGCGCCGACGATCTTGAGATGTCCCTCATGGACCAGTTCCTCAACGATAGGGCTTTTCTCGATTTCAGCTATGGTAGCCTTTATGTTCTCGTCAGCCGCTTTCTCATAGAGAGCATCACCGGTAGCTCCGGCTGCCTTGGCCTTTTCCACCGAGGGTTTGATCTTCTCTACGATAGCGCCGATGCTGCCGGGGGCTTCGCCGCCATCGACCGTGGCCTTGACCGCTCCGCACTTCTCATGGCCCATTACAACCAGGAGTGGGGTCTTCAGGTGCTCTACCCCGTATTCCACACTGCCCAGCGTCACCTGATCCATTACATTACCAGCCACCCGGACCACAAAGATGTCACCCAGACCCTGATCAAACAGCAACTCGGCAGGTACCCGGGAATCTGAACAGGTAACTACGACGGCAAAGGGCTTCTGGCCTTTGGTAGCCAGTTGTTCACGTTTGACCGCACCCAGATCCTGTTTCAGCAACTGGCCGGAGGTGTATCTCTGGTTGCCCTCTTCCAGCAGCTTTTGCGCCTCCGCGGCGGACTTGACGACTTCCGCCCTCTGATAAACCTTTTCTTTTTCCGATGATGTCATGGGTTCCTTTGCACTCTCCTTTCCGGCGTTGTTGCAGCCAGCCAATGCCAACAGCCCTACCGCTAACAGCAACACCAACACAACTGTAGCAAATTTCTGTCTAAATCCCACTCTGTTTCCTCCCGCTATTTTTGCTTTTCTATTATTCTATCCGGAGCCAAGCTAATCCTCTTTTCTATAAGAAAAAATTAAGCCGGAGCGTACTTTCTTCGCTGTTCTATCATTTTTATATCAGGCATAAAATTTCTTAAAAAACCCAAAACAAAAAAAGGATTATTGTGGAATGATGTTGAAATGTATGACCTAGCTGGAAATAGATAGATAGATACCCGGGGGGAGGGCTCTGGCTGTTCAGGGCAGTAAGCCCTGAAGAAACCAGGAACACATGGGAGACCTGATTGAAGTAGTCGGCTTCAAGGAAGAGAATTGCGTTAATTGTCACCAATGTATAGCGGTTTGCCCGGTTAAGGTATGCAGCGACGGCAGTGGCGACGTCGTTAAATTCAACAACCATCTATGTATTGGTTGTGGCCGCTGCATTGAAGCATGTATTAAGAGTCATGGCGGAAACAGTAAGAAAAGCGCTCGCTTTCCCCTGGATGATGCCGATGATTTCATCAGAGACCTCGCGGATAAAAGCATTGTAGCCTTAATAGCTCCATCCGCCGGAGGCAATTTTGTTTTGCCCAAATTGATCACAGCCCTGCGCCGGCTGGGCGTCACTGCGGTATATGATGTTGCCTTGGGGGCCGAGATCACGGTTGATTGTTATCATCAATTGCTGGAGTCGGGACGCGTAAAACCTCCGCTGATCTCCCAACCCTGCCCGGCCATTGTCAAATATATCGAACTGATTTATCCCAATTTAATAAATCATCTCGCCCCTACCGGCAGTCCGGTGCATGATCTGGCGGTTTACGTCAAGAATCTGCATCCCGACGCGGAATTGGCTTTCATATCGCCCTGCCTGGCCAAGCGCCGCGAGTTCCGCGACAGCAAGATGGTGCGCTACAATGTCATTTACCAGTCTTTGAACAATCTTTTGAAATTACGTGGGATAAATCTGGCCGAGCTGGAAGACGGCTCCTTCGATAATCCGGTGGAAGCCGGCCAGGCCATAAAATTCTCCATGCCGGGTGGTTTAAAGGAAGCCTATCTGCATCGTTATCCTACAACCCCCGCCAGTTCCATTACCCGAATCGAGGGACCGGTAGTATACGATAAGTATCTGCCCCAACTGGAAAGGGCCATACGCAAGGGGCGGACCGATCTTCCCCAGATGATCGATATCCTCAGTTGTGAGCACGGCTGCAATATGGGAGCGGGCTGTATAAACCATTTTGACCCGCTGCATTCGGTAGAAATGCCTATAGCGCAGCGTGCGGAGCAAGCATTGCATGATGAGGCGATGACTGTCGCCCGGCAAGCCTTCCTGCAGGAGACCGCCCATCTTCATGATTTTTCCTACAACTCCTATCGGGATCTTTCATCGCGCTTTGACCTGTCCATCCCCAGCACCGACGAATTAAATGAAATATTCCGGAAAATGCACAAAACCGAGGATAAAGACTTCAGGAACTGTGCGGCTTGCGGCTATAATTCCTGCTACTTTATGGCGATCGCCATCCATAACGGTTTGAACAAGGGCGAGAACTGCCACCTTTATCAGGAAAAGGAACTGCTATATGAGCAATCAGAGCTCAGCGATATGATAGCCCGGCTGGAGGTACTTAACGGGGAACTGCAGCAGGAGTTCAGCGAGCGCAAGCAACAAGAGCAGGTTTTGGTGCAGAACTCCAAATTGGCCGCGATGGGTGAGATGATTGGCATGATCGCTCATCAGTGGAGACAGCCCTTGTCTTCCATCAGTACGGTAGCTGGCAATTTGCAGGTCTATATCGATCTGGACATGTATGAAAAAGACCAATTCATGACTATGCTCAGCGAGATCAATAACCATGCCCAGTATCTCTCTAATACCATTAACGATTTCCGGCACTTCTTTAAGCCGGATAATCCCCAGGACGAGGTGCTGCTGCATGAGGTTATTAATTCAACTATGTCGATTATCGGTAAATCTTTGGAATATAAAAACGTTTGTGTGATCAATGATTGCTCCTTCCAGAATCAGATTCTGACTTATCCCAATGAGCTTATGCAGGTGTTTCTGAACATCCTCAAAAATTCCTCGGATGCCTTTGTTGAAAACGAGACGGTTGCTCCGCAGATTGTTATCAAGGGTTATGAAGAACATCCCTACCAGATAATCGAGATCATTGACAATGCCGGCGGTATTACCGAAGATGTAATCGACAAAATCTTCGACCCTTATTTTTCCACCAAGGGCCCGGGGATTGGTACCGGCTTGGGTCTTTATATGTCTAAGATGATAGTCGAAGAACACTGTCTGGGGCAGCTTATGGTCCGCAATGAGGATGATGGCGCCTGCTTTACCATTAAACTGCCGGTTGTAGTTTAGGAGGAGAATCCCGGGTAATGATCAATGCTAAAGAAATCAAAGAAAACGCTCAGGGGCTGAGCATTTTATATGTAGAGGATGACCATGAACTTCGTCAGAACACATCTCGTTTACTGGGGAGTTTTTTTCAGGATATCACTACCGCTGAAAACGGGCTGGACGGCCTTAATAAATATAAGCAACAAGCCTTCGATCTGATCCTCACCGATATCAATATGCCCCAGATGAACGGCGTCAAGCTGGCCCAGCAGATCAAGTCGGAAAACCCCCGCCAGGTGATCATGGTAATATCCGCCCACGACGAAGCCAGCTATCTATTGGAACTGATCAATATGGGGGTAGACTATTTTGTCTTGAAACCGCTGGATCTCAGTCAATTCCTGGTGGTGTTGGACAAGGCTATTTGCCAGACCCGCTTCCACCTGCTGGAGCAAAACTATAAAACCACCCTGGAGCAGACAGTAGCTGACCGTACCCGTGAATTATCCGAGGCCCTCGGCGCACTGCACGACTTGAACAATGAGATGGCCTGCCGGCTGTCCGCCGCCGCTGAACTCCGCGACCTCGACACCGGCATGCACAACAAGAGACTGGGTATATACGCTCCCCGCCTGGCTCGTCAACTTGGCATGACAGCGGAATTCATCAACCATATCGCCTTTGCCGCCCCGCTGCATGATATAGGCAAAATAGGCGTCGTCGATCAGATTCTGTTGAAACCGGGACCGCTCAGCGAAGAAGAATTCGAGGTCATGAAGAATCACACCTTGACCGGCGCCAATATCTTGGCCAATTCCAAGTATGAACAGATACGTATGATCGAGTCGATTTCACTCAATCACCATGAGCGGTGGGATGGCTCGGGTTATCCCCGCGGGCTTAAAGGAACCGAAATTCCTATTGAAGGTAGGATAGTGGCCATCTGCGACCAGTATGACGCCTTGCGCAGTAAACGACCTTACAAGCCGGGTTTTTCTCATTTCCGCACCATGGAAATTATTTCGCAGGGGGATGGACGCACTAAACCCGAGTATTTTGACCCCGAAATACTTAAAATCTTCATCGATATCGCCGAGGAGTTCGACGATATCTTCCGCGCCAATCAGGGCTAGTCTCCCCCCACCGGAAACGCCGTTCCCGAATTGCTAGCTGATATCCCGTTTCCGCATGCGGATGGACAGCGGAGTTACCTCCACCAACTCATCATCGGCGATAAACTCCAGACACTGTTCCAGGCTCATGGTCCGCGGGGGCGTCAGTTTAACCGCTATATCCGAATTGGAACTGCGAATATTGGTGAGATGCTTCTTTTTGCAGACATTGACCACTATATCATTGGTCCGGGAATTCTCGCCTACAATCATTCCCCGATAAACCGGCAAGCCCGGCCCGACAAACAACTCGCCGCGCTCCTGGGCGTTTTCTAATCCATATCCCGTGGTATCACCTGGCTCATGCGCTACCAATGAACCCTGTTGGCGGGTCATTATCTCACCCCGGTGAAGCGCATAGGAATGGAAAAGATGATGCATGGTTCCCATGCCCCGGGTATCGGTCATAAAATCAGAACGGAACCCGAAGAGCCCTCGGGTGGGCACCAGGAACTCCAGGTACATCATCCCGTCATTCTTCTGCGTCATATTGACCATTTCGCAGCGCCGCGGTCCCAGCCGTTCCATAACGATACCCACATATTCCTCCGGTACCTCTATTACCAGTTCTTCGATAGGCTCGCACAATACTCCGTCAATTTCACGTTCAATTACCTGCGGCCGGGACACCTCGAATTCGTAGCCCTCCCGCCGCATGGTTTCAATCAAAATGGATATATGCAATTCCCCACGCCCGGCCACCACGAAGGTATCCGGCGAGTCAGTGCCATCCACCCGCAGACTGACATCGGATTCCAGTTCCCGGGCCAAGCGCTCCCGCAGTTTGCGAGAGGTGACATAAGTGCCCTCACGGCCGGCGAAGGGGCTCTTGTTGACCTGGATGGCTACTGCCACAGTAGGTTCGTCGATAGCTACAAAATCGAGCATTACCGCCGATTCAGGGTCGCAAACCGTATCCCCGACATTGAAGCCATCCAAGCCGTTGATAACTACGATTTCACCAACACTGGCTTCTTCCACCGCCACTTTTTTCAGGCCGTCGAAGACAAACAGGCCGCTGATTCGCTGTCGATTGCTGGTGCCTTGGATATTGGCCAGCACCACCTCCTGGCGCAGGCGCAGGGTGCCGTTACTAATCCTGCCCACCGCCTGGCGGCCAACGTAGGTATCGTAATCAATCATGCTTACTCCTACCTGCAGTGAACAGTCCGGGTCCCCAGTTGGAGCGGGTATTTTATCAATGATCATTTCAAACAGGGGCTTCAGATCCTGCCCCGGGTCTCCAGGCTCTAGCGAAGCGGTTCCGGTCCGGGCATTGGTATAGATAACCGGGAAGTCAAGCTGTTCGTCATTGGCCTCCAGTTCCATAAACAACTCCAGCACCTCGTCCAACACCTCGTCGGGCCGGGCCTGGGGACGATCGATCTTGTTGATCACCACAATGGGATAGAGCCCGGCCGCCAGCGCCTTTTTCAGCACGAAGCGCGTCTGCGGCATAGGTCCTTCCAGGGCGTCTACCAGCAATAAAACGCCGTCCACCATCTGGACGATGCGCTCTACCTCCCCGCCAAAATCGGAATGGCCGGGGGTGTCTACTATATTCAGGCGATAATCGTTATACGTAATAGCGGTATTCTTGGCCATGATGGTTATCCCGCGCTCCCGCTCCAGATCATTGCGGTCCATCACCCGGTCTTCCACCACCTGCCGTTCGTGAAAAACTCCGCTCTGCCTGAGCATGCCATCCACCAGGGTGGTCTTGCCGTGATCTACATGGGCGATGATAGCCAGATTTCTTATTTGTTCCCGATTCATAAAGCTTCCTTCCCTTATCAAAACCCAGATCCGCTGATCCGGATAACAGTAATACTATTGGACAACTTCTTTATTATAGTCAGGGACAACACATAATACCAGAGAAAAGTGAATAATTCTTCCTGAAAATATGCTGGCATACCTTAATCTGTTATTGCTATCGCGCAAAATAATCAGTATAATTCGTTCTGTACAGAACAATATATGACTAAGGTGATGTTTAGCAGAAAGGATGCCACATGGACTTTCCTCATGAACAACTAATTGACTTGCTGCGGGAGGTCAACCGCGATCTCGGCAGGTATGTAAAAGAAATTTTGTTGGCCCACGATGTGCCGCCAGCGGCTATGTCTATTATCCGGGAAATCCGGAGTGAGCCCGGCATCACCATCAGCGAACTGGCCCGCCGGACCGGGATAGCCAAATCCCATATATCGAATATGGTTCGGGACCTGGAAGGGCGCGGCTGGGTAGAAAAACGCCCGGATGACAAGGACCAGCGGCTTCTGCGTCTCTTTATCTGTCCCGCAGTCAGCACGCAACTGGCCGAGGTACGCCAGGATATCCGCTCGCAAATCGGTCTGCTGGTAGCCGATATTTCTGAGGAGCGAGCCCGGGATCTGGCGGCCGGCCTTGCAGAGATAAAGCAGGCGCTGGCCCAGCAAACCACCAGGAGGAAATGCGAATGATCAAGCTGTATCGATACCTCAAACCCTTTAGCGCTTCAATCGCGGCCGTCGTCGTGCTGGTTTTTCTGCTGGCCCTGTCCGAATTATACCTGCCCACCTTGATGTCGGATATCGTTGATGTTGGCATCGTTAATGGCGATACCGGATACATCATGCGCATCGGCGCCTATATGATCCTTATTGCTGCAATTGGAACACTGTGCTCAGTCGGGGTTAGTTTTCTGGCATCGCGAACCGCAGTGGGATTTGGCATTCTGCTGCGCCGGGAGGTCTTTGCCCGGGTGGAGAGCTTTTCCCTGCAGGAATTCAATCACTTTGGCGCGGCCACGCTGATCAACCGGACTACCAACGACATCACCCAGGTGCAAACGGTTACCTTCATGATCATGCGTATGATGCTGATGGCACCCTTCATGTGCGTGGGCGGCATCATCATGGCCGTCTCCAAAGACCGGCCGCTGTCTCTGGTCATTGGCGTAGCCGTTCCATTGATAGCGGGACTCATCATCTTCATTCTCAGCCGGGCCATACCGCTATTCCGGCTGATGCAGGTCAAACTGGATAAGGTCAACCTGGTCCTGCGGGAAAATCTGACCGGCATCAGAGTAATAAGAGCCTTTGATCGGATCAGATCCGAACAAGCCCGCTTCGATTTAGCCAACGGCGACCTGACCGAAAACGCTATCCGGGTAAATAAACTAATGGCTACTATGATGCCCGCCATGATGCTGGTTATGAATTTTACCCTCATCGCCATCATCTGGTTTGGCAGCATCCGCATCGACAGCGGCGGGATGCAGGTGGGCTCGCTCATGGCCTTTATTCAATATGCCATGCAGATCATGATCTCCCTCTTGATATTCTCCATGATGTTTATCATGGTACCGCGGGCTTCCGCCTCGGCGGTAAGAATCAACGAGGTACTGGACACGGTTCCCCGTATCAATGACCCGGCCGAAGCCAAAACAGTCAACGGCCAGCGCGGGCACCTGGCCTTTGAAAACGTGACTTTCAGCTTCCCCGGTGCCGAGGAACCGGCGATCAGCAATATCTCTTTCCAGACCCGCCCGGGTGAAATCACCGCTATCATCGGCAGTACCGGTTCCGGCAAAACCGCTCTGATCAGTCTGATTCCCCGCTTCTACGATGTTGATTCCGGATCAGTCAAGGTCGACGGGGTTGATGTACGCGAGCTTTCCTTAGATGACCTGCGTTCCCGTATCGGGTTGGTCCCCCAAAAGACCGTGCTGTTCTCCGGGAGCATAAGTGAGAATATCCGTTATGGCAAAGCCGACGCCAGTGAAAGCGAGATCCGCCAGGCATCCGCCATTGCCCAGGCCGTAGAGTTCATTACTGAGATGAAGGATGGGCTGGATTCAGTTATCGAACAGGGGGGCATCAACATCTCCGGCGGCCAAAAACAACGACTTTCCATTGCCCGGGCCCTGGTACGGCATCCGGAAATCTATATCTTTGACGACAGCTTTTCAGCACTGGATTTCAAGACCGATGCCCGGCTGCGCGCCGCGCTGCGTAAAGAGACCGGCGAATCGACGGTGTTGATCATCGCCCAGCGGGTCAGTACGGTCATGGACGCCGACCGCATAATCGTCATGAACGACGGGCAAATTGCGGGAATGGGAGCCCACCGTGAACTGATGGACTCCTGCGCTGTATATCGAGAGATAGTATACTCACAGCTCTCAGAGGAGGAACTGGCATGAGTGAAGGACGCAGGGAATCTACTGAACTTCGCCAACCCGGTCATATGCGGGGCGGTCCCATGGGCCCCATGGCTCATCCGACCGAAAAGGCTAAAGACTTCTCGGGTACCTTCCGCCGTCTGCTGGGATACCTGGCTCCCCGGAAATATCGTATGGCGGCCGTATTGCTGCTGGCGATGCTGAGCACGGTCTTCAGTATCGTCAGTCCT
>Ga0074198_1002161_pt1 | contig 10955 bp, 31 predicted proteins | sample EPASupsiteSAE323_FD_64527 | JGI IMG/M metagenome (GOLD analysis project Ga0074198, IMG submission 64527) | Bioremediated contaminated groundwater from EPA Superfund site, New Mexico - Sample SAE3-23 | ecosystem: Environmental > Aquatic > Deep subsurface > Groundwater > Contaminated ...
TAGTTCCTGACATAAACCCACCATTATGTATTGATTTTTAATTAAATTATGCTATATTAATTGTATGAAATGCTTAATCATGCATGAGCCGTTCGCTTCGCAAATAGTTGACGGCACCAAGCCAATTGAATTTAGGAGCCGCCCAACAAACATTCGCGGGCGTATTGGCATTATCGCATCTAAAACAAAAACCGTCATAGGGGAATGCGACATAGTTAATTGCCTCTTGCTATAGTGACAGCCTCAAATTTCTGGAATCTGCTTATCTGTGAATTCTTTTCGTTTAATGATTGCTTCGACATACGGGAAAACCTCCTTTATTTTATCGTAATCATTAGGCCAATGTTGCTTTATCACAAGCAATTGCGGTTCAAGAAACGCCCCGAAACTTCTACCAAGAAACCTATACTCTGGCGCAAGTGGTATTTTGTTTTTATCAAGATATTTAACCACATGTTTCTTACTCCAGAAAGTCAAAGGATAAACGCGTTTGCCTTTTAAATCTATACCTCCATTTTTCTTAAGCATGGCGTTTCGCTCAAGGCTTTCTTGCGCGCGGTGTCCGTAAGCAATCCACTCGCAGCTTAATTTTTCTTTTACGTAACTTTCGGCGTCTATTAATTTTATTAACGGAACGCTCATCATTGATTCTGAATGGTTGCGCAACCATCCATATTTAAACATTGCAGACAGGTTCCAATGCGGAATGCGCATGATGCTTATTCCATATTTCCCCTCTAAATAACAAAGATATTTTTCCTGAAACTCCAGACCTTTAACTAAATACATAAAATACGCATGAACGTTTAAGAAGTGGCGGCTACAGACATCAAGAGTCGCAGCGCTATCCTTGCCGCATGAAACGCCGACAATGATAGCGTCCGTCAACCTCGATGCCGTAGCCGCCAAGGATAGCAGGTTAGCCTCCGGAGTTGCCGCCGGAGCGACCGCCCTTTCCGCCTTTTTTGCCACCCTTGGATTTTCCGCCACGGCTTTTTCCTTTTGCCATTGCAGTAACCTTTCGGTTGAGTTTGTGTTTTGGTCAGACATGGGTTTTACCCCCGAGCAAATTTGGAAACAGAATATCTATCGTTATCCCGCGTCTTTGCGCGGCGTGTAATTTCTCGTGGCATTCTTCGCAAAGACCTACAAGATTCGATTGGTCGAAAAACAATTCCTCATGTTCTGCCGCCGCTTTGACGTGATGCACCTCGGCGGCAGGATGACGGCATATGGGGCAAAAAGGATGCTCGGATAAAACAGCCTCACGTAATCGCTGCCAACATTCTGAGCTGCGCAGATGCGAGATATGCAAGCCATCATCATGTTTGTAAAACGGCTTGCGCTCAGGCTCCATGCGGCGAACCGTCTTTGGTGTAGTAAGATTAAAGATGCGGGTTTTCATTTGTTTTCCTTTTAATGCAATGCAAAATAAAATATCCTTCTGAGTCTTCATCCATATTTCCGTTGTTTTTACCAAAACCTTTAATTTTAAATACCCTGACGCAAGCAACCCCTTTTCCGTTTCGTTTTAATCCTACAAAAAAAACACGCTTATAATATTTAAATTTAGCTATTAACTCATACCTCCATATGAAATTTAAAGATTCATCTGTCACCATTAAAGTGTCTCCAATATTTGCATTTTCGATGGCATTAAAACTATTGTTCATAAACGCTCCTGTTCCCTATTTTCCATTTGCTGCCATTTTTTGCGATAGAGGGCGGCTTACGGTCTACGCATTTTCGCCCCAGAGATTAAAAAACATAAAAAACCTTATCTTTAAATTGGATAGTTGCACTCATCTTCCATCACTCCTCCCTCGCTTCCGCCTAAGATTTTGAATATTGTCTTTCAGTCTTTGTATTCTGAGTTGTTGTATCTTTTCGCCTGCGCCACGATCATTTGACACAACGCCTCGTTTAGCGCGACAATTCCCCCGTTGACATAGGAATGAATGATGTCACGCACGATTGGATCATGTAGTGATATTTGATGAATCACCCGCGGGAAATGATCTCTGCGCAATTGTTTTTCTATTTCATCGAACATGACGCCGCCCTCCTTTTTTCCCACTTCTCGTACATCTCGTAGAACTTCCTTCCCGCCCTCTTGCGTGGCTCACCATCCTTCCTTAACGGCCATGGCCCACAGTACGAGTGAACCTCGAACGTCCAGCCGTCGAACTTATGGATGGCAGGGCCGCATAGGAATCCATCCTTAATTCTCGTGCACGGCATTTCGTCCCTCCCTCTGTTGTTTGTTCCACTCGATAATTGCCATCTCTTTACTGATTGTGGCCGTTGTTGGCGTTATTCATCTTCCGACCCCAAAGGTATTGGTTCCGCGTCGTCTTCAAGTCCAAGCTCGATGGCGATGTCCTCCATGAGGCAATACCCATCACAATTCGCGTCATCGAGTCGTGTCAGTATGCTTGTGGCCTCTTTAACATAGTGATCCTGCGTTGATCGTTTCAGCAAATCGTACGCGGCTCGCAATAGCACGTCTTTCCGGTTAATCATTTTATCAACACTCCTTTCTGTTTTCGCAATCTGAACACTTCACCAACTCGACAAGCTTCCCTTGATGCTTGCAATACACCATCGAGTTTGTGACATTCGGCACCAGCCACTCAAGGTTGAGTGGTTGGCACTGCTTTATGAAGCCTTCGGCGTTGCAGGCGTAGACGTGAGTAATGCAGCGTGACGACACTTGTGTGATGCTCTCTCCTGGTCTATTTTCCGATGGCACGCAATGCGTCCGCGCAACCTCTCTCGTAATTGGGTCGTCGTGGAAATTTCTGTAATCCACCACGCAGACGACACTCTGTTTCTGAGCCATCTCGTAGAGTTTGGCGTAGTCGCGTGATACGGCATAGCCTGTGATGTCGCGGATGATGGTCATGAATCACCTCTGATGATCAACACTTGATTAAAACGCTCAGTGCCGTCCTTGCGGCATGCGATAAATCCGTCTCCGTCAAATATTCTGACGTGGTCGATCTCGACATTGTTGACGTCCAAAATCAACGCGCCATCCTCCTCAAGCGGATGCTTGAATGACGACTTATCGACACATACACGCTTGCGCCCATGTCCTTGCTTTATCTTTTCTCCTAAAATCTTGTGAAGTTTAATGATGGTCATTTTTCACCTTCCTTCCTGTGCTCAATGAACACGCCCTTACCCGACTCCTCGCACTCGACACAGTCGCAGGTGGATGGATGTCCGAACAGTCCTGCTTTTTGAGCGCCTTTAACAGCGCGGAGCGTATACCTCGTCTCGCCACTGGAATACACTTCATGCGCCGCCCTTGCGATTGCGATGAGGTGGCGCAGCTCGTCGCCCCATACATGGACGACGTCACACTGCGTAAGTCGTTTTTCCAGTTCATCAATCGTCCTCATTCACCGCCCTTTCCTTAATATTTAAAATCCACTTTGAATTCATGCTTGCACGCAGGACACATGACCTCAAAATCTTTTCTTTCCTCTAAAGGCTTTATCCCACAATCCCACACGTATCCGATTGGGCATCTGACGAGGTCAAAACCATGTTTGCACTCTGGACAGACGGTTTCAAGAGACATGCTCCATCTCGCTGTTGCGTTGATCATTCCCCCTCCACTATCTTCCTGACGACAGCAATAAGCTCATCAGCCTTGTCAACCCAGTGCGAATGCCTCGCGTTATGATAAACCTTGTAATTCTCCCACGCCTCCACCAGCTCATGCGGTAGATTCAGTCGCAATTCATCAGCCCCCGCCTTTGCGGCGCGTCGTATCATCTTTGCTTGCTCTGCTGGCGGCACGCTCTCGATGCCGTGCAGTTTTTTGGCGATGGCCTCCAGCACTGGATCTGTTTTAACAGTCATAGTTCCCCCTCCACGATCTTATTTGCACCCCTCAACGCCAGCAGCCATTTGACGACGTCGTTGCGTGACGCTTTAAAGTCACCGTCGATTGTGTATTCCATTTCCGCTATTACTGACGCCAGCTCCGGAGGCGGGGCGCGGCGGTTCCATATAGGCAAATGCTCTACATCGATGAAAACTCCATCCATTACACAGATTTTGTGGCTTGTGTCGAATAGATCAACGGGGTGCGTCCAGCCAGCGTTGCCAATTCTTTTTAGCGCTGTTGCGCAGAACGGGCAACTCTTCACTTCCATCTTCGACAGGTCGCTCATAACTCACCCCATTTCTTTATTCCCGCTTTTATTCTGCGCTCCTCGTATGAACCATTAAATTTATACACCGCCTGCTCGCATTCTTCCGAACAAACGCACGGCTCAAGAGGTAGCCCACCACAGCCGCAATCGGTTCCATTGCAGCAGTATGTCGGCTTGTAGTCGGGAACTGGCCTATCGCATATCAAGCAAGTTTCATCGCTCATGGTTTCACCTGTTTAAGGAATTTTATCAGACCTCCGCTTTTCTTGATCACTCCATGTATGGCTGACGCGATGGAGTTCATGTATTCCTCTGATTTTCCCCGCAGCTCTTTCAGGTTTGCGGCTTTAATATGTTTATCTCCTATCCTGCATTTGAGAACATAGACGCTAATGTGTCCGTCCCACGCAAAATCACCGTTAGTGTAACGGCATGGATAAAAACGGGAATTTATCTGTATAATACCGCCGTCATAGTCCAGCTTGAATCCGCAATCAAAACGCCAGCGCGGGCCATGCATATCCCACGTTGAGTTTGATTTGTTCGCCACGCTCTCCCACGCTTCAGCCTCTTCCCATGATTCTGGTTTTGTGATGCTCATGGCGTCACCTCTTTGATCCTCAACCCGCAGTACGGGCAGAATGTGTGTTTGTTTTTCACTCCAGAAGTGATGAAAACATGCCCCTTTCCGCACTGGGTTTCGTACATGTCCAGTTCGTCGTCGTATTTCCATCTGCAATATTTACGTTTCATTGCTTCACCTCGATTCCGAATTTTTTAGGATCATGCAGCACCTCGATGCGGTTGTGCCAAAACGTTTCCTCATTTGACCCATGATAATTTTTTGAACAATACCTGGTCACGCATTTGCCGTCTTTATCATACCCAACGACCAGCATCAACATGTACTCCGTTTTCGCATCCGAGTCGTGGATTACGATGTCGCCGGTTTTCCAGCGGGTTGTGTTGTGAGAGTAGATCATTCCACCACCTCAATATTAAAATCCTCTTCAACGGATTCGCCACACGCTGGGCACATCACGTCAGAATAATCTCCTGTATCAGCGATAGACCAACCACCAGAGGCGTCGTGAGACAATCCACGCCATCCACAAACAGAGCACACGGCTGGCCACCATTTTTTAAGATCTTCACTTTTATATTTCGCCTTCATCCCGCCCCCTCGATTCCGCACTTGTTTATCCTCTCGATCATTCGCCTTGCCGCCCTGAGCGCCGTCTTGCGGTGCTTGTAGCCATTGCTCGGCTTCTGTCCTGGATTCAACTTGATATTATATCCATACGTGCCGTTCCACCGCTCCCAGACGACAATCTCGACCTTGTGGCACTCGACTACCGGCTTGCATTTAGGCTTGTATAAATCACAGCCAGCGCTAAAACACCCGGAGTCTTTCTTGTGAGGTTTTTTATCGAGGCAAAACCGATGACCACACACGGACGCGGCCTCGCACCTATAGAGTTTTTGTTTCACTTGACCACCTCCAGCCCGAGCCGTTGCGCGATCATTCTGGCCTGCCTGTTGGCTGTTTTGCGGTGATTGCACGTCCCTCCATACAACCGCAGCCGTTCGAATCGGATGACCGAGAAATGAATTCCCGCGACACTATGCACCTTGACCGCGCCCCGCATTTGTTTGACCTTCAGTTTCCACCGGCAATACGATACAGCCAGGCACTCGTTGACCGTGTTCATTCATCCTCCAATTTTTTAATGCATTCCTCGAAAAATTTTTGATCCTCGCACGCGGCCAAGAACGCCGATTCCGCCTTGACGATTAAATACTTCGGCTCAAACTCAAATGTTGTTTTTACCTGCATTTTCATCACCCCCACCTCCATTTATTTTTTTACCGGCCTATCATGTTCGTAGGGCGTAAATTCCTCTTCACCTGCGGCAAAATATTCATTTGCCGCATCTTTGCATTCAGGATGCCACTTATGATTCTGCATCTGATGATCGTAAACCGATTTCTCGTGGATGTATTTTTCTCCAGTAGCAATCTGTTGGCCACACCAAATACATTTGTGGCTTTTCTTGGCCGTGCGCGTCGTCTCGCCGAGTAATGTGTAGCTCATATGTCCATCCGTGTTTTTATGAGATTTCGCAGGCATTCCGCTGCGTGTTCGTCTATCTCGTTGTAGTAGTTCACCAATCCACCTCCGCGTTTAAATCAACCCTGTCGTCCCAGTCGTCATCCGGCTCACGCTCATCCTCGCCAAAGAAATTCTCCGGGTGGCAATCGCTGCAATCCTCCGCGCCGCACATGCCGTCCGAGCAGGTCATGCCGCCTTCTCGACTTTCTGGATGGTTTTGGTCGGGATGACTTGACGGTCGATCCATTCAAACGCCTCCATCTGCCCCTTGTGCGACCATTCCCAGTAATCGTTTTTAGACTCGATATTGTCGCCGTCCTTTCGGCTGCCGTAGATTCTCCCTTTGACGCAGACGCACGGTATAGGACATGTTTTCATCCGCTTCGGATCATGCCCTTTGTCGCCCGGGTTGAGAATGGCGCACAACACGCCGTTGATGTTTTTAATCACGACCCCGCCCGGCCTCTCATTATGCCTCAATTCGAAGTAAACGATCCACAAGGCTCCTGAATTTTGGCATTTGGAGCACCAAAAAACGTTCGAACCTTCCGCCCGCATGTTTGTGCGGCCCCATGCCTCTTTGTAAGTCCTGCGCACCTGCGGCCCCTTTGGAATGCCAAATTTTGAATCCCATGTTTCCGAGATGACATCCAGACAGTTCAGGAGTGTTTGCAAATCGCATTGTTCAACAAGTTTTTTCCATTCGGCAATCCCGTCGTCTTCGCGCAATTTTCTGAAATTGAACGCAAATTTATCCGAGAATTGTCCCCATGAGGTTTGTACGGAATCTGAAATTTCGTCAATCCTGGACTGGTTTCTGACTTCCATCGCCATCCTCCTTTCTTCCGAATCCATTCAACCGCGCTCTGTCCACCTCTCCTGGCCAGTTGTTTAGGAGGGTAATTATGTCTCTCCTGAAATACTGGTATCCAGACTCATATAACGCTTCGATTACATAAAATTCCTTACGAGAGTCTGGTCGTCTTGACACCTCCTTAAGTTTCTTCACCTCCTTTTCGCTCCATTGTGTGCTGTCTTTGCGCTTGTAGAGTTTTGATATTGAGATTTTAAGCCACTCAAACAAACACACTTCCCCCTTGGGGGGATTTATAGGGGGTTTATTCGTCTCCGTCTCCGTCTCCGTCTCCGTCTCCGTCTCCGTCTCCGTCTCCGTCTCCGTCTCCGAGCGCGCGCGGGAGAAGGGGGTATCTACCCCCTCGGCACCCGGTAAAGACCCCCTCGGCACCCCCTCGGCAGGGGGTATTGACGAGGTTACGATCTCCTTTGGTCCGTCCCTTGTCTCCATCACGACATATTCGATGTCGAACTTTCCATTGATGTCGGGATACTTAGAGAATTTAGAAGATCCGCAACGTTGCCATTTCGTGATTTGCAGATAAGGTTTTCCGTTCCTCTCGTAGCTTAAAATCAAACGAGCTTGTAGGCATTCGGATAGCCACTTTTCAACGTCACTGACCCGAAGGGAATTTTTGAGAGGAAACAGGCGGGAGGCGACAATGGTCGGCCTGCCGTCGAATCGTCCAGCGTCATCCCCGGCGAGTAACAAACGGTGATATAGGACTTCGGAATGCGGTGTTAAACTATTTATCGCTTCGGAGTCAAGGAACCCATCTCTGACCATTCGGTTTGGCATCTTCTAATACCCCAGCTTCACGTATTTTTGTTGTTTGATCCTCCTGGGTTGTTTGTTTTTCTTTTTGAGCCGTTCGATTTCGATGTCTTTTCTGTGTAATTGAAAATTAAAATGCGTCGAAAATTTAGACCGTGACACGTCAATCATGGTAGCTGTCCCTTTGATATTTTTTAATATCCCCAAGATACAGATTCCAACTTTTCGCCGACTCGTCGTAATCAGCATGCCAGCATGACCGCCATCCGCAAGGGCACTCAAATGCGAACACGTATTCAAGATTTTTTACTTCTCTAATCTTTTCAGGAGTGAATCCGCAGCATTTGCATGGAAAAGCGTCGATCATGGAGTGATCCCCTTCTTAGTTAAAAAGAGATTCTTGAATAATTTGTGATTTAAAACATGCTGAGGTGCTCATTTGATGCCAAGCTCCGGCGTTGAGTCGGCCACGGACTCGCATTCGTCTTTAACCTTCTCCCCATATGCAATTTTGACCTTCACCCCGCATGTGTCTCCCATGGGGGATAGCGTGACTGGGAAGGCAAGTCCAACCTTAACGGAGCGCTCACTGTTCTGTGTGCTTCCGATCTTCTGGCCGATGTAGGCGAGTATCCCGTCTTTGTGGTCGTTAAGCAAAGATCTCACGGCCTCGCATGCCTTGTTGACTGTGTCGCTGTACAGGTCGTTGTTCATCGTAATCCCTTTCTGTGGTTAGGCGGCTTCTTCTTCTGATTAAAATTTTAACGGAATCTCTTCTCCCGTCGCCGGGTCTACCTCTGTTTTAATTGCGTCCTGCGGCGGGAACTCCATGCGTTTGCCAGTCTTGATTTTGTCTTTCAGTTTTTCAGTCTTTGTTTTTTGCGGCTCAACAACTTCCGCCTTGACGTCAATTGTCACGCCGACATCATCAGCTTCGCCGTCTGGCACTTCGCGTCCTGTGAGATATTGATACAGCCATGCGCGGGTTTTCCTTGTCGCCTTGCCTATGATGGCGTCCGCCCCCATGCCAGAGTTTACCTTTGTGCAAACCTCAAGTTCTTTCGTGCCTTTCTCGCCGTTCCACTCCCAGTCAACCGCCATTTTCACAATCGCGCCCTTGCCGTCGCCGCTCATGTGCGGCACGCCGGGAGTGATATAGTAATTGAGCTTTGGCGTGTCCTTCAGTTTCTGCCCCATGCCCTCTTTGGTGATGTAGGCATTTCCGCCGATGATGTTCATCTGATTCATGACGGGGTAGACGCCTTCCAGGAGAGCTTCTATCATGCATTCCCTCACGACCTTTATCGGATATCCATTCTCCCGGTCTTTGTCGGTTTTAAAGCCCGTCTTAGTTCCTTGCAGAGCCATGATAGGTTTCATCACGTCATCTGTGAGTAGCGATCTGATATCAGCCACGGCCTGAGCGAGCGCGAAAGTTTTTTCAAAACGCCCTTTCAAGTCATGCGCCGTAAGGCCAAGTTGCACAGCCTTTTCCAACGAATCAACGGTTTCTTTTTTCATGATCTCAAACATTTTCATTCCCCTTTCGGTTTTGATATTCTCAACACCCTTGTGTCTTCTTTCTTAACCATGTACTCGCAGCCTTTTTGGGTTTTCCACGTGATCTTGCCGCCGTTAAACTCTAAGCCCTCGGAATCTCCTATCTCGTTTTGTATCTTAATTTTAAGGTCTTCTATGATCGCTTGCGTGATGCGTTGATTAAGACATTCTTTCTGGTATTTCTCAATCAACGATTGTTGATGTTCGCTGGCTTGTTTGAGAGGTAGTTTTTCGCGCTTGTATTTGCGTTTGACATACTCGACAGATGAATCGCTGTATGTGATTTCAGGAGGCGATTTCTTCTCGACGTGATCCATCCAAAACTTAACCGCCTGCTCGATCATCATGTTATACAACTCGGCATCGTATTTGATGCTGTATTCGTGATATTCCGAGCCTCCGAAAAGAGCGGCCAAATCCCAATCAAGGCCATTAAAAAGACCTCCGTACCATTGACATTGCGTAAGGTAGTGGAAAGGCACATCGTCCGTGCCGTCTTCGCCCCATTCGTCAGTTTTCCATCCTGCGGTTTTTATCTCAAGCCCCTTAACGACGGAAAGAGATTTTTTACATACTCTGTCTGGAGATCCTTTGATGTACGGCAAGCCTTGATGGATAATAATCTCGTGAGGCACAACCATAAACTCCTGGTGGTTTTTCTGGTAGCGAGCAGAGATAGGAGTCTCAAGTATCAGCCCCCATTCCATTCGTTCATTTTGAACAACTTCCGGCAATTTTCCGATGCATTTCAGGTATACGTCAAACCGGCTTTTCCATGGGTTTTGTCCGAGTATGGCCGATATGTCTGTTCCGCCTATTCCATTCATTTATGTGAATTCCTTTTTTGTTTAAAAACTCCCCCTCAGCCCGGCTCATGATCCGCGGATCAACGACAGACGTGCGGGGGAAAATCCTTTTTGTTTGATATTCTCTCTCTTTCCATCGCGGCGTAGATTGCCGAAACCAATCCGGCGTAGCCCAGTATGCCAAGGATTAAAGTCGTCGCGATACAGACAATCGGAGTCATGTGTATATCTCCGCTTCAATCCGCGTGATGAAAAAATGGATTCCACCGCTGCATTCTTCTGTCCAGTTTTCATCCCACTTGTGGCACCTGACAGTTTTTCCTTTTCGGTAGATCAATGGTGTTTGGTTGTTTTGTTTGGCTTGATAACTTTCTCCCTCTTCCGCTCCGATCACGTCCAAAACAACGGCATACTCGCAACGGCATTTGCGTCCAAACGCATGCGAGCGTTTTGCATCAGCAGGTATTTGCAGTTTGACAATCACGTTGTCTTTGCATTTCTTCCAGCCGATCAAATCACCATCTGGTAGTATGCGAGTTTGCGCCACCAACAATGGCGGTATTGCTGTTTTATCGAAGTTGCTGTTATGGAAGCGGCTATCATAGAAGCGGCTGTTATCGAAACTGCTGTTATAAAAGCTGCTGCTATGGAAGCTGCTGCTATGGAAGCTGCTGTTA
>Ga0074198_1002166_pt1 | contig 10937 bp, 10 predicted proteins | sample EPASupsiteSAE323_FD_64527 | JGI IMG/M metagenome (GOLD analysis project Ga0074198, IMG submission 64527) | Bioremediated contaminated groundwater from EPA Superfund site, New Mexico - Sample SAE3-23 | ecosystem: Environmental > Aquatic > Deep subsurface > Groundwater > Contaminated ...
CAATTAGTTTAAAACCTATTCTGTATAGAGGTGTTAGATTGTTAATATATTTGATAGAAATAATTAAAAAGGAACAAGCTTTACCTTCGTTGTTAGGGGTGTTCGCTAATATCGTTTATTTTGTGAGGAAAGGACTGGCGTCGAATGTTGCTAGGGTAGCGACACGAATTTCAGGTAAAGTTTTGGTTGTAAAACCTATGGAATATTATTAGCAAAGATATTTCCAAATAATAAGCATTTCTATTTAGATAAATTGATTCGAACTATTTGACTCGTGGTATGGCTATGTATTTGACTATGATGAATTAAATTGGAGCAATTTGTCGAAGTGTTGAAATTCTTTACTAGGATTATAGAAATTTAAGTAATTAAAATTGTAAGGGGATGGAAATGTGGTTGATTTTTTTAAAAAGATATTCCTTAAAGAACAATTTTATCCCTCCTTTTTGGGTATATTGATTAACCCATTTTATTTTGCTAGATTGGGATTAGTAACAGCAATCCAGTCTATGTCGGCTAGCATCAAAGGAAAAACGTTAGATATAGGGTGCGGGCAGAAACCTTATAAAATGTTATTTGCGTCAACGGAATATATTGGTTTGGAAATTGACACTGTTGAAAACCGCAAAAATAAGCACGCGGATTTTTATTATGATGGAAAGATATTTCCTTTTAATAAAAATGAATTCGATTCTGTCGTGATGTTTCAAGTGTTTGAACATGTATTTAATCCAGATGAGGTTCTATCGGAAGTAAATCGGGTTTTAAAGCCTGGTGGTAACATTCTTTTAACTGTCCCATTTGTATGGGATGAACATGAGCAGCCTTATGATTTTGCAAGGTATTCTTCTTATGGATTAAAGGCTATTTTAATAAAACATGGATTTGAAGTTGTGGAGCAACATAAGTCATTAGATGATATAAGAGTTATTTTCCAACTAATTAATGCTTATATATATAAAACTACAGTGTCTTCAAATAAGTATATTAATATGTTGTTAATGGTGGTATTAATGAGTCCTTTTAATATAGTAGGGCAATTATTGTTTCTGATTTTACCTCAAAATAAAGATTTATACTTAGACAACATTGTATTAGCAAAAAGAAGTTGATAATTTTGCTTATTAAAATAAATTTATAGAGGAAGATAAAAAGACATATGATAAAAATATTTATCATAATTGTAGAAAAACAGTATGAAATCGTGATGGAATGGGATGCTTAAGTTGAGGTAGAGTTAGACGAAAATACAGTAAGATATATGGGAATATTATTGAAAAAAGAGGGTTTACACATGAATTATTTCTGTACTTTATTTGATTCAAACTATCTCATACGTGGACTAACTATGTACAAGTCGATTATAGATGCTGGAGAAAACTTTCAAATTTATGTGGTATGTTTTGATGATGTAGCTTTTGAAATTTTACAACGATTAAGTTTAAGAAATATAACTCTAATTTCTTTACATGAATTTGAAAATGAGGATTTGTTAAAGGTCAAGAAAACTCGTACAAAAGGTGAATATTGCTGGACATGTACTTCATTCGTTATTGGCTATGTATTGGATACCTATAAGTTATCTGAAGTGACATATTTGGATGCTGATTTATATTTCTTTAATAAACCATCAATTTTACTAGATGAATTTCGTGATAGTGATAAATCAGTCATGATTACTGAGCATAGATACACGCCGGAATATGATCAATCGGCTACATCGGGTATATATTGTGTTCAGTTTATGACTTTCAAGGCAGATCAATACGGTATCAGAGTCTTACAATGGTGGCAAGAACGATGTCTGGAGTGGTGTTATGCTCGCATTGAGGATGGAAAGTTTGGTGACCAAAAATATTTAGATGATTGGACAGAACGTTTTGCTTGTGTACATGTACTTCAGCATCCCGGTGGTGGGGTTGCGCCGTGGAATGTACAACAATATAATGTCGACCTAGAACGCAATATTGGTGATAACAATATTGTTTTTTATCACTTTCATAATCTGAAAATGTTATCAACTAATAAATTTGATATGGGAACTTATAGATTGCGAGAAAAAGATGTAGAATATATTTATTATCCTTACATAGATGCGTTGAAAAAAACGTTGCACCTGGTACAAGAGGAATACAATGTGGGGTTTACCAGTGGCATTCAAGAAGAAAGAGCCCATTGGAAAAATCCAATTAGAAAATTCAAGCGGAAGTGGAGAGGAATATATAATGTCGTTCAAAGATAGGAAGATTCTGATTACTGGAGGCATGGGGTTTATCGGAAGCAATTTAGCCATAAAACTTGTTAATGAAGGGGCTAAAGTTACGCTTTTGGATTCAATGTTACCAGAATACGGTGGCAATTTATTTAATATTGAATCAATAAAGGATAAGCTAGTGATAAATTTTTCGGATATGAGAGATAAAAGTAGCTTATCTTTCTTGGTTAAAGGAAAGGACTATATTTTTAACTTAGCAGGGCAAGTGAGTCATCATGATAGTATGATCAATCCATTTCTTGATTTGGAAATAAATGTAAAGGCTCAACTTTCTTTATTAGATGCATGTCGATGTCAGGCACCGAATGCAGTTATTGTATATACGAGTACGCGCCAATTTTATGGAACACCTGAATATTTACCAGTTGATGAACGTCACTCAATAAATCCACCTGATGTTAATGGTATAAATAAATTAGCTGCAGAGCAATACCATCGTTTGTATTCAAAAATATATGGTTTGCCTACTGTTTCATTGCGGCTTACCAATACATATGGTCCGAGACAATTGATTAAAAACGCTCGACAAGGTTTTATTGGTTGGTTCGTAAACCGTGCAATATTGGGGGAAAAAATTCAGCTTTTTGGTACAGGTGAGCAAATACGTGATTTTACATATGTTGATGATGTTGTAGATGCACTGTGCTTGGCTGCAATTACACCAAAGTGTTATGGAAATTATTATAATCTTGGTGGAGAAAAGGCCAATTTAAAAGAAATTGCTGAGACGTTAGTTGAATATAGTGGAAAAGGTATTGTTGAATTGATCCCTTTTCCAGAAGAAAGAAAAAAAATTGATATTGGTGACTTTTATGGGAGCTATGAAAAATTTCATAATGATAGTGGGTGGGAACCGCAGACTGGATTAGAAAAAGGACTAAGATTAATGATTGACTATTATAAAAAATATAAAGAATGTTACCTGGAGGGATAATAGCATGAAGGCAGTACCATTTTTAGACTTGCGGAAAATTAATTTAGAAATTGACCATGAAATTCGTATAGCTATTGATAAAGTTATAAATTCTGGATGGTATATAATGGGAAATGAACTGATGGAATTTGAACAGGAAATGAAAAAACATTTAGTTGCCGATCAAGATGGGTATGTGGTTGGGTGCAATTCAGGTACTGATGCTATAATTCTATCTTTATTGGCTGCTGGTGTTAAGCCAGGGGATGAAGTTATAACGGTTTCACATACTGCAATTCCAACTATTGCAGCAATAGTTGGAATTGGTGCTACGCCTATTTTTGTTGATATTAATGAAAAGACCTGGGTTATGGATATCAATAAAGTACATAATAGAATTTCGGCCAAGACAAAAGCTGTTATTGCAGTTCATTTATATGGTAATATGGTAGACGTTTTCAGTTTGAAAGATATTCTTAGTGATTATAATCGGGAAGATATAGCAATTATCGAAGATGTTGCTCAGGCACAAGGTGCTTATTTAAAGGGGTGTCAAGCCGGAACAATTGGAGATTTCGGTGCTTTTAGTTTTTATCCTAGTAAAAATATTGGTGCTTTAGGTGATGGTGGTGCTGTGTTGTGCAAGGATGAACATAGGTATGGCCTTTTATGTATGCTGAGAAATTATGGGCAGAAAGATCGCTATAATGCTATTATGCCATATGGATTGAATAGCCGTTTAGATGAGGTACAAGCTAGCATCTTAACTGTAAAACTAAAGCATTTAAGTGACTGGAATGAAAGAAAAGATAAAATTATGGAATTTTATAGAAAAGAATTGCAAGAAAGTAATTTTGAATTTCAAGATGTGACTGATAACTGTAGACCGGCGTGGCATTTATGTGTTCTTGCGTTTCCTAATGAATCTAAGCGTGATAATGCTATTCAAGTGCTAAAGGATACAGGGGTACAGACTTTAATCCATTATCCTATTCCAACTCATATGCAGAAAGCATTTTTAAATTTTAGTAATATAGACAATGACTTACATAAAACAGAACGTCTAGCAAAGAGAATCCTATCTATACCATTTAACACCATTTTAACAGATGGTGATAAAAACTACATAGTAGATGTATTGAAAAAATTATAGGAAAATTAGGCATAACACTGAAGTGCTTAGAAGAAATTCTTTTTTAGATTAAACGATTATTTATCAAGGATACATTTGGGTATTGGGCCTAAATAATATAAGGATATTGAGAAGGTAAAATGGATAAAAAAGAATTGAAAGTATCAATTATAATTGCAACGTATAATTCGGAACAACATTTAGAACAAACTCTAGAAAGTGTATTGAAACAGACATATAAAAACATTGAATTGATAGTTGTGGATGGACTTTCGACGGATAATACGATTACGATATTGAAAAAATATTTAAATAAGCTGACCTTTATAAGTGAACAAGATTTAGGGATTAGCGATGCTTTTAATAAAGGGATTAGGTTATCAACGGGTCAGTTTATATATTTTTTGGGATCCGATGATTTCTTATTGAGTCCTTATGTTATTGCAGACATGATGGAAAATGTTGATGATCATGATATGCTACTGTGTGGGAAAATAAAGAGAGTGAGCCTGAACGGCCAAGAAGTCTTATGGACAGCACCAAAATCAATGGCGTTCCATAAACGAAGCTTATTATTTAAAATGGCATTACCACATCAAGGATTATTTATGAATAAAAAGTATTTCACTGAATATGGGATGTTCGATGTTTTTAATAAATATGCAATGGATTATGAATTACTTTTACGGTCTTTTAAAAACTTCCCAGAAGTAATAATGAAAGATATCTATGTGGCGGCATGGCGAGAAGGCGGTATTGGAGCTGATGCTACTGAGTGGGTATTAGAAGAATATAATAAAATTAAAGTGAAAAATAAAGTGGCTCCAGTATTCTTATTAAATCTTATCCATAAGTATATTCGTTTTAAATATTTAGTGAAGAAGGTAATAAAATGGATAAGAAAGAAATAATAACGGATGAAGTTATGTATGTATATTATTTAAAAGTATTTGCTATTTTATTAGTTGTAATCGGGCATACAAACACAATATTTACAAAATTTATTTACTCTTTTCATATGCCTTTATTTTTCTTTATTTCAGGATATTTTTTAAAAGTGACAGATATAAGTAATATTCTAAGACGAGACTTTAGAAAGCTATTATGTCCTTATTTTCTATTCGCATTATTGAGCATTATCGTTGCCAGTGTAAAGAATGTTGTACTTGGTAGAGAACACTTTCTAATGCATGATATGTTTTTAGGCATTATCTATGGTATGGATTTAAGCTATGTAAAGACCTATGGCTTTGTATTATGGTTCTTGTTAGCATTATTTATTGCAAGGGCAATTGCCACTTATTTAATAAGTCAAATGTCGTTTTTAAAAAGTTTGATTCTTTTATTTACATTAGGATGGATAGTAAAAGAATTTAAGCTGCCCTTGTGTCTTAGTCAAGGAATATTAGGTGGATTCTGGGTTGCATTAGGTTATGCATATTTTAATAGAATTAAAGGAATGATTAAAAACCAATATGTTAGCCACGGTTTAATTTTTTTGACAATGTGTTTGATTGCAATTCAAATACCTAATGTCAATATCGCTGATTTGAAGATGGATAATTATTTATATTATGTTTTATATAACGTTCTCATCCTTTTTTCCATAGATTTATTTTTTAGCAGATTTGGGAATAACTATTATCCTATTATTACAAAAATGGGTAAAGCTACCATGTTTATATTTATCGTTCATCCATACACCAATAATATTGGTCATATACTTTCAAAGGGAATAGCGAGTATAACCTTATTGATTTCAGGGAGTATATTACTGTTTTTTTATTGTTTATTTGATACTTATAAAATAAAAAGAGGATTAACATGAATTATGATTATGTTTTTATAACACCATTACCATCATTCTACAAAATAAATTTATATAATGAAATAGCTAAAAAAATAAGAATACTTGTAATATTTATTGGGGAATCATCTAGTATTCGAACAGAAGATTTTACTAAAGGGGAGAAGTATTTTAATTATGAAGTATTGAATAAAGGTGATTTTGAAGAAAGAGATCAACTTTCTAGTTGTATGAAATTAATGAAATTATTATTCAGATTAAAGTATAAAAAAATTGCTGTTGGTGGCTGGGACTTAATCGAGTATTGGTTATGTCTTTTTATTAATCCTAGAGATAAGAATGCTGTAATTGTGGAATCAACGTCGATTGAGAGTGATATGAGTTTTATTAAGAAGACACTAAAGAAAGGTTTCTTTCAGCGGATAAGCTTAGCGTTTCCTTCAGGGCGCTTACATTCTGATTTACTAGATAAATTAGGTTATAAAAAGAAAAGTATATTGACAAAAGGCGTGGGAATTTTTCATCGAGTCGATTATGAACGAGAAGTAAGACCATTTCAAAATAAAATTTTATATATTGGCAGACTATCGAAAGAGAAAGATGTGGATTTTATTGTGGATTTTTTTAATAAGAATAGTCAATATGAGCTAACTATAGTTGGGAAAGGTCCTCTGAAAGAAAGTTTAGAATTAAGAGCAAAACATAATGTTAAAATAATTGATCATGTACCAAATGAGATAATAAGCGAGCTATACCTTGAACATGATATTTTCATTCTACCTTCAAAATCTGAACCGTGGGGGTTAGTCGTGGATGAAGCTCTTTATTTTAATATACCTGTTATTGTCAGCAAGAATGTGGGATGTGCAAGTGAGTTAGTTAGCGATGGTTACAATGGAGTAATATTAGAATACACAACAGAGGAGTGCCTATTGAACGCTATTCATGATATTAAAACCAGGTTTTTTGAGTATAGGACCAATGTAAGTAAAATCGATTTTAATGTTAGAGATAATGAGCAAGTAAATGCTTATATTAAAGGATTACTATGAAAATATTACTGATTCATAATAATTATCGGTCAAAGCTAATTGGTGGAGAAGATTTAGTTTTCAACCGAGAATTTGATGCTTTAGTTGAATTATTAGGTAAGGATAATGTGTTTCGTTATGAGGAATTTAATGATAATATAACATTTATGAGTTTATTGAAAAATATTTTCTTTTCGCGAAGACACAAACAAAATGTCTTTGAATTAATAAAAAAAAATAAAATTGATATCGTTCATGTACATAATTTTTTCCCGCTTTTATCGACAAGCATATTTAAGGCCGCTAAGCAAGCTGGTGCTAAAGTTGTTCATACATTACATAATTATAGATGGTGGTGTATTGGTGGTATCTTGTATCGTGAAAAGGCAGGTATTTGTGAAAAATGTGTAAAAAAGAGTTTTAATTGGGAAGGCGTAAAGTTTGGTTGCTATAGAAATTCTAAGATTCAGAGTTTACTCGCAGCAATAGCGTTTTATAATTTTAAGAGATTAGGGGCTTTTAAAGACATTGATTATTTTTTTGCATTAACGAAATTTCAAAAAGAAAAACTTATGGAATTCAAGATGCCAGAAGAAAAAATAGTTATTAAATTTAATTTTAATGCAGGGAATATCGATGAGTTTATTGATTATCAAGATAAGTCAGGATTTGTTTTTATAGGCAGGTTAGAGGAGTCAAAAGGGATTGTTGATTTAATTGAAGCTTGGAGAAAAATAAATAAAAAATTAGTAATAATTGGCGATGGGCCTTTAAAGGATTATGTAAAGAAAAACATAACCGAAAATATTGAATATTTAGGGAATTTAAAAAACCATCAGGTGAAAAAAAAATTAAAAAGATCAAAATATTTGATTCAACTTTCCAAATCATATGAAACATTTGGCTTGACAATAATTGAAGCATTTCAAATGGGAACACCAGTGATTGGGCTAGATATTGGTACAAGGAAAGATTTCATTATTGATGGATTTAATGGTTATCTAATGCAAGATATTAGTGAGTTAAAAACTATAATCCAAAAAGCAGATCAATGTGAATACTATGAAAAAATAGTGGGTAATTCATTGTGTACTGCTAAGGAGTATTCTAAGCATACGATAATAAACTCGCAAATAGCACTATATGAAAATATTATACGAGGAGAAAAATTTTGAAGATATCAATAATTACGGTTAGTTTAAATAGTTCAAAAACAATTCGAGAGACGATAGAGTCGGTATTAAGACAGACGCATAAAAATATTGAATATATATTAGTTGATGGAAACTCTAAAGATGAAACTTGTGAAATCATTGAAAGTTATGAACAAATATTTAAAAAAAACGGCATGGATTATATCTGGATATCTGAAAAGGACAGTGGATTATATGATGCAATTAACAAAGGTATCCAAATGGCATCTGGAGATGTTATTGGGATCTTAAACTCAGATGATTATTTTTTTGATAATAATGTTCTCTTTGATATTGCAGAGAAATTTAATATAGAATTAGTAGATTGTATATATGGCAATATAGTTTATATTGACCCTAATAAGGATAACAAGGTTACTAGAAGATGGGTATCAAAAACATTTAAAAAAGGTCTATTTGAAAAAAGTTGGACGCCAGGACACCCAACTTTTTATTGCAAGAAAGAATTATATGAAAATTATGGATTGTACAGAACAGACTTTAAAATTGCAGCTGATGTTGAACTTATGTATCGATTTTTAGAAAAGCATTGTTTAAGGAGTTTGTATATTGATAGATACATGGTTATTATGCGGCAGGGTGGTGTAAGTAACCAAGGGATAATGAGTACCGTTACCATCACACGGGAGATGCAAATTGCCATAACTGAAAATGGGGGAAAATTTAATATTTTTAAATATTTGCTTTATAAGTGTCTAAAAATTAAGCAATTTATTACAAAGTGAGTGATGATATGCTAAAAATCCTTATTACTGGAGGAACAGGTTTTGTTGGAAAAGAACTTATTGCCCAGTTAAGGGACAATATTCAAGTTGAAATCATTAGAATTGTTAGAAATTCTAATGAAGTTATTAGTGATCATGATATAGTAGTATCAAGTATTGATGCAAAAACCGATTGGTCTGGGATACTTGATAAAATAGATGTCATTATTCACTTGGCTGCTAAAGTACATGATATGAATTATAAAGATAATGATGATTTAAATAATGAATATTATCAAATCAATACAGAAGGAACAAAGAAATTAGTTGAAGATGCTAGCAAATTTGGCGTTGGGAAGATTATTTTTTTAAGTACAATTAAAGTGAATGGTGAGGGCGGTGGAAATATCATTTTCAAAGAAATTGACACTCCAAAGCCACAAGGAAGTTATGCAAAATCTAAATTCATAGCAGAACAATATATAATTTCGAATTCAGCTAAAGCTGGACTGAAATTTGTTATTATAAGACCTACATTAATAATTGGTGCGAATGTAAAGGGAAATCTATTAAACTTAATGAAATTAGTATCGCGTAATATGCCAATTCCTCTTAGCAAGCATGATAATAAGAGAAGCGTAATCGGATTAAAAAATCTTTGTGACTTCATTATTTATTGTATCACTAATGAGGATTGTAATAACAATACTTTTATATTGTCCGAACAAAATACAATATCGACTCGAGAGTTATTTGAAAAAATTGCATATTATATGAAAAGGAAAATATTAATAATAAACATTCCTACTATTATTTTAAGGTTTTTAAGGAAAATAAAGAGGTTTGATGATATTTACATAAGAGCTTATGGTGATTTAGTTGCAAGTAAGGATAAGTTAATTAAGAATACAGGATGGAAATATAAGTATTCTATAGATGAACAAATAGAAAGTATGGTTAATGAGTTTATCGGTAATTTTTCGGAAAATGAATTTAATAAAAAATTATAAAAGAGGTTATTTTTATGAAAAAAGTAGCACTTATCACTGGTATTACGGGACAAGATGGAGCATATTTAGCCGAATTTCTATTAAAGAAGGGTTATGTTGTACACGGTGTTAAACGACGTAGTTCTCTTTTTAATACAAATAGAATTGATCATTTATATCAAGATACTCATGAAAAAGATGTTAATTTTTTCTTGCATTACGGTGATCTTACTGACGCCACTAATTTAATTCGTATTATTCAACAGGTTCAACCCGATGAAATCTATAATTTAGCAGCGCAGAGTCATGTTCAGGTTTCATTTGAAACACCTGAGTATACGGCTAATTCAGATGGGCTAGGGACGCTACGTATTTTGGAAGCCATTCGTATCTTGGGATTGACGAAGAAAACTAAGTTTTATCAGGCATCTACTAGTGAGTTATATGGTTTAGTACAGGAGACACCACAAAAAGAAACAACGCCTTTTTATCCTCGCAGTCCCTATGCAGTAGCGAAATTATATGGGTACTGGATTACTGTGAACTATCGTGAAGCATATGGCATGTATGCTTGTAATGGGATTTTATTTAATCATGAATCCCCCATTCGTGGTGAAACCTTTGTTACACGTAAAATAACAAGGGCAGTAGCTAGGGTGAAGTTGGGACTGCAAAAAAACCTGTATTTAGGTAACATAGATGCTAAACGTGATTGGGGTTATGCTGGCGATTATGTCAAAGCCATGTGGATGATGTTGCAGCAAGAGCAGGCAGAAGATTTTGTTATTGCTACTGGTAAAATGCATACGGTTAGGGAGTTTGTTGAATTTGCCTTCAAACATGTTGATATTGATATTGTCTGGCAGGGAACT
>Ga0074198_1002169_pt1 | contig 10927 bp, 9 predicted proteins | sample EPASupsiteSAE323_FD_64527 | JGI IMG/M metagenome (GOLD analysis project Ga0074198, IMG submission 64527) | Bioremediated contaminated groundwater from EPA Superfund site, New Mexico - Sample SAE3-23 | ecosystem: Environmental > Aquatic > Deep subsurface > Groundwater > Contaminated ...
TCAAAACTCGTTCTTTCCGTCTTCAGGTTAAGGAGATTAAAATCAAAATCATTCTCTATAATCTCTCAAGATGGATGATTTCTTTTTTAGTTCTTTTCAGGTTGGGGGGATTTCTACAAGGCCACATAATAATCGATTTAAATATAAGATTTTCCAAGTTTTTCCCTTTTTTCCTTGTGAAACTTCTGAAAATTCTTCAATAAGATTCAGCGAGATACAAATAGAAATTGTCTCAACCAAGATTTTTATTCTTGGTTGTTCTTTCAAATATTCATCGTTACAGATTTTTTTAAAATCATCCTCTGAAATTCCCACTCCTGTTACACCAGGAGCATATGGAGCATTGGGTTTGTACGTTTCAAAAGATGCCATTTTTTGAAAAGCTTTCAAAAAATTGATAACGTCAGTATCGTTTGAAATTCTATGAGGAATTTCATCCCAGCGTTTTTTTGCACTTTTTTTAATGATTACTTCTTGTCGTACTACAGGTAAAACCGTTAATTTTTTTATTCTTTTAGAGTAGATAATTTCATCAAATAGGTCTCCGGATAATTCTAAAAATTGTTCAATATTTGATGAAGAAAGCATTGCCAAATTTGAGAACCCGTAGGCATAGGGAATTTTAAATTCCTTAGATATTAAAAACTCAGCCGCACTTTTTAAAGAACTATCTTCTTGCCGGTCTAGATCTATTTCTGGAAAGGGAATGTCCTCAAATAAAAGTTGTTGACTACGTATTTTATCCCGATCAATTAAAATTTCAAGAATTCTCCACTGTATTGCTTTTTCCCGTATCGTTGCGTCAATTATTCCATTTTTATTTACCCATTTATCGTAACGTCGGCTTGTTCCGATTTTTTTTTCCACCCTTTTTGAGATAGTGGTTGCTGCATTATTGAATTTTTCGATCCAATCGAAATCATCCATTGAATATTCCAGTAAAGACGAAAAATTTGTTACTTGGATATCCTTTGCTGTTTTAATTCGTAAGTTGGAAATATTCTCTAATACCCTTTCAAATTTTTTCGGTTCTTTTCTCCAAAAGGTTTCAAGGATTATTGGTTTGTTTATGTCCCTACCAAAAATTGAACCTTCATTAAAAATTTCCTTGGGTTTTAAGGCTGAAAGGCGTTCCCCAATCCATATACCAATTGGCATTCGTGAATTCATTAAAAATTTATAGACTGAATCTCTTTGATCAGATGCTAAAGCCTGAAGATCATCTAACATCAATAACGAGTGTCTAGAAACAGGATGATCATTCATCATAATACAATTAGGATGCAAAATACTAAGACAATAAAATGAATCATGACCTTTTAATGCATGTGAACTATTTGAAGAAAAACTATCAATGGCATCATTTACTTCTTTTTCGACATCTGAAGCCCATCTATTCAATGTTTCCCCATCGCAGGGAATAGGGAGTAATGATGAAACATCACTTTCGTAACATTTTATGATCTGTATTTTTTTTAAATCTGTAGGATATTCCAGTCCTTTTAGATAGAGAGCATCTCTTAAAGCTGCGATAATTATTCTAGCGTTAATCAAAGCAAAAAAAAACCTTATTTTCTGCCCTTTATCAAAGTTAAGATCATCTAAATTTGCATAATTTTTTGCAAATGAAAAATGAATACCGAGAACTTGGGGCCCATTATCTGAAATTGTATTCATTTCTCGTAGTTTTTTGAAAAGGGGTTTAAGTTCATCATCAGATCGCAGTTTATACAATGTATGTAAGGCTTTTGGAGTGAACAGTCGAAAAAGAGTTGTCTTTCCAGCACCAGGTGAACTTCTAAATGGCTGAATTGAATTCCATAATCCCTCATGAGGCAATAAATTCAGAGCATCAATTCCGAATAATTTTAAAAATGTCTCTTCATCGACAATTTTTTCAGAGGCACGAAGTCTAAATGGGTTGCGGAAATCCATCCCTGTTCCCCCCATGTCGACTTACGCGTGGAAATAACCCCCAATATTTTCGCTCGTCTTCGTACCATAGCAAAGGTAGTGAATTATTAGGAGTGTTATGAGAAAGAATTAAAGGTAATGCACACTCGTCAAAACCGAGATACGGTTTATCACATTTCCCTTTTTTGTAATGTTCAGTCTCGATGCTTTTATCATAATATTTGGTCAAGATATCGACAAATTCAGCATTTTGTAAGAAATCACTTGTTTGCGTATCATCAATTAAATATGCATATTGAATATCACACGATATGCCCAGATCTTTAAATTCTTGACTCATTGTTTGTTTAATATTTTGAATTGCTTTTTTGGTAGCGACGTAAAGAATAATATTTATCTTAAAATCTGGATGATTGATCAAATGGTGCATCGGATTGCTTGCATCACAAATACTGGTACAAAATCGAGAAATTTTTCCATCGAGTTTCCCATTGTCACATCTTAAATAACTTTTTCCACTTCCTGAAAAATCATCTAATAAAAAAAGCATTCGAAAACGGTTTTCATCATCATTAAATGAATGTCCGCATATTTGAGAGAGGTCTTTATTTAATTTTTTTAACATTTCCTCAGTTCTGTCTTTTGTGATCTCATAGGTTTGGTAGACTTGCTCGTTGCTAACATCTGGGTTATACCTTCTAAAAATATCAGTATGAGCTCCATCACTTAATCCAAGGAATAGGCTTTGTCTATGCATTTTTTGGTATTCTTTTGATTGGATGATATAATTCGTGCGGTATTCTGGAATTCTTTCTTGTTCCGAGACTGTTCTAATGATAATTGGACGAATTAAATCCGGATAAGACGTTGCGACTAAATGGGTCATTTCTGACGATGAAATAAAAATTAAATGAGATCGAATAAAATCAAGAGCCATTTGTTTCTCTGACTTCAATTCAAATTGTGATAACCAACACGCTAGACTTTCGAAAAATTTCATCCCAGAAAAAAATTGGTGATATTCATCATATTTAAAAACAGAAAGTGATTCCAATTCCGGCATAATTTGAGCAAAATCAGCAGCTGACCACCCCATAATCTTTTCAAAAAGGGGTTCGGCAAGACTATTTCTCATAATCAATCCGTACTAGTTTTATGATTATCTATTTTAATATTAAAACCGTTTCCTTTTGTAAAAATCGGTGACGATAAATATCTCATTGTTGCTTGAACCCCTCTTGTTCCAGGCAAACTTAAATTCCAACATGTCGCAGGGTCTGGAGATACGGAGTTTACACTAAGAGAATAATCAGAGGATAGTAATTCAAAATCGTTTCCTGGCCATTTTCCTTTATCACCTATGCACAATACTTTTTTTGAAAACTTATTATTTTGTGCAATTTCTTGGCATGCACGCACCAGATTTTTTTTCGAAGCTAAATTATCCAGCACATCAAATGAATGACTCGATTCTAATAGTCTTAATTTAAATTGTCTATCCAAATTAATCTCATTTAACAATATTTTTTCAATATTTTTAAAGAAAAAAAACTTCCTTGGTTCAATTGTTATCTGATGTGTCTGTTTCTTAATTGATGCCATTTGTTGAATCTGATCATTTCTTTTTAATATTTCATAAAATGATAATATTTCTTTTGATTCATTTTTTGATATTTGGGGATGTAAATCATCATTTAAAAATCCAATATCAGATCCATTATAATATCCGATTAAAATGTTTCCCCAATATTTCTCATCTATTGCATCTTGTAAATCGGTTCTCACCGACTTCCCTCTCCCAGTAGCTATTCCCATCAAAATATCATTCTTCAGAAAAGTTTCTAGAATGGAAATGATTTCCTTACAAGGGCCAAGTAACCTTTCAGAATCATCACATAAGGTTCCATCATAGTCTAATATTAAAGATCCGTAAGAGGCCGATTCAATTTTTTGAATATACTCGTTATACGCATTTTTCCAATAATTATTATCGAAAATCTCGTTAATTGAGGGAACACAACTTTTTCTGAATATTGCGCTCCCCATTACTGGACTTATGTCTTTAGGAAATTGTTTTTCCCATGCGTAAAGTTGTGACTTAAGGTGGTAAATTTTTCTTCCAAATAGTGGTATAGTAGGCATTCCTGGATTTATCTGATTGAAATTTCCAAGAATTTGCACAAAATGAAAGAGTTGTATCAATAGATCAATTGTTCCCACTGGTCCTTTTTCAGAGGTAATGATTTTTAACACGGGGATTTCTTTTGGGATTAATGCTAAGGTTTTTTCAGCGATTCTGATATCTTCTGGCGTAATAAGTGCGATGATTCCAGACTCAAATTCTTTTTTTGCTAGCCAATGATGTCTACCATGAGCAAAATTTCTGTAATCCGCAAGCTGAACATTTACTAATGCACCCTCTGTAGATTTTGATTCCAAATCAATTGCAGCGGGATATCCCCATCCGCTATATAGGACTACTAATGTATTACGTCCTAAAATGGGTTGAGAATCTTTTAAAATTCTTGATTGCTTTTCCTCAGAAATAAGGATGTTATCGGAAAATTTTGGGATATTTTGGTAAATTTCCTGATAAGACCTTACTATTAAGATAACTGTGGCAAGTAAAGAATTTGTAGCTAAAAAGCCGTCTTTCCGTGTTGGAATATTGAAACCGCAATACTGAGTATACCTATATCGTTTACACAAATTTGCAAGAGGGCTTTCTGTTTTCATACACAATGACATAATCTGTATTGGCTCAGTTTTTGCCGCATAATCAAAAATTGATAAAATATCGTTGTTTTGTCCTTCAGAACTTATGATGAGTACATTAGATTCGGTCAATTTTTTTGCACCGGTTAGTTCTAATGGAGTGCAACAAAGCCCTATACCGGCAAAATTTTGGTGAAGTAACGCAGCCATGCAGGCAGCTGAATAGGAACCTCCGGAACCAATTGCGATCATTAAGGAATCGTTTGATTTTTCAATAAAATCCACTAGACAGTTAATCGATTCTTTTAATGCCCAATTGAAAGTTTGATTATTTTTCAATAGTTCATTTGTGTAATTTTTCCCCATGATACTCCGGATTTATCCATTCCGTCATGCAATAGTTGAAAGTCGCTATTCTGTTTGGGAACTCTTCCCAAATATTTGCTTATGTTCGTTTTGACATGCCCGCATTGATTAAACATTTGATTGTGCGATGCGAAAGTGAAATCCTATATCCGGAAGGAAACGACGGTTTACTTAATGACCACTTCTCACCCTGTATCAAAACAGGTGTGAACGAAATTAGGAAAATACACCTAAACATTGCCCAACTGTATGGATTTAAACCTCCCTCTTTTACTGGCGAATCGGGCATTCCACGCTGGGGGGCATTGTGTATGACGTCCCCTTTACCCCCATATACTGGCGCCATACATCGGAGCAGATAGACTGCCGATGACTTCCCGACTTTTCCCTTAAAACATGAGGTATCCCTAGCATCTCTTAATTTAAATTAACGGAAAAATGAATTAAAACCGCCTTCTTCGCGGTATTTCCCGGTTCTCATCTCGATCAGGTTGTCGCCCTTCAGTTGGAGAACGACTATTCCGGGACTGCACATCATCAGATCCAAGAATCTCGAAAGATTCCCGGCCCTCCTTAACAACCCGACGAACCCGGATGGCTTCTCCATTGCGGATCCATGTTTCGATCTCTTCTTTCGGTACAATACCGGCATTTCCCGATTCAGTTTTTTCCTGCATATCTTCAGTTACAACCGTCGGTGAATTCGCGACTACATCTTTCCGATCTCGAATACTTACTATCCGGCATTGCATCTTAGTCGGATCCTTTGGATTCTGCTCGCATTGCAAGGTGAATATTTTACCATTTCTCTCTTTGATCATAATCAAACCCCATATGTCCAATCCAATCCTTCGAGATATCTATCCGCAATCCGCCATCGTGCGGGCCAGTGCCTGCTCACCCTGATCAGGATTCCGTCCGTGCGGAGCTTCGCAAACACTTTTGCATCAATGCCGCACAGGGAAATGGCGTCCTGGTAATAGAACTCCGAAGAGCCGAAGGTTTTCGCGAGACCCTTCACCGCCTCCCGCACGGGAGCAGCGAACCCGCGAAGTGCTGTCGGAATAGGCTACCCCTCCTTCCGGTTCAGACATTTTTGTCCGGTGCGGTGGTTCTGGAGGGTGTCAACCAATTCCCAACGGCCGTCCCGGATGTACTGCTCGGCGACCACACGGTGGACTTCGGGCAGGTGATCCAGGATGTCCCGGGGAATTATTCGACGCTCCATATTCCGACAGGGATAGTATAGTCTCTAAAGAGCATTTAAGCAAAAAGTGGGCATTATTTTCGATTTCGGCTTATTAAAACCGGTATTTTCTGACAAGATATCGTTTTAGTTTATAAACGGAATTAGTGGAACTGTTGGTACGAAACGAACCTTAATCCACCATCATTTCCACAGGAAATACTACTAAACAATTATAGGGGCGATTTGTTAGATGGACGGTAAAACCAAGATACCTACCCTTACCTCAGAAAGAGTTTTTGGGAAAGACAAAAGTCGGGAACACGGGAAACCAAGAAATACCGTCTTTGTAACGATTATCGCGAGCCTTTTGGAAAATGAATCCCTCACCAAAGGGGATCTCGCGGACAAATGCGGATATCGTGAGAAGACAAAAGACAAATATGCCTATATCACCCGGCAGATGAGTCACCTTGAATCCACCAAAGGGTACTTGGAAACAATTCCCGTCAAGTCAAACCCGACCATTTGTCTTATCAAACGCGACCTTCAGGTCATCCGGGAACTTTACGAGGATCCGGTCTATATAGGCATCCGGGACAAATTTCGGGAAAGCCCCTGGCTACAGGATTTCCTTCTTGAAACCTCTGTGCAATCCTACCTTGTAGATGACGAAACCCGGGACGATGCGCGCCGAATGCTCCGGGTATCCAGCCTGTTCTTTGAATGGGCACTCTATGAAAAGGGAGAGGTGTCTGTTGAAACGCCCGTAACTCAGTTCCCTCCGGTAACAAATCGCGTTCTCCTGCGAACCCCTGAGCATAAACGAGCTATGGCAAAATGTGCGTTGTACGATCTCTTCACAACCTGCATGATCGCAGAGAACTACGATCTCAGCCAGTCCGGCACTCTATCGGAAGAGAAAAACTTCATTATGGGAGAAATAACCGGTAAATCCACTCGGATCAAATGGGATCTTGCTTCGTTCGATACGTCACTTACGCTCATGAGATCCCTCGCAGTCTGTCTGACCGCAGTGAAGGGGACTGATAAAACCCTCCCTCCCGATCTCGAAGAGTTCCTGAAAGACTATCGGAAATTCGGACGGGTATTTTCCAAAGAGTCCCCGGAATCGGAACAGTTTGCACAAGCCGAACGGGAAGCTGCAGTCTGTTATGAAACACTATCCAAGAAAGTTGGAATGGCTTCAGGATTCTTGGAAAAATTCATTTCATATGATGAGTCCCAAATGGGAAAAATTACGACTGGACAGATCCTAATGAATTTAGTCTCTATATTTTGGAGTAAATCCCCGGAAAAAAGTTAGGCTCCGACGGCAAGCTGCTGCCGGACCATCCCCATGATTTTCTTGTACTCGGGTGTCTGTTCGATATCCCGTTTCACGCGTTCCAGACTTACCCGGGCATCATCGGTCAGTGGTTCCCCACAGGTCGAACAGAACCGGCTTGTAGGGGAATTGATTGTATTGCAGTTCACGCACTGGCGCGCGTCCATGGCATCGGACCGGATTGCTTCCTGTCTTTGGATACCCAGTTTCCCGAGAATCTCGTTGTCGATATCGGTATCGGTGAGATGGACATAGGTCTCGAACATGGTGGTGTTGATATTGCCCCACATGGTTTTCTTGATGATCGACTCATTGTAGCCTTTCTGAAGCATCGCGGTTATTCGGGAATGCCGGAAGAGATGCGGAGTGATCTTCTTAGTTATTCCGGCACGTTTCCCGATCTTTTTCAGTTGCTGGGATACTGCGGCGTATTCCAGCGGCATGTGTTGGAATGAGAGAAAGACCGGGGCATCTGCCGTTATCGGGAAGGGATAATCGTTCTTCCAGGAGATCAGATACTGCGTGGCAGATACGAGCCGGACGTACCGGGGTCGTTCGGTTTTCTTGTTGACATTGATGATGGTGCCGTAATCATCGAATTTCGTCTGTTCCCAGGTGAGATCTCCGATCTCTTCGATCCGGAACCCGCCTTCATAAAGTGTTGCGAGAATCGCCCGGTCCCGGGAATTCTGGCAAACATCGATCATGGCCCGGACCTCATCCTCCGTAAGCATCATCTCGGCAGTTTTTGTCATCGAGTCTGTTCGGGGCGCTTTGATGGCTTTGACCTTCTCTGTCTGGACATTCGAATGCTCGTTGCTGATCAGCCAGTGGTAAAACCGTTTGAGGGCATTGATAAAGTCCCGCACGGTGTTTTGTTTGTAGGGTTTCCCGTTGTTCCGCGCCTCTTTCAGGAGTTCTATCCCTTTGTACAGGTCGGTGATGGTGTTGCTTCGGAACGGTCCGATGAACCTGCGCCACTGGACAAGAGTAAAGGTGACCTTGTTGGCCCGCCCGACACAGATCCCCTTGGTTGCCTTAGCTTCGGCTATGAACTCGGTGATCAGGGAACCGTCGTCTGATGTAAGGAGCCCGCGTTCCTGCGCTTTGCGGATAGAGTTGTTAGCATATTCGCTCTTCCAATTGTGGAAGGACCGAACATGGCGCGAGGGTGCCTTGGGTGCTCCTTTCGAGGTCACGAGCACTTGGTTTGGGACGATACGGAAAAGGGTTTCCTTAGGGAATCCAACCTGAGAATCGAGTGCTGCTAAGGGGATTCGAACCCCTGTCGCGAGCGTGAGAGGCTCGCATGATTGGCCGGTCTACACTATAGCAGCAAAACTGCCTGAATACATACTCCCTCGTTTTACTTAAACATGTTGATGCCCTACGGGGTGGATCGCATAGGACCGCGGGATACCTTCCGGGAGATTTCCGGGAAGGCAGTTGAACCCGGATCCCCGCATCGCAGGAAATATTAAGCGAGAGGACCAATTAAAAGGGAATTGCTTCGTGAATAACGCGGGATGCGGAACCTGCAGCAATTACCGGAAGGAAGTACCAGTACATGAGCGGGCTTGAGGACCAGATTGCCGAGCTGGAGGCGGAACTCCAGAAGACGCCGTACAACAAGGCCACCTCGAAGCACATCGGCCGGGTAAAAGCAAAGATCGCAAAACTCAGGGACGAGGCAGTAAACCGCGCCATGAAATCCGGGGGCGGCGGGGAAGGGTACTCGGTCAAGAAAAGCGGGGATGCGACGGTCGTCCTGGTCGGGTTCCCGTCCACCGGTAAAAGTACGCTCCTGAACAAGCTGACCGGCACGGAGAGCGAAGTCGGGGCATACGAGTTCACGACCCTCACGGTCGTCCCCGGCGCCATGGAGCACAAGGGGGCAAAGATCCAGATCCTCGATATCCCGGGCCTGATCGCCGGGGCCGCGATGGGGAAAGGCAGGGGAAAGGAAGTCATCGGCGTGGTCCGGAGCGCCGACATGATCGTGATCCTTGTCGATGTCTTCAACCAGCAGCATGTCGAAGTCCTCCTCAAGGAACTGTACGACGCCGGGATCCGGATCAACACCCCGAAACCCGATATCACCATCAAGAAGACCCCCTGGGGCGGCATCCGGCTCAACGCGGTCGGCTCGCTCGATCTCGATATCGAGGATGTCCGTGCCATCCTCGGCGAGAACAAGATCATGAACGCCGATGTCCTGATCCGGGGCGGGGCGACGCAGGACGAACTGATCGATGCCGTCGCGGGATCGCGGGTCTATATCCCGGCATTCATCGCGGTCAACAAGGTGGATCTCGTGGAAGCAGATGTGATCCGGCAGATCGAACGGGACATCGTAAGCCGGTTCGCGATCCCGCCGGTCATGATCTCAGCCCACAGCGGGTACCACATGGAAGAGCTCAAGGACATGATCTACGAGAAACTCGGGTTCATCCGGATCTACCTCCGGCCCCAGAGTGGGGAGGCCGACCTCGAAGAGCCGCTCATCGTCCGTGTCGGGGCGACCGTGGAATCGGTCTGCCGGAAGCTGCACCGGGACTTCGTGGACCGGTTCCGGTACGGCCGGGTCTGGGGGAAGTCCGTGAAGCACCCGGGCCAGCGGGTCGGCCTTACCCACCGGCTGCACGACAAGGACCTGCTCATGATCATCATCGAGCACTGATCAGGTAGTACGGTTTTTTCGGGGATCGCCAGTATCATCCTGGGATAATAGACACTGGCGAAGGAAGGCTGGCCCCGGGCAATCGTCCGGGGGAAGGACATCTTCCCCTATCATCAGCCGGGACGGCACAGACCCCCTTCCGTTCAGTTGCCAAACCGCAGTCCCAGCTCCACGTTCTGCCAGTCCCGGTTCATCGCTTTCATCCATACCGTCTCTGTTTCCGGCACGAATACAACCTGGTGGGGAAGCGCAGCAGCGGTGCCGGTGAGGAGGAAGAGGGCTGCTATCAGGGAGAAGAGTCGCGTACACGAAATGAACAATCTCAGGGAATAATACCTTTTGATGTACGTTCCCTCCCGGGGTTCCGAAAACCATGCGGGACTCGAATCAGAGAGGGGGGTACCCCCTCCGGCCCTGGGGGTGGGGGGGTCCCTCACCTTAGGCCGGACCCCCCCGTGCCCCCTCAGGGGGTCCCATACTTTTTGATGAGGGGGGGCCGGTCCGGTCACAAAGAGGGGGGTCCCCCTCCCTTTTCCTCAGGGCGGGAATTCACGTACCGTCAGAATTCCAGGGGAAACACCGGGTCTTCATCTGAACTTTTCCGGACCGGGACGGGGGGTGGGGAGGGGTCGTACGGTTTTTCGTGCGACCCCCCTGAGGGGCCTGGGGGGTCCCGGGCTTTTTTGGGGAGGGGGGCCGGTACGGTCACAAAGAGGGG
>Ga0074198_1002173_pt1 | contig 10881 bp, 16 predicted proteins | sample EPASupsiteSAE323_FD_64527 | JGI IMG/M metagenome (GOLD analysis project Ga0074198, IMG submission 64527) | Bioremediated contaminated groundwater from EPA Superfund site, New Mexico - Sample SAE3-23 | ecosystem: Environmental > Aquatic > Deep subsurface > Groundwater > Contaminated ...
AGTGGTCCACGAACCCGGTTGCTCCCCCCCTCCCCCATCCCAGGGCCCCAAGGTGCTGTTGAATCTGTTCCCGTTCGGCGACCACCTGTTTCAGGTCGACCCCGCCGAAAGCCTGCTTTACCTGCTGCTCTGCGATGAACTCGATGACCGGCTTAAACTCCGGGTACGTCTCGAACACTTGCTTGACGTGATCGGGAAGTTCTGCCACAGCCGGTGCCGGTTCTTCCTTCTTTTCTGGCACTGCTTCGCGCTGTTTCTTAATCTCGGCAAGTTCGTCACGAAGCGCCTTGAGTTCCTGCTGCCCCTTGGTGAAGGCTGCCTGATTGTCTTCGGCTCGCTTTCTCCAGTCCACTTCCTCGGTGGTTTGAGCGGGAGAAGGTTCAGCCTTGGTCTCTTCTTTAGGCTCCGGTTCCTTTACTGGTTCCGGCTCTACCTCAGTCTCAGGGGGAGTCGCATCATCGGTTGCTTCAGGTGCTGCGGCCTCTTCGTCTTCGGCAAAAGCCGACCCGAAATCATCTTGTTCCAATTGTGCGTTCTCTTCGCCTTGCACTTGCTCTTTGGTTTCCATTTACTTTCCTTTCAGCCGAATCCGCGCTTTTTCAGGGGGGCTCGATAATCTTAGCCGAATCCCTCTACGTCACGGGGGCGATTGGGTTAGTTGTTCACTGCTATCGCAACTACGGCAAAATGCTGTAGAGGATGTAAAAAGTTATCGAACCAGCACTCAAGTTGGTCGCTGAAGCACCATCCCCCCAGTTGCCGGTTCCGGAGGTCGCACGCATTGTTACAGCTCCTCCAGCGGGGAGTGGATAACCGCCATTCGTTCCAGCAGCCACGTCGAGTTTACTGCCGACTTCGGCATCAGCATCGCCAAACCAGCCAGTTGCGGCGTCGATGTCAAACGATTCGAGGTATTCGACACCGGCAGCGGCAACGCCAAGTGTCGCTGACAGGGTTGCCGTAGTACAAACCGCACCGCAGACAAATGCTTCGGAGACATTGGCGAGAACCGAATGGACGATTGTTTTAGCTGGCATCGTAGCCACAACGAGGTCATGCGACACACCGGCCGTGGTGAAATTCTCCTTGGCGACGGTTATCTTGTAGACCTGAGTTCTCACGCTACCGGCATCATTCAGAGTAACACCTGCACCTGCTCCGGTTGTCGGACGAGGGGCAGAAATTCCAAGGGTGCTCGCGGTCACTGGGTTGGTGTTGCCGGAATTAAGGGTTATCCCCCCAGAACCGGACAGGATGGTGGTCGTGGAGGTGGTATTCGAACTTCCGACATTAACCGTTTTGGCTGCGGCCCCATTTCCTACTGATACAGTCTGAGCGCCAGCGCCACCTATTGTTACTGTTCCGGTCGATGTGCCCGTTCCAATGTCTACAGGCTGGTTGTTGTCTTCATTGAGATTTAAACCACCCGACCCCGAGAGGAGCGTGGTAGTTGAGGTTGTATTCGAGCTTCCAACATTGACTGTTTTTGCTCCGGCTCCATCCCCCAATGATACAGTCTGCGCTCCGGTTCCGCCGATTGTTACTGTACCGGTCGTGGTCCCGGTCCCGATACCCGTAGTCATTGCAGCGGCATCGTTGTTTAAAGTTATCGTCCCGACTTCGGTAATCACCGCAGGCCCGGTTACATTGCCAAGTGTTACGGTTCCAGTGGAAGTCCCGCCATTTATCGTGGTCGGCTGGTTGTTGGAGTTATTGACGAGTACTCCACCAGACCCCGAAAGAAGGGTCGTGGTGCTGGTCGTATTGCTGGACCCTAGCGCAACCGTTTTAGCGGCAGCACCGTTACCAACAGCTACGGTCTGGGCAGCCGCACCACCTATCGTTACCGTCCCGGTTGATGTACCTGTCCCAATATCAACAGGTTGATTGTTGTTTTCGTTGAGGTTCAAACCGCCTGAACCAGAAAGAAGCGTGGTCGTGGATGTGGTATTGCTCGATCCGACGTTGACAGTTTTGGCCCCGGCACCGTTTCCAACGGCTATCGTCTGTGCGCCGGTCCCGCCAACTGTGACGGTTGATGTGGTCGTCCCTGTTCCGACGTTTACCGCATTGTTGGACGAAGCGTTAAGGTTTACCGTCCCCCCGGATACGGTCATCCCGGTAGTTCCGGTAATGGCCCCAGAAGAAGTAACGGCACCACTCATCGTCACCGATCCATCGAAGGTCACCGCTTGCTTGAACCTGTGATAGCCGGTCCACAGCATGTCGGCTGGATTGGTTTGCCATGCCACGGCTGCTACCGCCGAGAACACGATCAGAAACGATACGGCGAGTAAAAGACTTTTCTTTCCCTTGAACTTTTTCATGTCTTTGGTTGTCTCCTTCCCTGCTGGAAGAAAAATTGGTTAACCCTTCGCGGCACACTCTTCAGGGCACCGCATGATTTGCCTGATTATCTCAACCTTCGCTGCGACTACTGGCCCAGTTTCCGGCTCGTGCAGCAAAGACTCAAACGCTATAATTTCCATTTGCTGAAGGTTGCGCTCCATTGCCTTCCAGGGCTCACTGTGAATTAGCAGAGCGATTAATTGCTCGTCGCCATCTCTTGTTATATTTCTCACGGGACTTGTTCTTCCTCAGCGACTGTTCCCAATGGCATAAACGCCATTAGCATGTCTGGATCGTTTGGATTAAATGTGCCTTGGTTAAATTTAGATTTTATTTGCTCGGGCTTGAAAGCTATATAATTTTCAGCGTCTAGCTCCCTCCACCCTGCATTTTTTTGTTTAGTTGTTGGACTTATAATTATTCCATCGTATCCTTTTTGCTGTAAATAGCTTTTAAGATTGGATACGGCATCTTTTATTATAGGACTATCTCCTTCTCTCCAATCTGCTCCTTTAGGAGCTAAATACTTTTCTATGAATGTATCACCGCTTATCCTGTACGGTTTCTTTATGGACAGATAAACAGGATAAACGGCGGCACCTTCGCCTTTTGCAAACATATTAGCGACAGGAGCAGCAGAAAAGAAAAAGCCTAATTTTGATGTTTCGTGCCCTGTAGCATCGCTAAGCTTCGAATTATCAAAAGAATCGAACAATTGAGTTGATCCATGGTACTGTACCTTAGGTTGTTCCTGCGGTAATTTTCTCCAGGGCCTGTCTGGATCAGGGGCAAGGACAGTTTCTTTGACTTTGCTCTTCCCAAACCACTTTCGGAATGGTGCCCCCGCTGTTGTTCCTAAAGCACCGGCATCCATTGTTACTGGCAGATCACCAGCTACACCAGCATCCAAAGCTGCCCTGACATGCTCGTAGTCCATGCTGTTACGCATAGCAGATGTGAGATCACCAGTATGCCGTTCCATAGACTCCAGATAGGTCGGTTTATACTCAAACCCATATTCAGGGATGTGTCTGTCCTGAACTGGAATGTCGCTCGGAACTGGGATTGCAACTTCTGCTGCTTGTGCTTCTGCGGGTGTTACTACCGATCTTGCCCACTGCGCGAACTTATCAAGAGCGGTTGCGGCTTCTACGGTGTTGTTGGGGATTACATTCCCGTCTTGTTCAGGGACTATGATCTCTGGACCCTCTTCGCCAACTATGTACGGTTTCCCAGCCGTTACTGGTCCACCCTTGCGTCTTGGAATCGGTTGCTCCATCGGTGCAGGTTCCATCGGCACTTCACCCTCGACTGGCGGTGGTTCAAGCCCTGCCACACCAGCCATGGCGTTTGCCATGTCCATCTCTAGTTCCTCGTCTGTTTTGAGGAACTGGTCTGGGTCGAAGTTATTTACCCTCCAAAGTTCCCGGATCGCGTCAGGGGCCTTGAGAAGCATGGTCAATATCTCGTTTGAGAGCTGGAATTGGATCAACCCCATAAGAGACTGTCGGCGAATTATTTTGTCGTTGTATCCTGCAAAACCAGTTGCCTGACTGGTAAAGTCGCCCTTGATAGATTCATCCTCTTCGGTAAGCAACAGGTAGTGATATTGCGCCTCGATGTCCGGCTCGATTAATCCCTCATCCTGATTTCGGATGACCCTGCCTATCTGTTTGTTGGCTGCCTCAAGAAGCTGTGATGTCTCGAAGGCAGTCTTCGGGGAATGCGTCGCCGTCTCACCCTGCATCAGTTTCGGGTGCCCTGAATCCTCATCCCCGAACCGCTCGGCAAGGCTTATCAGGTCAAGGGTGCCTGCGCCGTTATCCGGAGGAGCTATCCATTGCAGTGCTTGCCGTATGTCTTTTATGTGGTCCTGGAACTCATATGTACCGCCCACTCTTGGGCTCATGTTCTGGCCGGGTTTTAACGCCCCACTGGTGAATGCGAGCATGAGACTTGAACTGAACGCTTTGTTGTCGATAAAACAGCGGTAGGCCCCGTTTATCATCATCTGAGCGTCCTGGATGTTCTCAGCCATTCCGACGCCGATTAGCGAGTGAGGTTGCTCTTCCCAGTAGCCGACATTGAAGGGACGCCTTTTGAGCGGAAGAGGGTTCGGCGTTGGGGGCCTTAGCTCTACCCCGTCGCTTCCGGGGTAGTAGGCGACCGTTGCCGTAATTTCGACCTCTCGCCCATCGTTATTCTGGGCCAGCACCTCTTCGCGGCCGGAAAGTTCCTTTTTCGGAACTGCCCCCCAGAATTCAACCACCTCGATGCCGCGCCTTCTTTTCTGGAGCTTTTGCCGGTTCGGGTCTTCACTCGTACCGCTAGTCTTGTTCTCGATGTCGTTGTAGCCCGATATCACCTGATCGATAGCACCCTTGTCGTATCCGGGTTGTTCTTCGAGACGACGGAGCATCCCGGGCGACATCATGATCCGGTGGATGACGCCTACCCCGGATTGGAAGTCGGGTGCTTCCATATCCCAGAAAATGTCCCAAAGGTTGCAATGCTCGATTACCGGGTCCACTCGTGTCTGCGGGGTCATGACGTGACGCCCGTATTTCTGGGACATCTGAGTTCCGAAGACCATATCCATTGCACCCGCAAGTCTCGGTGCCTGGAATTGCACCTGTAGATACTGCTTCGGGCGTATGACCGGGGCCTTATGGATGCTCATCCCGTAAATGGCCCGCTCAAGAAGGGACGAGCGTAGAACCCTCTCGTACTTGTTCTCGGAATTGATATCGTCTATGCGCTTCTTCATGTTCTCGGCGCGAAAGTCAGCTTCTTCGGGGGGCAGGAACATCCCGGAAACGTTCTCAGGGATTGGCGTAGGGGCTATAGTGTACGGAAGCTGTCCACCCTGGAAAATGATGTCCTCGATTTGGGATACAGCGGAGATGATCTTTCTGCGAGTGAACCGGACGAAAACCTTTGAACGCCAATCGTGACCTTCGAGTTCTTTCCATCGGTCAAGGTATTGAGACGAGTAATCACCCTTGAAGGCGTCGTAGGCCATGCCCCAATTCGGTTCAAGCGATTGCTTGCGCTCATCTTTGCACCAATCGTAGTATTCTTTGAGCCACCGCACGAATCTGTTTTCGGCCATTTACCTCGTCCCAATAAAAAAGCCCACCTGCGAATTTCTCGCAAAGTGGGCTTCCGTTTGGATTGTCCCTGTACTGCTAGTTGTTAAAGTCTACCTAGATGAAAAAGTAAGGTAGTCTGCATTCATCATTTGGCACGAATTGTATCTTTCCTGGAGTAGGGAAAAACTTTCCAATCTCAATATGGCAACCCCTAACGTAAAAGACTTTTTGGTTTCTCAGTTTGTCTTCAGCGTGGGCGTCAAGCACACTCTCCCGCCACTCATTGAACGGGTCGGGCGGATAGTTGTGGTCGGTCATTGGACCCTCTTATAGTTGAACAGGGACCCATGTGTTTCAAATATAGCAAGAGCCCATTCCGGAACATCGACTGGAACTCCGCGTTTTGCCACGTACTTCTTGCCGTTGATACCCCAGATTACATGCTCGCCGTCCCGCCTTTCGCCCTTTAATTTGCGACTGATTAAGGACAAGATTGGTTCTCTTGGCAATGTGTCGAAGATTACTTTCGCCGTCTTGGTGATGTCGGTCATTTCGGAAACTCTTCCGTGTCAAGTTTATCTTCGTCCAGCCACCCTTCCAAATTATCAATGTGGCACATAAATCCTGTGTGGTACGGCTCTCCTTCCGCCATCGGGATAAGCAACGGTGGGAGTTTTCTTACGATTATCTTAGGAGATTTTGCTTCATCTTGCATCTACCTTCTCCTCACAACCAGAAAGAAGAAATGCGGTTCGCCGTCCTCATCGTAAATTACCGGAAGAACCGGTATTAGAAGAATGCTTGTGCCAGCGACCGAGAAACTCACTTTTTAGACTCGCATTTCTTTGACTCGGTAAGATTCCAGTTCGCTACCCCGCCCATGTAGAAATTAACGCTAATCGAGCCACATTTACCTTGCCGTATGTACTCTACCATGTCTATAATGGCAGGTTCAAGTTTTTTTATTGCCATTTCCTTACTAATTGTTACTTTTTGTGGCTCGCTCATTAATTTTCCCACTGAGAAAGCATATCCATTGCTGATTGGACCATTACCGGAGTAGGGCGTACATCTCCGAACCAGAAGACAGCCATGCTGAAATTTTCGCCGAAGAAGGACGCGATTGCATATTCCTTGCGGCGATTGCGAGAGTTCCACTTACGGGCAAGCCTTAAATCCATCATGGTTCATAAACCCATATCAGCTTCCGATTGTCGTTATCCAAGGAATACACAACTTTTGGCCTATACTCTGGTGGAATCATATATTCAACTTGCTGAATTAGCATGGTAACTAAATAGTGGCGTTCAATTTCATCGAAATCTTCCCAAACATGCGTAGTACAAACATAGTCCTGCATTCTTTGCGATGGATCAAACCTGCTGTGTTGTTTTTGAAAGCCCCTTGCTGCATATCCTTTTTCCGGTCTAGGATCATACATCGGTCTCGGTTCAACGCCCAATAAATTACAGAACAGTTCGAAATCAATATTACTGGCAAGGCGAAGGTCGGTCATTCGGACTCCTTCTCGCTGATTTTTGTTGCAGAGTTTCTTGTAAGTAGATCAGAAAACTTTTTGTGCGTTACTATCAATAAAGCCTCTGGCAACAACCACCGCTGCCCTTCTGTCATAACACCACCGGACAAAAAAGCGTTAAAAACATCCTTTAAGTGTTCAGGTAGGAAATCACCATAGTCTTGCTCGTGTCTGTGGTGTGTCATACCCAGATTGCCTCGTTAATATTCCTATTGCTAGGCTCATACTTCCACCCATAAGAATATATCGGTATATACCCAAGGGCTTCTTGTGGCAGGGCCGGTTGGTAGAAATATCTAACCCTGTCACGGTATTCTGGCGGGACGGTTTCTGCTATTTGTTCGTGAAGAATTTGGGTAGCCTCCAGTTTTGAGAATTCGCTAGTGGCAGCAAAATAATTCCCGTATTGATGTGTTGGGTTGAAACGGGAGTAATCAGCGGTTTTAGTTACTTTTAGCAGCGCAGTGTCAATCGTTGCGACTGCTATCGCACCAAACCCTAGTAGTTTAAGGAATGACCTACGGGACACACCACTCATCAATCCCCCTTGTCTTCGAACCCGCCCTTAAAGGAATTCTGGCTCTGTAATGCGAGCTTCTGGATCTGGAGCTCAAGCCGCTGGTTTTTCTTCGGCTTGCCCTTTTCGTCCATACATTCCTCAGTGCTTACCTCGCAGATTTCACACTTGCCCTTAATTGTTACCTGCTGGCCAGCGTTAAGGTCGGATACATCAATTCCGAGTTTTTCAAGTTCATCGGAACTGAGCCGTACCCTCATGCCGTAGGGGTACTTTTCGTAGCCTCCATAATCCAGCGTCGGGGAATTGATGCCCTTTTCGCTCTTGGGAGGCTTGGGTTTCTTCATGTCTACCATTGCAGTTTTCATTGATGCTCCTGTCTAATATCCGAAATTTTTATCGAGAGGTTCATAGGCTCCGGCGACCATAGCCCTCCCGTCCTTAAACATCTCCATAGCGCAAAGAGCAAATCCAAGAGCTGACACTGCCGGGTATTCTTCACATTTTTTCTTTATCGAATCGGGGTCCATCTCAAACATCTTCTGGGGCAACTTCGATTCATTGAACTGGAGCACCTTGCAATTTGTGCTCGTTGCGATCCGGATGAGGTTAACGTAAAACTCCAGTTCGCGCTCCTCTTCTTCCCCGAGCGCCGGGATAATCGATAACGGCTTATGCGGCCGCTTCTCGTTGAACCTATGCAGGATTCGCATCATCCCGTAATCTGCCGGATGGCCATACCATTTCTCGCAGCAATACTCTTTCGTCCAAAGAGCGCACGTTCTGAGCAGCTCGGTTACATCATCCTCCTCATGTTCGGCAACCGTCCAGATGTCTGGCAGCTTCGTCTGAGGATTTTTAAACCGGGCCTGTCCGAGAACCACGCAATATCCCGGCTTGCTTCCCGGCCACATCATTCCGCCCACGATTCGCTGATACTCACGCTTGGTGCGGGCGCAGCGGAAGATATAGGAATCCTCGTGCTTATTCCATGCGGCGGGGACGAGGACGCGGGTTATCATCCTTCAGATGGCTCCTTGCTCTTTCTATTTTCTTCCAGCATCACGTCAATATCGTCTGCCGTCTCCCTCAAGCATTTTGCGATGGTTTTCCAATGAACCATAAAAACGGGCAGAGTGACTAGGGCGGCGAAATCTTTGGCAAGTTCGCGCACATCGCTTTCAACTTTTTGCATAGCTTCAGTCATCAATTCACCTCCATCGGGTTGTCAAAGCCGACCTCGTAGAGCAGCACAGGGTTGTCGTAAATTCCATCGGCACCTTTCGACCTGGCCCACCACTGAGTGCCTGATTCGTGATCTAGCTGGTTAATTTCCACGCCTTCAGGATCAAGGTCGTACTTGGCGATGTACGCCTTGAATGCATCAGCAAGACGCTTAGAGTGGAAAACTACGATTGTCTGGGTTAATTCATCGTTCATTTTTATCCTTTGTTACGTTTGCAAAGTCACTGTGTAACTTGCCTTGCTACGATATTGGGTAGGTTTTCTACCTAATTCCTACCCACTAAAATCCCCGTTGACATCTGTACAATGCGAGTGTTTCCTGTTGGTCTATATCAAAAAGGAGTCCTACCCATGCTGAAATCTCCTCAAGAGTACCGTAAGGCGAGGGCCTGTGTTTTTAAACATTTAGCAGAGAACATTGAGCGGGCAATAACGATTCTCGATGTAGGCGGAACCGTTGAATATTGGAAATGCGATGCGCTGATCCCATTCAATGCAAAGCGAATCATTCTCCTAAACCTCTTCCGGCAAAACGTCAGTAACCCTTTTGAGTCAACCATTGGTGACGCTTGCGACCTTTCGAGTTACAAAGACAATTCTTTCGACGTTGTATTTAGCAATTCCACAATCAATTTACTCAATAATGCTTGCGACCAAGCCAGTATGGCTTCTGAAATGAGAAGGGTTGCAAAAAAATACTTTTTGCAGACTCCTAACCACTACTTTCCTATTGATTGGAGAACGAAAGTCCCATTTTTCCATCTGCTTTCTCCGCACGCTCAGTCCCTATTTTTCCATAAAATCAACGTAGGAACCTATAGAAGAACGAGATCAAAAGAAAAAGCTACCAAACTGGCTACAAGAATTCGAAACCTGACATACTCTGAGTTAAAAACACTTTTCCCAGATGCGAGCATTATCTCAGAACAGGTTTTCGGTTTCTCGAAATCATTTATGGTTACTAATCTACATAAATAAGTTTATCGTTAACGCGCCTCCCGTTTACGCCTCTACCCCACTCCCCTACAGACTCGTCAGGGGGTGTTATAGTCGTCGCCCCACTCGACGCTGCACTCACATTGAGCCGAACATCCCTGCAAAATCCGTAAAGTGAATGAGCACCACCAGTCTGGAATGTATGCGAGGTCGGCGCATTTTCTCTCCAAACACATGCCGCAGCACTGTTTACCTCTACAATGCAGTAGGGGGCCAGATCCAACACGGTATCGTCAGAACAGGACATGCTCAGCGGCACGGTTAAGCTTGATGAAGTGGCGCCCAAATTGAATACATCCACTGTTGGCGGAACTGTATCAATGGGATCTTGAACCTCAAACGATGCTATCCCCAATGGCAGGCTGGCATTGCCGCTTCCATCAGTTACAGTGATCGTGCAATTCGAGTAGACCCCAACCGCCAAAGGCCCAAATACCGTAATGTTGTTGCCATACAGAGCATATGATCGGTCCCCGTTCCCGCACGCTCCACCATACGAAATATTGCCAGGTTCGTTTGTGCTGAAAGTGAGCGCTGGTGTATTATTTACACTGCTGGTAATCGGAGTGACTACGGCAAGTTCAGGAGCCGTTACATCCGGTGCCGTAGAAGCGGCTATCGCTCCGATGTCCCAAGCGGCTCTGTAAGATCCATTAAAATCATCACTGAAAATCGTTCTTAAATCAGTTCCATTTCCTATGGATTTTGCGCCAGGGACTAAGTTGAAATTATTCAATGCCGCATTCACAAAAGGGTCTGATGTTTCGTTTTGTTGGCCAACTTGATTGTACGGACAGCCGTAGATTCCATAGGTAATTATTGGCTGGCAAGCGTAATACGAATTGTATGTCTGTATGGCCGCATCTCCACCCATGTAGCCGTATCGACCGGAATGAGATGCGTTATTTTTTATGTAATTGTCATGCTTCACCGGAGACTGTAAGGCAACCTCATTCTTGTATATATTATAGAACGTGTTGTTGTAAATCTCAAAATATGTAGCTGAAGTCAGCGGTCCTGTTGAACTTGTGTAAATCACACCTGGGCTGAATGGTACCTTACCTGGAATGTAAGATGTCCACTGATTTGTATTTTTGTCATATGACTGACCGTCATTTCTGGCGATGTTGTTGATGAATCTCATG
>Ga0074198_1002174_pt1 | contig 10879 bp, 7 predicted proteins | sample EPASupsiteSAE323_FD_64527 | JGI IMG/M metagenome (GOLD analysis project Ga0074198, IMG submission 64527) | Bioremediated contaminated groundwater from EPA Superfund site, New Mexico - Sample SAE3-23 | ecosystem: Environmental > Aquatic > Deep subsurface > Groundwater > Contaminated ...
AGGACAAGTAAAAGAGGAGTGGCCACAAAAATCCATTTGCGAATGGCCGGCTGGGCGATGGCAATAATGAACAGGGGAAGTAATGCCTGTCCCATTGAATAAATTGTGCGCACTGTAAAAAACAATATGCCTAAAGGGTGGACCCGCTGAGGTTTATACATCTTCATCTACCACCCGTGCCAGGACTGATATTTGATCTCTTAACCGGGCTGCCACTTCGTCTGCCAGGGCGGGGATCTCATGGCTTCCGGCCGCCGTAGAGATGGTGACCGAGGATAACCCGAAGCGACGCAGCAAAGGGCCTTGCTCGGTATCAACATGCTGCACCCTTACCATGGGGATCAAAGTTCGGGTCTTGATGAATACTCCGTGCAAAAGATCGATTTCCTGCTCAGACACATCGTAACGCCAGGTCCTCCATCTTATATCAGGTTTAATAAAGATTAAATAGACACCATAAGCAAGGGTCACAGCCAGCAGCGCCAAGGCAATCCAGGCCGGCCATTGCCAGCGCCGCTGTGCCCAATAGCAACCCGCCGGAATAAGCAGCAGAAATACAGTATTAATAGCGGCAGACCACCGCCAGTAAGGCACCGCTCTCGGATCGATTTGTTGTTCGGGATTACCGCGCAAAAACAAAAACCCCATTTCATATATCTTCTATCTTGTGTAAGTGTAATATAAAGCGGAATTTTGTCCAAGTTTAAACTAGATAATACTTATACTTTTATACAAAATTCTCAAAACAATAAATGTAAAAGGGCAGGTATGTCGCCTGCCCTGATCGTTTTTTCAGTTACTCTTTTGTTCAGGTTATTACTCTATTCTGAATTAAACGCTCTTCAAAGTGAGATATCTAATCTGACAGAGAAAGTTGTGTTTCTGGCAGATGTTTCAGTTCATAAATGATGAACCCTACGGTTAATAAGCACGACAAACCATCGGCAAGCGGAGCAGTTCTCCAGACCCCCTCAATTCCCCAGAAATGAGGAAGGATTATGAGCAGCGGAATAAACAACAAAACCTGTCGGGATAGTGTAAGTACGGCGGCCTGTGGAGCCTTGCCCACCGCCTGGAAGTACTGAGAGCCCATTATTTGAAAACCTAATACAAAGAGCATCCCAAAGTATACGACCATTGCGTGTGAAGTTAGTTCAGTAAGCGCTGCATTCCTCCCGCTGAAAATACCGACAATTTGAGTGGGCCAGATTTGGATAGCCAAATATCCAACTACAGAAACAACGCTGGCTGCTATTATGCCTCTGATCAGGACTGCTTTTACCCGGTCATAATGCCGGGCGCCATAATTAAACCCTATAAGCGGTTGAGCGCCTTGACTGATCCCAATGATGAGCATTATTATCAGAGTAAGCACGCTGATTAAGATGCCTACCGCCGACAGGGCCAGGTCGCCACTATAAGTTGCCACTGTTTTATTTAAAAGCGCCTGCTGAAAACAATTGGCTAGTTCCAATACAAACGGGGCAAAGCCAATGGCAACTATACTGAAAAAAATTGTTCTTTTGGGCAGCATGTTTTTCAGCTTTAATCTGATATGACTACGGCCAGTCCAATAATAGGCTAAAATCCATAAAGCGGAGAATATTTGCCCGGCAACGGTTGCTAAAGCTGAACCCCTAATGCCCAATCCCAGTTTAAAAATAAAAATATAGTTTAAAATTACGTTAATCAGGGCCCCAAAAACCTGAGTCGACATAGCCATGATGGGACTGCCCTCCGCACGGATAAAATTATTCATTCCGAAACTAAGACTGCCAAATATTGAGCCCAGCATAACTATTTGCATAAAATCATGTGCATAAGGCAAAACCGCCGGGCTGGCTCCGAATAGGATCAGAATCGGCTGGGGAAATATCAGATAAAGAACGGATATAATTAAAGGGAACACTATTAACCACAAGGTTGCGTTACCGGCTATTACTTCTGCTTCTTCCTGCTTCTGTTCACCGAGTCGAATGGAAATAAGAGCGGTAGCCCCGATTCCTATTAGCAAAGACACCGAAAATAAAATCATCATTATCGGAAACGCAACGGTAGTTGCCGCTATCGCCAGGGAACCAACTCCGCGGCCCACGAAAGCCCGATCTATTATGTTGTACAAGGCACTGCACAACATGGCTATGATCGTCGGCCATGAAAACTGCCACATCTGTTTACCTATACTCTGCTGATCCGTTTCTAAAAAATGTTGCATTCTTCATATTCTCCTTTTTGCGTTTATGATAACGGGAGCAATACCTTGAAGGTGCTGCCTTCGCCGGCTTTACTGGCCACTTCGATGTGCCCTTTATAATGCTCAACTATCCAGACGGCAATGGCAAGTCCCAATCCGGTGCCTCCTTGTTTTCGTGACCTGGCTTTGTCTACCCTGTAGAATCTGGTGAATATCTTATCCTTATCCGAATCCTCAAAACCAATTCCATTGTCCGCGATTACGATTTCTATGAAATGTATTGTTTTTTTCATTCTGAGGTTGACGCTTCCGCCATCGAGCGTGTAATTAGCAGCATTATCAAGAAAAATACTAACCATTTGCCTCATTCTAACCGGATCACCGTACATTCTTACCTGGTCCTCTATATCCGAAGAAAAGCTGAGATTTTTCGCCTGAAACATCGGCGCAAATTGGCTCGAAAGTTCGGTCAACAAGAAGGCTAAATCGAAGGCCCGGTATTCAAATTTTATGTCTTTGGCATCGATCCGGGCCAGCAACAACAGATCATTAACCAGTTTACCCATGCTGGTAGTTGAATTGTAGGCATTTTGCAACCAGATCATGTTGTCATGGATACTGCCTTTTTCATCAGCTATTGCTACATCCAGGTTACTTTGTATTATTGTGAGCGGCGTTCTTAATTCATGAGAAACATTGGCGATAAATTCCTTCTGCTGTTTCCAGGCCAACTTTACGGGAGCCATGGCCCGCCCGGCTAACCACCAGCCGATTAGTGCGGCCAGGAGAATGGCCCCCAGAGCTACTACAATCAACAAGTAGGTAAATCTGCTGGCAAACTGTTGTAGCATGGTGAGGTTGCAATAAGCTTGTACGATTCCATCATCACCGTTTTTATGAAAAGGCATGGTGAAAAACCGATATTTGACGTCATTTACGTAGATGGTGTCCCAACGTTCCTGCTGGTTGGACCATGATTTTCTGGCCAGTTCTCTACTCTGGTCAAAAAGCGCCTGGTAATGAATCGAAGACTGGGTAATATCCAGCTTCTCATTTCTTAAAAGAAACTTGAATATGGTATCAGCTTTTTTTCCTTCATCATGTATGTATGCCCTATCAGGTTTAGGGGCTATATCTTTTAATTCCGGTATAGTCCTGAGATCATTTACTTGGGCGGCGTTTACTTTTAGTTCCCGGTCCAACATAAATCCGTTGGCATAAAAAACATTAAATAATACAAAGCTGGTAATAAGAGACGCAAACAAAACCAGAACCAATACATAATACAGGGTTAATTTTCTTTGCATACCACGCAGTTCTTCAAACATAATTACCTCTTTTCCAGGGTATACCCGATCCCTCTCACCGTTGAAATGGAATAATCTGCTTCTCTGATCTTTTTTCTCAAATAGTGAACATAGATTTCAATATTGTTATTGTTTACTTCATTATCATAACCCCAGACTCGTTCAATAATCTGGGTACGGGTAAATACCATACCCGGTTTTCGCATCATCATCTCCATAAACTGCGCTTCGCGGTAGGTTAGTTTTGTTGGCTCTTCGCCTATCGTCAAGGTCAGGCTATCGGCATCCAGCTTCATATTACCCAGACAAATGGATTCACTGATATAAACCGACGGTATTCGACGTGACAGCGCCTTTACCCGTGCCACCAATTCCGCCATGGAAAATGGCTTGATCAGATAATCATCCGCGCCCAGTTCCAAACCGGAAACACGGTCATCGACCGAGCCAAGTGCGGTCAGGATAAGTATCGGGGTGGAAAACTTTTGTCTCCGCAAGGATTTTACTATATCAAGACCGCTCCTGCCGGGCAGCATAAGATCCAACACCATAACATCGTAGATACCTTTCTGAGCCAATATGTATCCTTCATCCCCATCCGGACAGCAGTCTACCTCGCAGGAGTTTTGCCTAAGGGTATGGGCAATGGCGGCGCTGATCTTTTCTTCATCTTCGATTATTAAAACACGCATAGCTGTCTCCTTTCAGGCCAGGCAGCTTTCATTGTGGCTTACCCCCTAATAAAAGCCGCCATACTTCAGTTCCTCCATACCGCGATAAACTAAAAAAGGGGCTGTTCTGGCGCTTTGGATTAAGAATAAATAGTATACTTAAGGGAAGATTTAATCGTATTGTAAGAATAAATACACTCAGATAAATCAGCTTCAGCCTGCTTTAGATTGTCAGAAGCCTTCTGCACGTCTTCATATGTAGTCTTTCCCACCTCATAATTCAGTTGCTGGAGCCGGTAAGTCTCCTTGTACATATCGACGGCCTTCCGTCGATATTGATACTGTTCTTCCAAGGATTTGTAATTTGCATATGTCTGGTTAACTTTGGTTACAATATTGTCCTTGGCCTGCTGCAACAGAACGGCAGTGGAATGAACATCCTCTTTGGCAAGCTGCGCGTCTGTGTAGTTTGATCCATAATAAGACACTTCAAAGTCGTAAGTCCAGGTGGCAATATCATAATTATTCTGCGCTTCTATTATGGACATCGACTCCTTGGCGGCTTTGTCCAAAAGGGTTTGATAATCATAGTCTTCTACATTAAATTCAAATACGCCGCTTGGATTAACAATGGTATTCATATCCACACCGATTATCTGGCTTAATTCCAGCATCTTCTGCCGGGTATTGCTTTGAGCTGTGGACAGGGCAGCGTTTGCCGCCGCTTGAGCGGCTTCGTTTTGAATAACTTCAATCTTCGCTACACTGCCGACACTATACTTGCTGTTTGCGATCCGCAACTGTTCCTCAGTTCTCTGTAACGCATTTTCAGCAATCTGTTGGTTTTCTTCGGCTTTGAGGAGTTCGTAAAAAGCGCTCTCGGCTTGGATTTTAATTTCATTTATTGTAATTTGATAAACTTGTTCGGCCTGCTGTGCCTGACGTTCAGTAACTTTCGGATTAAGATAAATCGTCATTTTATTTGAATATGCCGATTGGAGTTCACTATCCTCCAACTTATTGCTGGTTCTCTGAGCATTGGAATAGGCTTTGGCTTTTTTATTGCGGTCAATCTCAGCCAGTTTAACATTAGAGTTATTTTGCACTGCCAAATCAACCGCCTGCTGCATCGTTATAGTTATTTCAGGTGCTGCAGCCTCATCAGCCTGCCCGGGTTTGCTTATCAGAACCATCAGCATAAACGCCAGTACCATAACGGATATAATTTTACGTTTGATCTTCATTGATAATTGACCTCTTTTCCCAGATTATCAATATTCATATTTAGGGCTTGATCTGCGTTTTTCCTTGCACATACTTTCGATATTAACGGTTTGATATCCGTACTTTTTCGGGGTCTTATTAAACTTTGGCAGGCTCTAGTTAAATAGAGACTCACTTTCCACGGGCAGTGGTTCTCCTTTAAACTTACGCATAGCCTTTTCTCGCCACTCATCAAAAATGCTGTAAACTACGGGGACGAACACCAGAGTAAGCACCGTAGAAACCAACAGACCGCCTACCACTACTGTAGCCATCGGCGCCATGGTAGTACCCCCGCTGCCCAGCCCTAGTGCCAGCGGCAGCATGGCAAATATGGTGCTGAGCGAGGTCATAAGTATTGGTCTGAGTCTTACACGGCCTGCTTCAATGATGGCTTCATTTTTTTCCATACCTCTTTCCCTGAGCTGTTTGAGGTAATCGATTAATACTATGGCATTGGCTACCACTATGCCCATTAACATGATAATGCCAAGAAAGGAATTGATGCTTAAAGCTCGTCCGGTAATCGCTAATGACAGAATAGCGCCAATAGCAGCGGTAGGCATGGTAAACATAATAATAAATGGATCAAAGAAGGACTCATATTGAACAACCATTACTACATAAACCAGGATAATCGCTAAGATCAATGCTATAAAAAGACTGGAGAAACTCTCCTGCATCTGCTGGTTGGCACCGCCAAAGCTGATGCTATACCCATCCGGTAGGGCGATCTTCGCTACCTTTTCCTTGATTTCCTGATTAACGCTGTTGTTATCCCGCCCAAAGATATCGCCTGTAACTGTAACCTGGCGCACCTGGTCCACCCGGTCTATCTCGACCGGGGCCCTATTAAGCGTGAACGCAGCAACATCTGATAGCTTCACTCTCTCCCCTCTTGCATTGAGGATGGTAAGATCCTTCAAATATGAAAGATCCGGATCATTGTCTTTGGAATCCAGTATAACATCTATATCATCGCCGTTATCCGTGAAAGTAGTAGCATCTACTCCGTTTAAAACATTCTTCACTTCAGTAGCAATAGCGACCGGGGTTAGATCATACATACCGGCCTTCTCCAGGTCAACATTTACCTTGACCTGCGGGGCTCCGTCAGCCAGTGAGTTGTTTATATTACGGGCGCCTGAAACACCTTTGACAATAGTAGTTACTTTGCCGGCAATATTTTTCAATGTGCCCAGATCATCGCCCTTTATCTCTACACTGATATCATTTCCGGTTATGCCGCTCATGGTAGTGTTCTTGGTTATTTCGATTTTGGCTCCGGAAACTGAAGCTACTGACTTTCGCAGCTCTTCCATAATCAGATCGGTACTGCGGCCCCCCTTTTTCTCTTCGGCCAGGGTCGCAGTAATACTGGCCTCATTTTCAGTATTGCTGGCAAACATACTGCCGCTGCTGCCTACGGTCGTATATACGTCCTTCATTTCCGGTACTTTTAACAGGATGTTTTCTACCTGCGATACTATAGCATCCGTATCCTCCAGTGAGGACCCTTTATCAGTTTCAATGCTGACAGACAGCTCGTTGGAGTCAGAAGCCGGGATAAACTCCGCCCCCACCACACTTATTGATAATAGTGACACTAACATAAGGCCGGTTACCGCGATAATTACTTTGCTCCGATTTCCCAAAGCCCAAGTAAGGACCAGTTTGTACCTTTCTCCCAGGCTGTCAATCACATACCCGAAACGGGATAAGACTCTCGAAAAAATATTCTTGGTCTTAGTAGGATCAAGCTCTTTTACTGCTCTATCATTTAAAAACCGTGAAGAAAGCATAGGAATGACACTTATCGCCACCACAAAAGAACAGGCAATGGCGATACAAATGGTAGCCGCCAGCGGTTTAAACATCATCCCGGCCATGCCATCTACCGTCATCATCGGCAGAAATACAGCAAACAGCGTAAGGGTAGATGCCAGAACCGCGCCACCTACTTCCCTGGTGGCATTGATTGCTGCATCTTTCATGGGCAAACCCATGCTGCGATGGCGGTGGATATTCTCATATACAACGATCGAATCATCGATTATTCGACCGATACCCATGGCCAGACCGCCCAGTGTTATTATATTGACTGTATAACCCAGAAAGTACATTCCGGTAAAGGTGGCGATCAACGACAGAGGTATGGAAATGAAGATAATTACGGTACTCCTCCACCTGCGCATGAACATCAACAGCACGATAGCGGCCAATATTGCCCCTTCATATATCATGCGCTCGGTTGAATCGAGCGAATCCTGAATATTCTTGGACTGGTCGGAAATAATCTCGTAATGCAGTTTCCCGCCCATCTCCTGGCTGAGTTTGTTCAGTTCCTCCTTGACGGCGTTACAAGCATTCACCGTATTGGCACCCGATTCCTTCTGACAGGATATCCCCACTGCGATTTGTCCGTTTAAACGAGTGTACATGGTTTGATCGGCTGTGGTATCCTCGATGGATGCAATGTCCCGAAGATGAACCATATCTCCGCTGGAGGTTTTAATGGGTATACTGCCCATGGCCGCCGCCTTATCAAAATTTTGAATGGTCCGAACATAATATTTCCGATCTCCATATCTCAGCGACCCATTTGAAATATCTATATTACAGGTTTTCATGGCAGAAGAAATATTGGCCAGGGTCAAGCCATAGTTCTCCATCTTTTCGGCATCGAGTTTTATTTGTATCTCGCGATCTTTTCCGCCGCTGATTGAAACAGAGGCGATCTCAGTTATACGGGACAGCCGCGGTTCGATCTTGTCCTCAGCCAGTCCCTGCAGCTTGGCTAGTGACATATCATCGCCAGAAAGACTGATCTTGATGATCGGCATAGAATTGGAATCAAATTTCATGATGCTGGGGCTCCCGGCATCATCGGGAAGACTGGCTTCAACTGAACCTACCTTATCCCGTACATTAAGCGCCGCCTGATCCATATCTATACCATAATTAAAGGTTATCATTATGACCGAAGATCCGTTATTGGAGGTGGACTCAATTTTATCAACATCGCTGAGGCTCGCCAGAACCGACTCCAGAGGTTTGGTAACTTCCTTTTCCAATGATTCCGGGCCGGCGCCGGGATAATTGGTTATTACCGTTATCATCGGCATTTCCATCTCCGGCATCTCATCGATAGCTAATTTGGATAGGTTGAAAAACCCCAATAAAACAATAGCCAGGGCCAATATGGTAATACTCGCGGGCCGGTTGACGGCAAATTTTGCAATTTTCTCCATCATGGCTATTTACCTTCCTTGTCCTTAGTCTTTAGCAATGACCCATCGCTAATTAGGGTATTGCCCAGGGTGACCACCTTATCACCAGCTTTGAGTCCTGATAAGACCTGGGTATATTTCTGATCACTGATGCCGGTCTTAACTTCCACCCGCCGGGCCCGATTTTTCTTATCAACCGCATAGACAATATTAACCCCGTCACTGGGCAGAACAGCCGACAAAGGGACGCAAAGGGCGTGTTTAACGCTGCTGGTATCTACAGTAACCTCGGCATACATCCCTGACTTGATATTTCCCCCGGTATTATCTATGGTAATGGTTACCGGATACAAGTCCGAATTGGGTCCCAACACCGAAGCTATGGCAGACACGGTTCCGCTAACAGGCTGATCGCTTATCGATTTGACATAAACATTTACCCGACTATTTAACTTGATCTTTGTAATATCCGATTCACCTACCCATATATCTACATTTAGTTGCCGTGAATCACTAATAACGGCTACAGTAGTATTCGCCGTAACGAACTCACCCACAGAAACATCGATACGTCCAACCGTACCAGAGACCGGCGCAGTGATACTGCAATTGTCCACCGCTTCCTGAGCCGCCATCAAGGCCGCCTCTGCTTCTGCTGCGGCAGCCTCAACTATTCCGGACTGCAAGGAGTTATATGCATTCTCGGCACTTTCCAAATCAGATTGAGATACAGCTCCCGCATCAAAAAGCTGCTTGGTGCGTTCGTAGGCTTTGCGGGCCGTTTCCAATTGTGCTTGGTTATTTACCTGGGAGGCTCGGGACGAAGCCACCTTGGCTTCCGCTTGTCTTAACGAAGAACGAAAGCTGCTGCTGTCCAACGTCATTAATACCTCTCCCGCCTTTATCTCCTGACCTTCCTTTACCCGGATAGTAAGCACACGGGCATTGGTTTTGGGCAGGACCTCGGCCTCACTGCTGGCCTTAATTCTGCCGCTATAGCTTGAACTGCCATAAATATCTCTCTCCCTGGCTGTTTCTATATTTACGGTAGTTGCAGTTTCTGAAACTGATTCGGAGGTCTTAGGTGCGCAACCGGTAAGGAAACCCAACAATGTTACGACCAATAAAGACAAAACCATGAAACGTTTGTTGACCATCAAGTTAATTTCTCCTTCCTAAATAATAAGTAATTCATGCTGTGCTGATTATAAGCTGTAATTCTTTATTATTTATTAAAGTGGATATATTTAACTTCAATTTGTATATCGCCGGATAGTAACCAATATTGCCGTGATATAGGCCACTAATTTCCTTAATGGATATTTTTTTAAGTTGTAGGGAAAAAGCGATAAATTGCAGAAATGTACAGGAGAAAATCTTATTAAAAGGAAGGGCACGCAAATTGAGGGGCAAATTATTAGAGAAGAATAAGTATTATTTCGGCTATATCCTCTTTATATTCTTCAATCGGCGAACGCAGGTTTTTACAGGAATCTTCATTTGGGTCGGCAATCAACAAAGAATCAATAATTCCAGAAAACACAAAACCGCGGAAACTCCGCGGTTAGTTGTTTTAAATGGTCGGGGCGACAGGATTCGAACCTGCGACTTTCTGGTCCCAAACCAGACGCGCTACCAAGCTGCGCCACGCCCCGAACTCATAAATAATAACACTTTTTTTGAAATGCTGTCAATTTAGAATGTCGGCAGCCGGGTGTCGCGATCATCAACTGAAGGCCAGATCATGGGCGATTTGAAGTGCCTTCAAAGTATTTTTGCCGACCAGTCCGTTTACTTTCAAATCCTGATCCTGCTTAAACTTGATGACCGCACGTCTGGTAGCAAGGCCAAAATTGCCGTCGATGCTGGCGGTATAATAACCCAGGTCACTCAGCAATTGTTGCACATTACGGACATCATCGCCTTTTGACCCTAACTTTAGCGTGCGGATTTTGCGTACCACTCCGTCAATATTGACCGGTGTGCCCACTGGAGTCTTGCTGTAGACAACGATCACATCTTCGTTGTACAGGCGTATGCAGCCATGACTGACAGCTTTGCCGATTGAATTGGGGTTGTTGGTGCCATGGATGCCGAAACTGCCCCAGGGAACGCTGAGTCGCATCCACCTGACCCCGAACGGTCCGCCGGGATCGACAGATTTAAAGACGACCTTCCAATGGCCGGGAGGGGTGGGGGTACTGGGCTTGCCGA
>Ga0074198_1002178_pt1 | contig 10864 bp, 14 predicted proteins | sample EPASupsiteSAE323_FD_64527 | JGI IMG/M metagenome (GOLD analysis project Ga0074198, IMG submission 64527) | Bioremediated contaminated groundwater from EPA Superfund site, New Mexico - Sample SAE3-23 | ecosystem: Environmental > Aquatic > Deep subsurface > Groundwater > Contaminated ...
CCTTAAAATACAGTCATCGTTTTCCCTGAGATGAGGTAGCAGTTCGTTATCCACATTTGCAGTTTATTATGTGTCATATTGGGAATCCTTGGCTAGTAGATGCTATCGCGGTCATTGAGAAAAATCCAAATGTAGCTGCTGATTTTTCAGGAATCTTAGAAGGTCAGATTATGAGCATGCCAGATTTTTTTGTAAGAAAGCAGGGCTATATTAACCACTTAAAAGTATGGCTAGAATACCTAGACAACTATGACCGCCTGCTATATGGAACAGATTGGCCACTGGCGAATATCGCCAATTATATTGAATTTGTTGAGCATATTATTCCTGCTAAGCATCATGGCAAAGTGTTTTTTGACAATGCTAACCGGATTTATAATCTTGGTCTGTGACAGGTGTTTGTAGGGAAGTGAATTTTTGGCAGTAAAAAATAATTAAATACCTCGTTACTTTTTCAAAAAGTAAGCGTTTACTAATATAGAAGTACATAAAAATGACTTTAAAAAAATTTGGAGGTATTCTAAAATGATTAAGAAAATAATGTTTATGTTTACAGTATGCTTATTGCTGACGACTTCGGTATTTGCGAGTGAGGCTTCCCAAATAACAACTGTGCAGGTTGCGGGTAGCAGCCAAAAAGAAATTGCACCTGATATTGCTAAGATTAGTCTTTCAATCACTACAATTCATAATAATCTTGAACAAGCTAAGAATGATAATACCAAAAGTGCAAATCAAGTATTTGCTAAGCTTAAAGAGCAAGGTGTTAGAGATCATCAAATAAAAACAGATGCATATTCTATTGATTCCATATATAGTTATGAAAATGATCGATTACCGAAATTAAAAGGTTATAAAGTGATAAATAATATTGAAATTACCACCTCTATTGAGAAGGTCGGCGTATTAGTTAATGAACTTACCATTGCAGGCGCAAATGAAATAAATTCCATTCGTTTTGAAAAAGAAAATGAGACAGAAATAAGAAATGAAGCATTAAGTGAAGCTGTTAAGGATGCCTTGAAAAAGGCAGAGGTTATTGCCAGTGCCTTAAATAAAAGAGTTTCTGCAGTGAAAGTAATAAATGAATCAGATAGTTCTTATTATCCCGTTATGATGGAAAGCCGAGCTTATAAAGGGGCGAGTATGGATGGTAATGCACCAACGATTGCTGCTGGAAAAGTAACTGTGGGTGCTAAGGTTCAGGTAACTGTTGAATTGGAATAGCAGTGAGTGTAAAAAAGTATTAGCCTACGCTAATACTTTTTTTGTGCATAAATTTTTCTCGGTAACCAATCCTGTAAGTATAATTCAATCAAGCGGAGAAAATTTACTGAACGTAATGGAGAAATTTAATAAAATATGATATAACTAAATAGAAGTTCAATTTATAATAATAGGAACGGAAGGAGTTGTTGTTATGTTAAACAAAGGTACGGCGGATATTGTAACAAAGTGGGAGGTGCGTACAAAGTAATTTAGTGTATAAACCTCCCAAAGGTTGCGAGATGAAACTTTTGGAGGATGAAAAATGAAGAACATAGATATGAAAAATTTAGGAATTAGCCAAAGAGTAGTTACTGAGGCTGCTTCTTATACAAATCTTTATGTTGGGCGGGTTATTTCCCAATATAAAGACATATACAAGGTTATAACGGAGAATGGTGAGTTAACAGCAGAAATTTCCGGAAAGGTTCGTTTTGATGTAAGAAAATTATCGGATTACCCTGCAGTGGGTGACTTCGTTATGCTTGATCGAAATGAGGATAGTAGTGGAAATGCAATTCTTCACCATGTTGTGACAAGAAAGAGCGCTTTCATTAGAAAGGCTGCGGGTACAGCGAATGATGAACAGATTGTGGCTGCAAACATCGATACGGTTTTTATCTGCATGTCACTAAATCATGATTTTAATCTTCGTCGAGTAGAACGCTACCTTGGAGTTGCTTGGGATAGTGGAGCACTTCCAGTGATTGTGCTTACTAAGGCTGACTTATGTGAAAATCTTCCTCAAAAGTTGTTAGAGCTAGAGGAGGTTTCCTGTGGTGTAGAGGTGCTAGTTACTTCCAGCATGAGTGAAGATGGATATTTTTCTGTTAAAAATTATATTGGTTATGGCAAAACAATTGCATTTATTGGTTCATCAGGTGTTGGAAAATCAACCTTGATTAATAGGCTCATTGGTGAAAATACCCTTGAAACTCAAAAAATAAGAAAGGATGATAGGGGCCGGCATACGACTACAAGGCGGGAACTTATTATTCTCCCAGGTTGTGGTGTTGTTATTGATACCCCAGGGATGAGAGAACTTGGGATTGAAAGTGCTGACCTGTCAAGAACCTTTGCTGATATTGATGAATTGTCGACAAAGTGCAGATTTCAGGATTGTACTCATACTAGTGAACCAAACTGCGCCGTACAAAAGGCCATAAGGGATGGTTTGTTATCTGTGGATCGGCTTGCAAGTTATGTAAAACTAAAAAAAGAAGCGAAGTATGAAGGCTTAACTTCTAAGCAGATTGAAACTGAAAAATTTACGACCATGTTCGCAGAAGTGGGCGGAATGAAAAATGCACGAAAGTTTCTCAAAGAAAAAAATAAAAGAAAGTAAGGTTTTGTTGCGTTTTTCAAAGTGTAGACATTAGGCAAATTATTGCTTAATGTCTACTTTTTTACCTTTTTTTTACGTTTTGCTCATTTGACCTATTTTTATTGTGATTTCACTTATGAGAATCGAAAGAACCGTCCCTCCGAGTTGCCTCAGAGTTCTTTTAGCTGGTCTTGTGAATCCTCGGAATGAAGTATATATTGTATATTATAGCTATGGGAGTATATTATTAATGGAATAATAGTAAAATGTAGTCGTGAAGGCGGTCATAAGAAATGAATGAAAGATGGGCGATAGGTGAAGTAGCAAAACTTTTCGACGTATCGACTGATACGTTGCGATATTATGAAAAGACTGGCATGCTTTCAGCGCATAAAAATGGGGGCAATGGATATAGATATTACTCCTATGATGAAATTCTAGTCCTTATGGATATATTGTTTTTTCGTAATATGGAGTTATCGGTTAAAGACATTAAACAGATTATAACGAAAATGGATGTCGGCGACATTAAAAATATACTTTATCAGAATCAAAAGATAGTCGAGAATCGGATACAAGAATTAATTAAACTAAAGAAAATGATTACCCAAGCAGCTTCTCAATATAAACTGTGCGAAGAGCGATTAGGCCAGTTTGTCATTGTTTCTGCACCTGACTTTAAATACAAACTTATTGGTAAGCAGGCGGATGATTTAGTTACTGTGATTCGTAAATATAAAAAAGAGGATTGGATAGATGACCGTATACGCTATACGCTGTTAGTCCCGCAAGAAGAACTTCTAAGCAATCAAAATTTTTCTTCGGCACAAGTGGGTATTAGCGTTGATGGTGAGAATTTGTGTATGCTGGATTTGGCGGAACAACAGGAATTGTCATCGTTACATAATGGGAATTACTTATATACAATAGTAGGAACAAGCTATTTAGAACAAGAAAATGATACATTGAATAAAGCTCTGAATTATCTAAAAAAAGAGGGTAAAGAAGTAAATGGCCCTATGATTGGAAGATACATGGCAAGCTCTCATAAAGATGGCCTTGACTATTATGAAGTTTGGATTGCAATTAATAATTCTTGACCTTGGAGTAACTCTAAGGTCTATCATCTTATAGAGGTGATAGACATGAATGAAAATAGACTAGGAAAAGAGAATATTACTACGTTATTTCTCAGATACAGTATTCCTGCGATTGCGGGGATGTTATTTTTAGGACTAAACACCATTGTGGACGGTTTTTTTGTTAGTCATTATATTGGGATTAATGCGCTCGCAAGTGTTAATATTGCGATGCCTTTTTTTAGTGTAATGATTGCGGTTGGCGTGGTAATCGGTATTGGTACACAGAGTATTATAGGTCGAAAGTTAGGTGAAGGATGTATCAAAGGGGCAAATGACACCTTTACTACATCTCTTAGTCTAATGGTAGGCATATCGTTATTACTTTCAATAATTGCTGTTGGTTTTACAAAACAAATAGCTGTATTTTTGGGGGCAAGTGAGCAATTGATGCCAATGGTAACAACGTATATTAGTTGTGTAGGCTTATTCTTGCCACTTTTCGGAGTAATGCTTGTTTTGGATTATGTAGTAAAGGTCATGGGGAAACCTGTATATTCAATGCAGATTTTGATAGTTGCTGTTATAAGCCACATGATGTTTAACTATTTATTTATAATACAACTAGGACTAGGCATTAAAGGGGCTGCTTTGGCTACTGGATTAGGTTATAGTATTGCATTTATTATGGCTATGCTTCCTTTTATCATGGGAAGAAGCACTTTAAAATTATTTGAAGGACGTTTTAAGAAAAAATTAGCTTGTAAGATTATCTATACGGGTTCATCGGAAGGATTATCGGAGATTGGTACTGGTGTTACAACCTTTCTATTTAATATTACGCTTATGCGCTATATTGGTGAAGTTGGCGTAGCCGCTTTTACCGCTATTAGCTATTTATCCTTTGTAGGGAATAATATTCTGCTAGGGCTATCAGATGGTGTTGGTGCGATTATTAGTTATAACTATGGTAGTGGTAAACTAGAGCGAGTGAAAAAAACGTTAAAGCTTGCTGGTTTTTCAGCATTCGGCATCGGTGTAGGACTTTTTTTAATTATTTCTATTTTTGCTAGAGAAATAATTGGGATATTTTTAGACGCAAATCATGAACAAGCCCTCAACTTTGCTGTGTATGGTGCGAGACTATATGCCTTCGCCTTTCTAGTAAATGGCTTGAATATCGTTGCATCAGGTTATTTTACTGCTATTGGCAATCCTAAAAGCGCAGTCTTGATTGCTTTGAGTAAAGGCATAGTATGGATAGGTATAGGGATTTTAATATTGCCACAGATATTTGGTATAAAAGGCATATGGTTAACTGTACCTGTCGCAGAACTGTTAACGTTATTATTATCCCTATCATTGATGTATAAACTTTTTAAACATAATTAAAATGAATGTGATAGAATTGATTTTTAGGAACGATTTCGTGGGTGGAAAAGCAATAATCTACAATACGCTATCCCTTAGAGTTTGAGATAATTAAAAGATCAAATCAGTATAAGGGAAAGGGGTAATGATAAAATGACTACTGATATTCTAAAACATATTCAAGAAGGATTGATTTTTTCTACTGCCGATGAGGCGAAAGTGAAGGATTTGCCATGGCATGAACATCCAACTTTTTCAGGGGTTGCATTAAAACATCTCATAACAGCAAAAAATACTGATGGGAAATTTAGCAGCCATTTGGTGCGAGTGAATAGTGGTTGTGAAATTGGTGAACACATCCATGAGGGAAAATGGGAATTGCATGAAGTACTTATAGGTCGTGGTAAATGCATTGTAAAAAGTAAAGAAATTAATTACTATGGAGGTATTGTAGCAATAATGCCGCCTGATATTCCTCATACCGTAAAAGCTGAAGAAGATGATCTTTATATATTGGCAAAGTTTATTCCAGCGTTAGTATAATAAATTGTAAAGAAATGATGTAACAGGATTCAATTCAACAAATAGAGAATAGTAAAGTCGACCGAATTTATTGGTCGGCTTTACTATTTGGAATAAAGGTGGGCTTCATGGTTATGAAGAAACTATCGGGAGAGATTTATTTTCATGATTTCAAGAAAACCTTCGGACTCGAAGTGGTATATGGAAAAGATGTGAGGCATAATTTTTCTCGCCATACGCACAGGACTTTGTGTATTGGGGTAGTAGAGCAGGGAGTTCGTATTATTTTATGCCGGGGAGAAAAGTACGAAGTAGTACCAGGTCAGGTATTTATCATACCGCCCAATGAGGTGCATAGCTGTGGATCAGAGGGGGAACCACATACATATCGTTTGCTTTTGATTACGACGGATGTACTGAATATGATATTGCCAAAAACTACAGAGGATAGTTATCGATTTAAGAATTTGGTTTTTAATAATAAAAGGCAATTTGAAAAACTATTGAACCTGCATACCATATTAACGAGTACTGAGACGAGCTTCTTTAAACAGTCCACCTTAATCTCTACGATAGGTGATGTGGTTGCAGATTGTGCTGATGTCGGCAAATTCGTAAGGATAAGCGTCAAACAGTACGACAGCGTTAAAAATGTCCAAATTTTCATTGAAACCCATTATGAAGAGTGCTTTTCACTAGATGATATTGCCCAATATGCTTATCTTAGTCCCTATTATCTAATTCGCGTTTTTAGCCAAATAATTGGGGTTCCTCCTCATCTATATCAACAACAAGTCCGAATTCGACGAGCCAAGGAAATGTTAGCTCAAGGAATGCCGATAGTAACAGTAGCAATTAAAATCGGTTTTACAGATCAGAGTCATTTTTCAAATATATTTAAGAAAATGGTTGGTATAACGCCAGGTGAATATATAAAGTCAATTTTAATAGATTGAATTTATTCTCTCTTTGAAAATTAAATTTTTTATATTAGATAATGAAGGTTTTTGGTGAGGTGTTATTGATGCTGATTCATAAAAATAATTCAGATACAGTTATCATTGTTCTTCATGAAATTTATGGAATTAATAAACATATCATAACTGTATGTGAAAAATTATCAAAATATAAGTATGATATTATTGCTCCTAACTTGTTAAATACTAAAATTATGTTTAACTATGACCAAGAAGAGATTGCATATAATTATTTTATGAAAAATATTGGTTTTGACAATGCTATGCAACAGATAAAACAAATTTTGCATAGTGTAAGATCACATTATACGAAAATTTATGTGCTTGGGTATAGTATAGGAGCTACCCTTTCTTGGTTATGTAGTCAGACGAAGTTATGTGATTTGGTTGTGGGGTTTTACGGTTCGAGAATACGCGATCATCTTACGGTAGTACCTGAATGTCCAACTTTATTGTTTTTTCCTACTGACGAAAAATATTTTGACGTAGATGATTTGCTTATAAAACTAAGTGACGTAAAAAACCTTACCGCCCAAAAGATATATGGTAAACATGGTTTCGCGGACCAATTTTCAAAAAACTATAACAATAAGTCAGCTCTTGTGACCTGTAAAGAAATTTTAGTATTTGCTAAAACAGTATCAGCGTAATATTCTTACTAGAGTGTAATAGCTATCCAAAGAATATTCAAATAGGAGGGCAAACAAATGGAGAAAATTTGCCGTGTAGGTATATTGTTGTTTGACGAGGTTGAAGTATTAGATTTTGCAGGTCCGTTTGAGGTTTTTTCTATCGCTTCTATTCCAGGGCAATCCGATAAACCATTTTTAGTTCAAACAGTATCACAATCTGGAAAAATGATAGAGGCTCGAAATGGGTTGATGGTGCAACCACATTTTAGTTTTGCTAATGCACCGGATTTCGACATTGTTATTGTTCCAGGCGGATATGGAGCAGAAGAAATAGAAATAAATAATGAAATGGTAATACAGTGGATTAAAAACCAAAGTGACAAAGTGGAATTAATGACATCTGTATGTACGGGGGCATTTTTATTAGCAAAAGCAGGATTGCTTAATGGCAAACGGGCGACTACCCATTGGATGGATATTGACCGTCTTGCAAGAGAATTCCCTGATGTGAAAGTAGAGCGTAATTACAAATTTATTGATGAAGGTTCAATTATTACTTCTGGCGGAATTTCTGCTGGGATTAATATGTCATTTCACATTATTAAGCGTTTGTTGGGTGAAGATGTTGCGAAAACAACTGCAAGACGTATGGAGTATGATATTATTATTTAGATTCATATTTTGGAAAGAGTATTAGCGTAAATGCTGATACTTTTTTTGTACATACTAATAAGGAAAATGCCATGTAATGTAACTAACTTTAAGGGGCTATTTTGTGGACAAACAGCCCAATTGCTGATAACAGAGAAAAACTATTATCTACTTCAACATGCTTATAATCTAGTAAATTGGTACCCCAGGGGCAATAAAGCATTCGAGAAATCTAAGCGGTAAGACAAGCCCGTGTTATTTAGTAGTGGATATAGTTGTTGTCGTTGGTGTCATGTCCATCAAAGTAACATTTTTATATATTATAGTCTAAGTGAAATATTGTGAAAACCTACTAGCTCAGTATTCTGGCTTGTAGGTTTTTGCTGATATAAGGGACCAACTATTTGGAGGATAAATATGGGAAAAGGCGAATTGATATGAGAATAATAAGAACTAATTTAGAACTAAAGCTAAAAGTGGAGGATGATCTATGAGTATTACACTACCTAAAGAAACGGTCCTGCTTATAATTGACGTTCAAAATGCTATAGACAATCCAGAATGGTGTAAGTATGGAAAACGAAATAATTGTAGTGCTGAGGATAATATGTCAACAATATTACAACTATGGCGAAGATCGGGGTGGCAGGTAATTCATGTTAAACATGAATCTTTAGAACCTAATTCAACTTATCGCCCTGGGGATATAGGATGCGACTTTAAAGAATGCGTCTTTCCCATAGAGGGTGAACTAGTTATTATTAAGCACGTTAATAGTGCCTTTATAGGAACCAATTTAGAGGCAACTCTCCGAAAATCAAAAATTACGAATCTGGTTATATTTGGAGTTATTACAAATAATTCAGTCGAGGCTACCGTAAGAATGGCAGGAAACTTGGGATTTAATACTTATTTGGTGGAAGATGCGACCTTTACTTTTGCTAAACCTGACTATAGAGGAAAAATTCGAGCCGCTGATGAGGTTCATGCTATGTCGCTTGCAAATTTAAATAATGAGTATTGTAAGGTTGTTTGCACTAATGAATTAGTAAAGATAATAGGGGATGAATGTAATGAATCTAACTCTGAGAGTTTTGTTTGAAACACTTGGCGTCTGTAAATTAGATACTAATCAGCTGGTTCCCACATGGGCGTATCAGGGAGGCTTTTTCTCAGTTACTAAAACGATGGAAGAACTTTCGATTGTTGTCAAAAACGGGATCTGACACTTAGCCCGGGATGAGTCTGGAGGAAACTTGTTTACTGTCCAGACGGCGACCGGTATAGAGGCGGAACAGTCCGTAGTAGTGATGAAACTCCGTAATGGGAATGGAGCAAAGGGACTGTGTTATCTAGTTTTGAACACTGGTCAACCAAAAGGGAGGAACCTATGAACAAAACAAAACCGTTTGATATTTCCAAGAAAGTAGTAATGGAAGCATACGAACAAGTAAAAGCAAATAAAGGAACAGCAGGGATTGACGGGCAGTCCATAAGAAAATTTGAAGAAATCTGAAAAATAACCGGTACAAATTGTGGAATCGAATGTCATCAGGATGTTATTTTCCTTCCCCTGTTAAAACTGTAGAAATACCGAAGACAAGTGGAGGAAAAAGAATACTTGGCATACCAATGGTAACTGATAGAATAGCTCAAATGGTGGTCAAACTATACTTCGAACCCGATGTAGAACCATATTTTTGTCAAGATTCCTATGGTTATAGAACAGGAAAAGCACCATTAGATGCAATTGCTATAACCAGGCAAAGATGCTGGAAATATGACTGGGTACTAGAGTTTGATATCAAAGCATTGTTTGACACTATAAATCATGAGCTACTCATGAGTGCAGTAACCAAGCACACTGATAGTCAGTGGATTATCCTGTATATCACAAATACGGGAAGAAAAACATACCAATACATATTCGAAACCTGGTTGACAAGCTCAGAATATGCTTTAGACCATAGGCCTTATTTTGAGATATTAGGAGAAAAGTATAAGAATGATGACCCGAGTTCTGAAGAGGAAATATGGATAGCAATTACGCCGAAAAAATTAAAAGTCTTACAAGAGTCTTATCTTTAATAGAGCGTGGAATAGAGAATGGATTGTAAAGAAGGGATTAATGGATGGAATACTTAAAATCAATCTTAGATAAAAGCAAATACCCCTGTTAATTGATCTACTGTAAAGTTCCTCTTAGATCAGCACAAGAAGGGGCAGATTACTTTAATATAGATATTGGACAGACTGCACCTACCTTGATTATTAAAACAGATATTGGTTTTTTTGCAGTAATTGTTTCTGGTAGTCCTAATCGAATTGATTTTAAAGAAGTAGCCCAAATATTAAAGTGTCAAAAAGCCAAATTAGCAAATCCAAAGGAAGTTGAAAATATGGGTTATAAAATAGGTAATGTTCCTTTAGTTGGAATACAGCTTCCATATATTTTGGATAGAAAACTTTTTGAATATTCATTTGTCTATGGTGGTACTGGAGTAAAAGATTATACCTTGAAAATAAATCCTTACGCCCTAGAAGAATTAAATGTAATTATTGCTAAATTTAATTGACAATTACGATGAAAGGGCATAGTCAACTTCAAGAAGGAAGCAGTAAAGACTACATCTTTGAGATAAAAAAACTGCAAAGATTCCTATTTAATTGGAACTTCCAGGATTTTTAGGTTTGAGGTTCAAGGACCAAAGAATATTTAGTTATCCTTTACGATCATTCCTTGCCAAATATCGTTATTCTTCTGACCAATTAATAATCCAGTACTTTGATCATCTAATGCAGTTATTACATCGCCGTTTGTAGACCAAAATGCACTTTTCCCACCTGCTTTAAGACCCCAAGATTCCCCACGAAAGTTTGACATTAGTACATTCATTGAATACTTTTTTGCATAATCACTGAGTAAATTATAAGCTTCTAGCATTCCATTTGGTGTAAAAAAAATACTTGCAATATAAATTGTACAGTTAGCTTTATTTGCATTCATTGGATGTAAAGGATTATCAATATCTGCACAAATTG
>Ga0074198_1002179_pt1 | contig 10862 bp, 6 predicted proteins | sample EPASupsiteSAE323_FD_64527 | JGI IMG/M metagenome (GOLD analysis project Ga0074198, IMG submission 64527) | Bioremediated contaminated groundwater from EPA Superfund site, New Mexico - Sample SAE3-23 | ecosystem: Environmental > Aquatic > Deep subsurface > Groundwater > Contaminated ...
AAGTCCCATACATGGGCATACAATCTCCCTGCGATCTCATCGAAACAGTACACTGAAAATGTTGTGGATCTGATGGTAACAAAGATCTCACAACTCCTTCCTGACGAGCAGAACATTCTTCAGCTTGCATCCTGTATTGGAAACCGGTTCACACTACAGACACTTGCTGCGATCTCACACAAAAGTCAGAAAGAGATCATCACTCTCCTGTATGCTGCCATCCATGAAGGTCTCATCCTCCCCCTGGGTGATAACCTCCTGCTGATAGAACACGGAGAAGTTCCTGATGATATCACCGAGGAACTCGCTTTTCTGCATGACCGGGTGCAACAGGCAGCATATTCCCTCATCCCGGAGAAAGAGAAGGCCGTACTTCATCTAGAGATCGGAAGAACTCTCCTCGCAAAATATCATGAACCTGATGATTCATTTCTCTTCCAGATCACCGGCCAGTTCAATAAAGGGCTGGTTCTTATATATGACGAATCCGAGCGAATCAGGGTCGCTGAGTTAAACCTGAAAGCCGGATTAAAAGCAAAAAAAGCAACCGCTCATGCACATGCCCGTGATTTTATGAAAACCGGCATGGAACTGTTACCTCCTGATTCATGTGATCGGTTTCATGACCTTACCTTTCAGCTTGTCGTGCACCGGGCTGAATGCGAACATACTCTCCTCCGGTATGAAGAATCGAAAAACCTTCTGAAAGAAGCATTTGTTCATTCATGCTCTGTGGAAGAGCGGCTGTCTATATTTATTCAGCAGATTAATCAGGCAACCTGGGAAGGAAGGTTTGCCCATGGCATTCATATCGGGATCCAGGCGTTCAGAGAATTTGACATCAATCTCCCGGATCTTGAAGATGGTGATGCAATCAATAGGTACATACAAGATCAAGCGGTATGGTTTTCAGAGAACTGGAAGGATAAATCCATCTCGGATCTCGTCTATCTCCCTGAAAGTACGCATACGGTATATACTCTCCTTACTCACATACTCGGGAATCTTATCGATGCGGGAATTACCATTCCGGTATATCTCCCGGTCCTCACCTATACTTCTCTCAATCTTTCAATTCAACATGGAAATACCCCGAATTCGGCATATGGATTGATCAGTCATGGAATGGTGCTCTCAGCTTCATCTACTGACTATTCCACTGCATATGAATTTGGAAAAGCAGGATTAGCCCTCGCAGAACGCATTCCTGACAAAAAAATTGCCTCCAGGGTTACTAATCTTTTTGTGTTTATGGGATATGTGAAATCCCCCCTTGTAGAAATACCGCCCTATGGAGAGCAGGCATATCGTTTTGGTATGGATAGCGGAGAATTTACCCATGCAGGGTATGGTCTCTTAAACGGTCACCGGGCTCTCGTCTCTGCAGGAGTTCCTTTATCTGAATGTGTTCAGATTGCGGACTCGTATCTTTCTCTCGTCAAGAAACTGAACCGGAAATTCGTGATAGATGTGATGATGTCTACTTCGGTCCGGTTCACTATTGATCTGACAGGCCGGATTCCTCACCCGGAGTTCAATAATCCTGAAGATACCGAAAATGCAATTCAGAATAAAGAACTTGATTTCGCAAATGCCCTTGCGAAGTTTTATCGCATTTTTTCCCTCTTCATCCTGGAGCGGGATGATGAAGCTCTCCCTCTGATAGAGTATAATTTCCTTCCATATCTGGAAATTTCCGTCCAGCGGGTGGAATACCGGTTCATCATATCCCTCCTCTTCCTTCGAAACATACCCGCAGCCGATGATACGCTTAAAACCCGATATATGGATATTATTCAGGATTATCTCTCATTCTTACGAGAGATCGCTGATTCAGCTCCATTTAATTTTCTTTCACAGGTCCGTCTTATCGAGGCTGAACTGGCGGCTCTTGATGGAAGACCTCTCGATGCAATGTATCTCTATGATGAGGCTATCCAACAGGCAAATAAGCATAATTTTATTCCCTATGAAGCTATTGCCCATGAATGTACAGGGAAATTTTGGTTACGCCAGAATAAGCCGGATTTTGCCGGAATGTATCTGCAAAAATCCGTTTACTGCTATAACCTCTGGGGTGCCAGTGAGAAAGTTCGGGATATGGAGGAGAAATATCAGGGTATCTTCACCCTTACACCGGGATTATCCTCGTTTACATCGTATAGTTTAACACCGCCATCCAGTTCAGGTTCATCTAGTGTCAAGCCAGGGACCTTAGATATTTCAACCATTATTAAAACATCACAGGCTCTGTCTGAAGAGGTTCATCTGGAGGCTCTTCTTGAAAAGATGATCCGATTTGTGATGGAGAATGCCGGTGCAACGAAGGGAGTTCTTCTCACCCTTGTAGGAAGTTCCCTGTTCATCCAGGCAGCAGGTGAAGTTGAAGGGAACTATATAACAACAAAGATCGGCATTCCCCTGAATGAATATTCTGATATCCCCCATTCAGTCATTCTCTTTACTGAAAGAACAAAAGGACCCGTAATTATTGAAAACGTTAAGAATGATACAACCTATGAAAAAGATCCCTACATCAGGAGCGAACAACCAAAATCCATTCTCTGTATGCCGATAGAGAATAAGGGGGAGTTACGTGGAGTATTGTATCTTGAAAATAGTCTCTCTTATGGAGCATTTACTCAGGAACGAATTGATCTCATGAGGGTACTGGGAACACAGGCTGCCATCTCTATCGAAAATGCACACCTGTACCAGCATCTCGAAGATGAAGTAGATCAGCGGACACTTGAAATCCAGAATCAAAACAGTCTATTAAACCAGGAAATTTCGGTTAGAAAAGAGATTGAGAAAGAACTCAAGGAAACCAATGAAATATTCCGGCTTTTTACTGACAATTCGTCTGAGGTTTTCTTTATTACGGATATTTTTGTCACGAAAGCGCTTTATATGAGTCATTCAATTGAAAAAATATCTGGATATACAGTTGAAGAAGCAATGCGATTGACACCAGTAAATAATATGCCTGCGGAGACTTTCGCAGATCATCAACCAAAATTGGTAGAAAGGGCTAAACTGTTTTTAGAAGGTATTGGTGACAAACACGAATACATCGATGAAATACTGCATACCAGGAAGGATGGGTCAACGTTTATTTCTGAGCTGACTTCCCACTACATTCGAAATAGACATGGAGAACCCATCCGAATATGCATTCTTCGGGATATTACTGAAAGGAAAAAGATTGAAGAAGCCTTGAAAGAGAGTGAATCATTCAATCGTGGGCTAATTGAGAACCTTCCTGATTATATCGCCGTATATGGATATGACAAAAAAATTCTGTTTGTGAATCCGGCATTGACAGCAGCAATAGGGTACCGGTTGGACGAATTGATATCCATGCCAGTAATGTCATTTTATTCTGATGAATTCAGGAAAACGGGGGAGGAGATCATATCTTCCCGGATATTGGGAATCTCGCCCCCGGTATATGAAGCAGACATTATCTGCCATGATAAGAGCCGGAGATCGGTCATCATTAAAGGTGCTCACATCCAGTATCACAATCATCCTGCAGTCCTCCTCCTGATGAACGACATTACCCATCGGAAAGAGATGGAACGGGCGTTGAAAGAGAATGAAGAAAAATTTGTTTCAATCTTTGAAAAAACACCAGACCCTGTCTTAATTCTAAACGCTTCATTTCAGATTATTGAGGTAAATCGTGGATTTGAAAAATTCTTTGACTATTCACCTAATGAGGTGCATGGGAAACATGTTACTGACCTGGATATAAGGTTACCTAAGGAAGCAATCGAGTCCCTTCTCACACATAGTAATGACGATTCTCATGCTTTACATAAGGAAATGGAACTGTTAAATAGGTCCGGTACTCCTTTTATTGCTGAAGTCGCTATTTCCCGGATCATGGTCAATACAGAATCATGTTTTATTATCCAGATTCATGACATTGATGAGATTCGTAAAGCTCATGAAGCTATCTCACAAGTCAACCATAAACTGAAGATCCTCTCCAGCATTACCAGGCATGATATTATCAATCGGATCATGGTTACATCAGCCTATTCTGATATGCTCCTTGAAGATGTAAAAAATCCAGATGTACAACGAAAATTGTATGCAATACGACAATCTTCGGATGAAATTAGGAATCTCATCGAATTTACCGGACAATATCAGAATCTGGGTGAGACGATTCCTTCTTGGCAGGTTCTCGAAAACCTGTTTAAATTCAGGCCCATTCAAGGGTTATTATCCAGCATTCAGTTGACACTGGATCTAAAGGGGGTTGAGATCTATGCTGATAATATGCTCGAAAAGGTGTTCTACAATCTGGTTGAGAACTCAGTCAGACATGGGAAAAATCTGACCCAAATCTCTCTTTCAAGTCATGAAGAATCTGGAAATATGATAATCAGGTATGAAGATGATGGAGGCGGTATCATATCGGAAGAGAAGGAGAAGGCTTTCGAGAAGGGTTTCGGGAAAAATACCGGTCTTGGCCTCTTCCTTATTAGGGAGATTCTCTCAATTACCGGCATATCAATTATCGAGAACGGGATTCCTGGAGAAGGTGTAAAATTTGAGATTACCATCCCTGCGGGAAAGTGGAGGAGGAAGAGTAGTTAATGAGGTTTCAAAAATTCATCAATGGCGTTATGAGATGAAATTTGGCTATTCGTCAGTTTTAATGGGAAACCAGACCAGTAATGATATACAATTCCTAACCTCTTACCCTTTCCCACCTGAAACCTTTACCGGAACCTGCATATCTGAAAATATTCACACCCACCACACTGTTTCCCGGGTTTACCCGGGACTTCTTCTCCTGGATCTGATCTTTCAGCCCCTCAACAGTCTCCCGGACCGATACCGAATCAACCCTTGTATCGATATATGCAACCCCGCCCGGATGATGCACTTTTTCCAAGAAGGCGGAGTCCGTAAGCCTAGATTTTTTACCTGCATTGCTGCAGCTTCCGGAGCAATCACCTCATCGGAGGTCTTGTAATACTGTATCTCAATCCCTTCGGTTGAATCGAACATCATATCTATCTTACCGATGATAGTCCCATTCCTGACCAGAAACTCAATCCTGTATTCAGAAGCATGAACCCGGATAAGATCATCCTTTCTCTGGTTTACAAAAGACAAAAGCCGATCTGGAGAGCCCTTTTCATATCCTCAAACCGATTCCAGTCAGCATATGATAATAGAGGACTCAATCGATCGTTTATTCTACAGGATCTCCCTGCTTGAGCAGTTTGAGATCTCGCCAAGATAGAAGTGGAGAGCATTTCCAAACCTAGGATCAGAACAAAGCCCCATTCTTTATTCAGACGGTACCGATACGGACATCGCTGAAAGAGAATGAGATCTTTTATAGGAAATGAATGAAGCTCGGCATCAGGTTCCGGGGCCTGACAAAGCACTACCGGAACAGGCCAGAGATATGAATGGGGAATGGCCTGTTCTCTTCCTATCTCATTCTCGATTAAATGGGACGGCTGCGTACCGGAGTCGCTTTCTTCCTCGTACCAACTTGGCATACCAGATCCCGGGTCTGGGTAAGGACGATATTATTCATCATTATAGAAAGGTATCCAGGGTTTTTTGTACTGAACTCATCTCATGTAAAAGATAATCGCACCGGTTTCATTAATAGTGACTCCTTATTTTGAAGATATCTCTTTCCCCCGCCTGGGTAATCGGTATTTCTGTTTAGGACTTTTAGGTGAATCCGGTTGTGTCATCTCAACAAAATTTCAGGTAATCATAAATACATATTAGACGATGATTCAATCCTAAACCAGACATCATCTCTTATACTCGAATCTAAATCTTTGAGGTAGTGAAACAGTCTACTTGTATCCGGTGACTCTTTGTAAGGAATATCGTCACCCTGACCCGTATCTCATCTTCTTCAATAACCTGATCTATTAGTCCGAGTTCTTCAACATCCCGAAGAATCCTCCGAAATCCTGAACCCCATTGCTCAATCAGATCTAGTTCTCTGAATACCCGGGCCATCACCCGGCTTCAAATCTTTCATAGTCATATCAGGAAGAAGGTCATTTTGCTATATGAGAACCAATGGGATAAGTTCCAGGTTTCTGTACATGAGATAGAACGAGAACGGGATGAATAAGGATAGGGTAGATACCAATCTTGTGGAACCTGAGTAGGATGATTGATACATTTATCCGGATAACCTGACTATCATTATCTATCTTAAAAAATAACTCTGCTACTGAAAGGCTGCATATATGAGTGTCTACGATATTCTTGTCAACCGGAGAGATGAGATTTATAGTCTGGCGAGACAGCATGGAGTGACACGAATAAGAGTATTTGGGTCAGTATCACATAAACAAGAGACCGACACATCAGATATTGATCTTCTCATCGATGTTGATGCAAACCGGAGTCTTCTTGATCTAGCGATTTTTTCTAATGAACTTGAAGATATTCTGGGCAGGAAGGTTGACCTCGTGACTGAACCTGCACTCCATCCTTTACTCAAGACACAGATCCTTCAGGAAGCGGCACTGCTATGAGAGACGAGCAGGTATGGTTTTTAGATATTCTTGATGCCATTGAGAAGATATTTCGATATACCTCGGTTGGAAGAGAACGGTTTTTTCATGATACACAGGTACAGGATGCAGTAGTCAGAAATCTGGAAATTATCGGGGGCAGCTTCACAAGTTCCTGAAGAGATTCGGATAAAATATCCAGATATTCCCTGGAGGGGAATGTCTACCCTTCGAAATTATGCTTATTCATCTATATCATCGGGTTGATTATGACCGGGTTTGGGCTGTAATTGAAAAGGATTTACCTACTTTGAAGAGAGAAATGGAAAAAATTGTAAAATAAGTCAGATAAATTTCATCTGCCATACCCCATGTTGAAGATATCAGGGGTGGTAATTGTGAATGTTGGCTCATCAGAATGTGGATAATATAGACAGTTAAATAAACAGTTTTTTCCTACCGGAGCAATCATCTCTTCAGAAATCTTGCAATCCTGACTCTCAAGCCCTTCCAGTAAAATGAGTATTGCATATCTCTTATTGAAGTAGTCCCGCTGTGGACCGGTAACTAAATCCTGTATTCAGATGCATATACCCGGAAAAGATCCTCCTTTCTCTGGTAAGCAAAAGACAAAAGCCGGTCTGGAGAGCCCGTTTTATACCCTCAAACCGGTTCCAGTCAGCATATGGTAAAGAGAATCCGGGCTCTATCAACCGTATATTCTACATGAACTCCCTGTTTATGCAGTTTTGAGATCTTACCCTGACAGAAGTAGAGAACATTTCCAAATCCGGGATCAAGAAAGAGTCCGAAAGAAACTCCATTCTTTATTAGCCCCCTCCTAGAGTTAACCACTAGCTGCCCTTTGTAATTTCTTCTTTTCATTAAATTCGAAGTGAATGAGGAGCCCCATTAAAAGTGCATGTAATCCTATCGCTTTTTTTATAGATCTTGAGGTATAGCGATGTAAATTGTCTAAAGCCAGAGCTTCTTTCCCAAATTTAAAGACATCTTCAATGATTGATCGTTGTGCTGCAAGCTCATCGGATTTTTCGAGGGATTCTTTTAACTCTTTTTTCATTTGAGATAATTCTATTACTTTTTCGTGACTTTTTTTCGAATTAAACCAGGATAAAGGACAAATTAACAATTTTTCTAATTTTGAGAATGAGAAACCCTTTTTGGGGAGAATTAATGGAATCACCTTATATTTCATTAGTGATATCGCGTAATTTGAGTATGAATAATAGCCTCGATCAAGAAGAACTCTGTCCCCTTTATGCAAGATTCTTCTTCTTTTCAATTCCTCAAGAATTAACGGATATATTTTTGAATCTGCCATAGGATTGTGATGAACTAGAAATGCAATTGGAACCAGAGTTTTTTTGTTAATAGCTAATGTGAGTTTTAAACCGATGTAATAACCTTTTGAAGATGAATAACTCCACTTATATGGTTTATTTAGTAATTTCTCTTTCTTTACTCGTTTTCGGAACCAATTGATATCCACTGATATTGAAGTACCATCGATGATAATAGTTTTACGAAACGAATTCCGAATTTTAGGACAAACGGTATTTAAAATACCAAATACCATCGAAAAAAATTGTTCTTCAGAAAATTGACTAATAAATCGATATACACTATCTGGATTTGGAATTTGATTTATATTTAGGAATTGTTGTAGTTCTATACGCTTTTCTATCTCCTGGATAATATATGAAATTTCTACTGAAAAAAACATCGAAAGCAATACAATAACTATATTGGTATAAGCTCGATTCGCAGGTTTTATTCCAAATTTTGCAATTTCTTGACGAGATCTTCGTGTCTGTAAGAGTGTTAGTATCCCTCTTAACAAAATCCATTTATGATCGGAGGTATCAGGTACTAAAGGGGTTTTCATGCTTATCACATAGAATTCTCCCTCTTTTACCTTAGATCTTTCGGTTTGAGTCTTAATTTTTAAAAAAATTATGAATCAATTGCACTTTTAATGTTAGAAATCATATGGCACGCATTTTTTGTAAATAGTTATGGTAAGGCCTCCATTCAGGGAATATTTTAGGAGGGGGCTAATTCTTTATTCAGACGGTGCCGGTAAGGAGAATGCTGAAAGAGAGAATAAGATCTTTTTCAGGAACCAAATCAAGTTTGGCATCAGGCTCCGGTGCTTGACAAGAGAATGCCTGAACAGGCTGGAGATATGAATGGAATTACCTGTTTTTTTCCTATTTCGTTTTCTATAACCAGGGACGGCTGCATGCCGGACTCGCCCTCTTCCTCGTACAAGTTCAAGCATACAGATCCCGAGCTCGGGTAAAGACATCATATTTCATTTTTTTCTGAATCAAAGAATTGAATTCAAAGAGATTAAATTAAAAAATATTAGAATAATTTACTCAAGTATTGCCTATGCTGATTACCAAATCTCAATTAAATATTTTCAATATTGTGTCGGCTTTGATAGATTTCTTGCCACTCATGATAAATTTCATCTACAGTGAAATTTGATGTTCCATCATATCCATCTAATGGAATAGATATAGAACTCAAACTGTCACGATTAGCAATTATTTGAGAATATAAATTAGTATTGAATATTGCTATATCAATATTTATAGACGTCAAATAATTTCGAATTTTTTGGAGAGAAAAAACAGGATATTCAGCTGTAAATATTGCAATCTGAAATAGTATAGCCATTTTATTATAAAATTCATCAATTCTTTCACGATATAAATCTAAATATATTGATAGCTTTTTAAGATGTTTAAATATAAATGGCAGGCATTTTGGCTTAATATTGTTTAATATAGTTAATTCAAATGAATCAGTTATTTCTGATGAAGTAAATAATGACAGAAAAGTTTTTACCATGCATTTATTCTCTCGAATAGCAGGATTTCGTTTCGAATTTTTTACAAATAGACTAGTGCTAAAATCAATAACTGTGATTTTTAATTTATTTTCTATTTGTGATATAATTATATTACCTCCATGCAAATCGCCATGATAAATATTCTTTTTATGAAAATATTGAATTGTTTCTGTTAATTGACTAACAACTTCCATTCTCTCATCAAATGACGGGTTTCGAGATAACCAATCATTAAGATTAATTCCTTTAATAAATTCATATATCGCATATGGTAATACTGATCCATCATCAAAGGTTAATTTAGATGCTTGATGAATTGTGACAATATTTGGATGTTTAAGTGAAGCGATTTTATTTATCTCCTCTAAAAACCGATCATTAATATTCTTACCATCTTCTCTAACAAATATTTTAATTGCATGATCTCGATGTAAGTATTCTGATTTTGCGATAAATATTAAACCATTTTTTCCAGAATCATTAAAAAATTTCAAATCTTTATGATTTGCAATCTTAATAGATGAAGGATTTTCAATTAAATAATCACGAGATATAGAGGCCATCATTATAGAAATTGTATGGTCGATTGAATATTATATTCTCTTTTTACGAATTATAATAAAATTGAGGCAACTTTAGTAAAATCTAATATACTAGATTACATAAATCCAGAACTCACCATATACGGGAAACATTCACAATTCTTACTAACTGCATTCTTCTCATCCTTAACAGGTGGATCTATAGACCCGGTGGCTTACTATCCTGCAACAATCTATGAACAATAAATGGACGCTTGGAAGGCCATCCGGATTTCTTAAACTTTTTGTTAATCTTGGATACTTCATCCAGATGCGAATCTCTACGCTACTGATACAGAATCTTCTCTAACAGAGGTCGATGTGGTAGTCATCAGACACATCTATGATACCCAGATCATCTGGTAGGTCATTCCCAACTCATAACTATAATCCATATTGATCAGAATAATGCATATGACAAAATTGCCAATGAATCTAATATGCTGGATATTTAAGACAATAAAAACGCTCAGCAGAAGCCAGAATCAAAGCGAGAGCGTTATTACGGTAGATATTGGATTCACATAAACAACCGGTGACAGAACAATCAAATTCCTTCTTCCTGATCTCCCGGAGGCATAAGTAACCAGAAAGAGAATGGCATAAACCCGGATGAGAAAATGGATCGGGTCAGGTTTCTTATATTCATTGGATCTGGTCAAAGATCTTATTATCTAATCAAGGGCATAGAACATATAATTAAGATACTTACGGGGAGGGTGCCAAGTGAATGATGAAACAAGATTAGATACCATATCATTCATTCTTCAATCAATAAAGCCCCGGCTCTCTGAACAGTATTATATAACCCGTATCGGGGTATTCGGATCTGTAACCAAAGGCACTCAGACAGATGAACGTGACGGTGATCTCCTGGTAGAG
>Ga0074198_1002184_pt1 | contig 10838 bp, 12 predicted proteins | sample EPASupsiteSAE323_FD_64527 | JGI IMG/M metagenome (GOLD analysis project Ga0074198, IMG submission 64527) | Bioremediated contaminated groundwater from EPA Superfund site, New Mexico - Sample SAE3-23 | ecosystem: Environmental > Aquatic > Deep subsurface > Groundwater > Contaminated ...
ATTTTTGCAGCAGCAAGGCCCGCGTTCTGCGGCCCAAGAATGGTCATGTGCGAGATGCCCGAAGGCATGCGCAAGCAGGAAAAGATGTCGTGCTCGTTGTCCGAGTTGGGGATGGTGACTATGGGAAGGCTAGTTGTTCCCGCAAGCATGCCTGAAAGGGCGTTGGACATGCCGACTACTGCGATGATTACGATTTTGCGTCCTTCCTTGGACTGCTTTTCGTATTCCTTTGCAATCGAGATGGCGTTTTCTGGGGTCTTGTGGGCCGAGGCAACGCGCATCACCGAGGCGATGTCGAACTCCTTGAGCGTCTCGGCGACCTTCTTTGCAGTCTCAACATCGGCTTTTGAGCCCATCATTATTACTGCCAGCGGCGGCTTGAGTGCGGAAGTCATGTCAATCCCCCAAATTCCCCTATTCTATCTTTTGCCCGGTAAGCTTTTCATAGGCTTCCAAATACTTCTGAGTCGTCCTGTCGATGACATTCTGCGGAAGCCTTGGCGCCGGAGGCTTTTTGTTCCAGCCAATCGAGGAAACGTAATCGCGCACGAACTGCTTGTCGTACGAAGGCGGGTTCGACCCCGGAGCGTAAAGCTCTGCAGGCCAGAACCTTGAGGAGTCCGGCGTGAGAGCCTCGTCGATGAGGATGATTTTGCCATCGGCCTCGATGCTGTCGCCGCCCAAATAACCGAACTCGAACTTGGTGTCGGCAATGATTATTCCCTTCTTTGCCGCGTAGTCCGAGGCGAACTTGTAGAGCTTGATTGAGTAGTCCTTGAGGGTCTCGAAAGTCTCGGTGCTGCCAACTATTTCCTTGGCATTCTTCTCAGTAACGGGCTCGTCGTGGCCAACCTCGGCCTTTGTAGTTGGAGTGAAAATGGGTTCGTCCAAGCGTTCGGACTCCTTCAACCCCGGCCGCAGCTTGATGCCACAGACTTCACCGGAATCACGGTAGCTTGACCATCCTGAACCTGAAAGGTAGCCGCGCACCACGCACTCCAAGCGGATTGGCGCGGTTTTTTTGACCAGGCTTGAGCGTGACTTGAGCAATTCAGGGTAATCGGAAAACGGCTTGGGGTAAGTGGATACGTCAGTTGAGATGAAGTGGTTCTCAACAATGCCCTTGGTCTTTTCAAACCAGAATGCCGCAATCTGGTTGAGCACCGCACCCTTCTGCGGAATCGGGTCTTCAAAGACAACGTCGAATGCGGAAAGCCTGTCGGTTGCAACCAAGACTACCTTGTCGCCTGCGTCGTACACGTCGCGGACTTTTCCGCGTGCTAAAAGCTTTGCTCCTTCAATGTTAGTCTGGTAGACTGGCTCGATTGGGTTGAGTTCCTTGAGTTTGCCCATATTCATCCCTGAATGATTTTCATTTTTATTTTGCAAAAATAATCGAGTCGCGCTCAGGACCCACTGATACGGAGATAATCGGTATTCCGGATAGCTCGCTGACTTTTTTGACGTAAGCAAGCGCGTTCTTTGGAAGCGCATCCAGGCCATTGGTTTTTCCTTCCTTGGCCACTTTCGCCCAGCCTGCCTCATCCAAGTCCTCAAAACCAGACATCTTCTGGTAAACCGGCTTTGCGTTCTCAGCAGAAACCGGGTCAGCGGGGTACTCTGAGACTTTCTTGCCATCGATTTCGTACGAATCGCAATACATAATTTCGGACTGGCCGCCAAGAACATCCAGCTTGGTGATGTGCATTCCTGTAAACCCGTTGAGCCGGTTTGAGAAGCGTAAAGCAACCAAGTCCAGCCAGCCAGTGCGCCTTGGGCGGCCGGTTGTTGTTCCGAATTCTCCGCCTTTGTTGCGCAGCTCGTCAGCGACTTTCCCGGATAGCTCGGTTGTGAATGGCCCGGAGCCTACGCGGGTGCAATAAGCCTTGACTACGGCTTCGACTTTGTCTATTGCGCGTGGAGGCACTCCGACTCCGACGCAGGCTCCTCCTGCAATCGGGTGCGAAGAAGTCACGAACGGGTAGGTGCCAAACAAGTTGTCCAGGAGCGCGCCTTGAGCGCCTTCGAAAAGCACGTTCTTACCAGCATCCAAAGCCTGATTGACCTCAAGGTTCACATTGGCTTGGAATCCATCGAAGAACTTCGGGATTTCCTTGAGCTCTGTTATTGACTTGTGGGTGGCGTCGTCGATTTTTGCGTTGTATTGCTTGGAAAGGATTTCCTCGTGAGCATAAACCGCTGCGTCCAGCTTCTTTGGCCAGTCCTTTGCAAAAACATCAGTGAACATCAAGGCAGTGCGCAGAGCAAGGTCGGAGTAAGCCGGCCCGATGCCGCGCTTGGTGGTTCCGACTGCTTTTCCTTTCTTGGACTCTTCCTGGATGCCGTCCAAAAGCCTGTGAGTGGGAAGGATGAGCGGGGTGCGGTAGGCGATTCCAAGCTCCTTGGGCGTGACCTTGATTCCTGCTTTCTTGACCTCGGCCATCTCTTCTTGCAAAGAAAGAAGGTCAAGAACTACTCCGGCTCCGATGAGCGAGCGCTTGCCGCGGATTACGCCTGAGGGCAATAAATGCAACTTGAACTTCTTGTCTCCGACTATGACGGTGTGTCCTGCGTTGGGGCCGCCCTGGTAGCGCACAACGATGTCGCTTTTTTCGGCCAGCACGTCCACAATCTTGCCCTTGCCCTCGTCGCCCCACTGGGCTCCTACGATTACTGTTGAGTGGGGTTTTGGGAAAGGTTTTTGGTCCATAAAATGAGGCATCTCTATACAAAAATATTGAAAGAGGGAGTTAAAATTCGATTGTATTTAGTCTGCTAAAGAATATTTTGTATTTATAAATATAGAACATAGTATAAAGCGAAAAACCCTGCAAAAAATAAGATAAAACAATGAAGAAGCCCGTTTCAAAAAATAATCAGGATTTGACGAAACCTGCGGTTCTAGGCGACCCTTACCAGAGCATAGAATCGGAACAAATCGATCAACGCTCAAAAAACAGTATTAGCGAAGCACATTTGGTGAACAACACTGAAAAAAATGAAAAATTTATTCGATTGCTAAATCGTTTTAAAGCATTTGGAAATAATGTTCAAACTCAACGGGGGTATAATATATACCGAGGTGATTCTTTGTCAAAACTTATTGAGATTTTAAGAAGATTTGCTCGAAAATTGGGTTGGAAGACTGCTGAACTTACAGATGATGCTCTTGAAGCACAAGCAGAAAAGATCTCTGAAGAATTTGAAAAACAAAATATGACAATTGCAGATTTGACGGAGCAATTACATCAAGTAAATGAAGAAAAAACAAAGTACCTTCAAGAAGTTCAGTTGAAACACGAACAAGAAATTGAAAAATTAATGAAAGATACGCAAAGATTAGAAAAATTGTCATCAGACTTGAACGAATTTAAGGTACTTATTTCAGATTTTGAAAAAAACAATTGCAAAGAAGAAGATGTACAAAAATTCCTTGAAGGAAAGAAATGGTTTTTTGGAACGAATATAGTATCCGCTAAACCTAAAACGCGAGCAGGATCCACGACGATATTCGATTTTATCTTGACATACACTGATGGAAGCCAAAGAATTGTTGAATTAAAACTTCCTACTGAGAAAATCTTGGATAGCGAAGGGAAATTAGCCGCACCAGTAACAAAAGGATTAGATCAACTAATTGATTATCTCAAACAGACCGTTGCGATTGCTCATACACAACTTCCAGAAACAGAATATATTAAAGAAAAGAAGCCAAAAGGAACGCTTCTAATTGGAAGGACAACAAACGATGAAACGAAAGAAAAAATTAAATCATGGAATTATGCATTGCATTTAGTGGAAATCAAGACATACGATACGCTGATAGCAGATGCTGAAACGGCTATTAAACAATTAAAGGGCGAGATTTCTGAAATGCAATGATTGTTTATGTTACTTCTTTTCCATTTATAAAAAAACGTTTCACCAGTCTTGATTTATCTCGATAAAAATCAAGGAATACTCCCAAAGTGTAATTATACGCATACTTCTTGTCAAGACTGTTTTTTGTCATACCTATTAATTTGTGCACATCTTCGTCTCGATTGTCGCCGTTATGATCAGTCTTAATTTCAATGCAAACAAGATTTCGTTGGTTAGTACCGCGGCTATGTATTACAATGTCTGGCCGCACAAGTCTGGGAATGCCATTGACGATTGCATCTTTTTTCGAAGCCAAATGTTTATTGTATTCACAGTCGACGGTATACGATGAGAATTGTGATGCTAGATAACTAGCAAATTTTGCAGTAATCGTGACTTCATAATTATCCCTATTAAGTAAATCAATATCATTTTCGTAAAACCTATCGATGCAATAGTCAATTTTTCGTCGTATTTCCGAAATCTTCATTAGCAATCATCATGAACTAACGTATCCGTTAAGTAACTGCCATAACGGCGATAAAAAGATTAACAAAAGTAAAACAATTAGGAAAATGAAGACCATTATGCATATTATTTTGATTAATATGGTCTGATTTTTAGGACTTAAGCATTCAATCTTAAATTCGAATAAATGAAATTTAAAAGAGAGACCGAGCCCTATTAACAATAGGAAATAGTATAACGGAGAAATTGCGATAAACAGCGTTCCATTTACCTCATCACTGGCAATATCTTTTCCAACTAGTTGAGAATACTTCTGATTTGCAATTGTTTGCTTTTCGAGTCGACCACTTATAAGAGAAAAATTATTTTCGCACTGCCGATTTCTTTCCTTTAGTATTTCCATAGCTTGACTTTGATTCGTTACTTGGGTATTGAGATCGGATATAGTGTTAAGTTCAGATTGGCAATTGCATCTCGAAAAAAATAAAATAATTACGAATGCCACAATAACAAGTATAGTTACGGGAATGAGTATTTTTTCATTCTTGTTCATTTTTCTCATCGAATATATAAATAAAATCAGCCTTGCTTACGATAAACGTTCGCTTCAATTAAATCCTTTATCCTTTCTTGAATTTCGTACTTATGACCTTTAGGTCTAACATAACTAGACTCACAATGTTCACAAAACCATTCTTTCTTTTTTAGTAACGGCTTTTTTTCTATCAGAGAAGTAAAACATTTTGGACAGTAAGGACCAAGAACCCACACATATTCATCCTTTTCAAAGGGAGAGTAAGAAATAGGTGAAGGAAGATAATAGGTCCACAATACTCCGAAATGAGTGAGATGATATTTTACCTCACTGCCGTTCCTTAGTCTAAAACCGCGAATAGCAAAGTCGGTCGTTTTTTTATAAAAAATTAAATAGAACAAACTTATTGTTAAAAAAATCGAAGCAAATAATGCGATTATAATCAGATTCTGTTCAATAATATCCCTAAAAAAATATGCAACAGCAACCAACGCGCTAACAAATACAAACGCAATATTCTCAAGTATTTTCTCTAAAAGAGATTCAAAAATTTTCATCAAAATATCATCTAAGTCAAAACTTCATCCAGTCTCTTTTCCTTCACAGCACGCTGCAACTCGTATGCGAGGCGTTTTCCTGCACTCATCTGCTCACCGTAAAGGTAGCCCGTGTAGGGAGTGAACTGGATTCCGGGCGAGCCGGGCATCCTCATTGAAACGTCGAATACCACTGCCACTTTCTTGGGCGGCCCGGGCAGGACCGCGCACTGGAGCGCGAAAGGCCCGATGATGCCTGGAGCATACTCCTTCTGGCAGGCAGCTGCGAACTTTTCGCCCATCTCCTGGCACTGGCCGACCATTGACTCGAGGATTGTGACTGCGTAGTGGCCAGACTCCTCAAAAGAAGGCGTCATGAATTGTGAGACTTTCTGCTGCAAGTCAGCAGGCAGGCGAAGGAAACCATCGATGCTGGTCTGGCGGCGCGCGTCAGTTCCGAGAATCTCGGTGCGGCCCGACAACGGGGAGTAGAAGTAGTTGAAATTGACGGGTACTCCGATTATGAATTCCTCGATTACGGCTTGGTCAAGTGCGGCCTTGGTGATTTCGCCGCGCTTGATTTTTTCCTTGGCTGTTGCCTCGAAGTCCTTTGCGTTCGAGGCGAAGAAGAACGAGCGTTCGAACGTGCGCTGGGCCTCACTGACCTTTACTATGCAAAGCCTGTCGATTTCTGACGCGGACTTGAACTGCCTTGGGAAGCGCACTCCTGCTTTTTGCATCAGGTAGTACTGGTTGCGCGGCTGGGTACGTTCCTCAGCACGGAGGAGCATACGCGAGCCAAGAATCGGCACAGCAAAGTCGTTTTCGATTGCATCGTAGTTGAAGTTGGTGTAGACTTGGAAAGAGCGATGAGGAACGAAAACCGAATTGCGTTTCTGGAGCGCGCTCACGGCGTCTTTTTTGAGTATGTCGGAAAATTTGTCGAGCAATAGGACGTCGTCAACGACACCCAATTCGCGTCCGCCTTCCTTGCGCGTCTTGTAGGTCTGGGAATAGACCGAGTCGCGGCCCTTCTCGCAGACTACCAAAGTCTTGAAGCCCATTGCCTTGGCTCCGGCACACACTTCAAGTGCCGAGTGCGAGCCCAGGACTGCAACAGTAATTGGTTTTTTTGGGTCTATTAGCGAGGAGGCGTTCTTCATTTCAATTACCACAAACTTTCTTTTGTTACCCGAGGACTTCATCCAAGCGCTCTTGGTTGATTGCGTCCCTGATTTCCTTTGCGATTCGCCTTCCAGTGCTCATCGGAGTCCCATACATCAAATCGGAGTATGGCGAGCCACTGATGAACAGGTTGGTTCCTGCGACGATGCGTGCGGAAATCTCGATTACGTAGAATTTCAAGTCCGGAGTGACCACGGTCTCAAGGCAGAATGGCCCGAACAAACCCTTTGGTCCTGCGATTTTCTTTGAGTATGCGACTACGCGTTCGCCCATCTCGTAGGCTTCCTGCAGCATCGACTCACGGAGCACCAGCGAGTAGTTTCCGATGACTACGAAGGACGGCTCGATGTCGATGTTGCGCTGGTTGCGCAAGGGAATGCGTCCGAGTGAATCGACGTTGGTCTCGTACCTGCGGTCGATGCTGGTTACTTCGAGCTTGCCAGTAAGGGGCGAGTAGAAGTAGTGGACGTAAACAGTGTTGCCAACAATGTATTCCTGGATTACGTAGTCGCTTCCCTTGACGCGGCTTTCCTGTTCGTTGAAGTCCTTTTCGTTCTTGCACAGGAAGTACCCGCGGCCTCCGGCGGCTCCGAAGAGCTTGATGATTACCGGGCGGTCAATGTGGCTTGCGGAGGAGAACTGCTTGGGCACGTTAAGGCCCGCGTTTTTCATCCACTCGAGCTGCTTGAGCCGGTCGGACTCCCAGTCGAGGACCTTCTTGTTTCCGTAGTACATTGCCTTGATGTTGCGGTTCTGCTCCATCCCAAGGTGCGCCACGAAAGAGCCGTGGGGAATCAAAATCGTGTTGTCCTTGATGAGCTGGGGCTCGATTTTGGGGTAATCGGAAAGGTTGTCAACAACTATTGCCTTGTCTGTGAGGTGCTTGTAGAACTCGGTGTAGAGCCGGTCCTTTCCCTTGCGGCAAAGCGCAGTAGTCTTGAAGCCCTCGTCGTGGGCACCCTTGAAGATTTGAAGCGCAGTATGGCTGCCTATTGTCCCTATTCGATATTCTTTCTTGGTCATAAATGTAGTTCACATCACAAACGTAATTCTACTTCTTTTTCTTTGCACTTTCAACCGCACGCACAAGCGTCGAATAAAACTCGTCAGCGGAGTCCTCTGGAAGGTATACCGGCTTGTCCGGAACCGAACTGAAATCCAACCGAATGACTTTTTTTGCAGGAGTTACTTTTTGCTTGAAAAATTCCCAAAGGTTGAAATGCGATTCAGGAAAGCGTATGACAACAGGTGCGTTTACCGCAAGTATGTCCTCAAGGGGATATGCAATGAACCACGGCGGGCAATAAACCTCACTAAGCTGCATGGTCGGAAGATAATCAATCAACAACCTGCGGTTAGTAATTGAATTCTTATAAATGCCGCTGCCGAGTACAAAACAATTCCCCGCAGCCACCTTTTTTGTTGAAAAGAGTATTTTTTCACCCTTAAGCAAATCCATTTTTATGTGCGAGGACGTGGAAATCCTTGGAAGGCTGGAACCATAGAGAAATGAAAGACAAGATAAAATTAAATGAACGAACAAAAATCCGATTGAAAAATACAGCAAAGCAGGGCCGAAAAGCAGATACATGACCGGGAAAGAAAGTACATTCGGCATTCCGATAAGGTTCAACAAATAGCCTACAAAAAATACGATTAGTATTACTAGAATTATTGGGATAAACACAACAAGCGGAAGCCTTGGCCCATGGATAAGATACCAATCGGAAAAGGTAGTTTTGTGTTTTTTTTGAGAATCCAAATTGAAAACCTTGAGCTAATTCAACTATTTCTTGGTCGCCGGCTTTGCCGGGGCGTCTTTTGCCGCTGACTTTGCCTGCGCTGCCACTATGGAATTAATTTTCCTTGCCATCGCGACGGATTTTTCCTTTGCCAAACCCGTGTGGCCTGAAGCGTCCAGCATCCCCGGAATATCAGCCGGCTTGACGTACTTAGTAATCCGTGCGTCGTAGCGCAATATGTCTGCAAGCGGGTTTGGTTTGCCCTGCTTAACCGCATCCCAGGCGCGCATGCAGGCCTCGCGGATGACTTCGTGCATGTCCTGCCTGTTTGCTCCCCTGCGGGCAAGCTCGGCAAGCAGGATTTCGGTGCCGGAGAATTGGGAATAATCGGAGAAGTTCTTTCCGACCTTGTCGTAGTTGATTACGATGCCTGAGAGGACCTTGTTTGCGGTAAGGAGCATCTCGTCAAGCGCAAGGAAAGCTTCGGGGATTGCGATGCGGCGGTTTGCAGAGTCGTCCAAAGTGCGCTCCAAAATCGCGTTCGAGGCGTTCTCAATCGCAGTCTGGGGCATTGCCTGCACGAAGCGGGAAAGCGAGCAAATTTTCTCGCTTGCAATCGGGTTTCTTTTGAACGGCATCGCACTTGACCCAACCTGCTTCTTGCCGAACGGCTCGGAAAGCTCGCCGAACAGGGGCGACTGGAGGATGCGGAAGTCAAGGGCCATCTTGGCAAGCGACTGCGAAGTCTGCGCCAAGGCGCAAAGGAGGACGTAATCCTGCTTGCGCGGGTAAGTCTGGGTGGAAATGTCAAAAGCAGCCAGGCCGAGCTGCTTCATCGCAGCGTCTTCCATCTGGCTTGGGTTGAGCTTCGAGCCCTTGAGTACTTCGGAGTACGAGGCGGAGGTTCCTACTGCGCCCTTGAACCCCTTGCCTTTCAGGTTGCGCTCAAGGCTTTCGATGGTTTCCAAGTCAGCAAGCAAGTCCTGCGCATAAACTGAGAAGCGGTAACCAATGGTTGTGGGCTCAGCAGGCTGGATGTGCGTGTAGGCCATGCAGGGCTTCGCTGAGTTTTCTTCGATGATTTTGCCAAGCGCTGCAAGGACGTCGATGATCCTGGCCTTGATTATGGCAAGGGCCTGTTTTTGCTGCAGAACCTGGGCGTTTCCAAGGATGTCTTCGCTGGTTGCGCCCAAGTGGATTTTCTTTCCGCCTTTCTTGCATTGTTCAGAATAACAACGAATCTCGGCAACAACGTCGTGCCCGGTGTCCTTTTCGATTTCCAGGCTGCGCTTGACGTCGATTTTCTGGCAGTGAAGCAGGATGTCTTCCAGTTCGTCCTTTGAGAGGATTCCGGCCTGTTTCTGGGCAAAAGCAAGTGCGCACCAGACTTTTCTCATCGAAAGCCGGGTCTGGCGGTCGGAAAAGTTCTGCTGCATCGCTGGCGAGCCGTATCTGCTGCCCAATACTGAAACAAAAGAAGTAGAAAGGTCCTGTTGTTTTGCGTCCAAGTCCATGATAGATAATGAACTCGCAGCGATTTAAAGGTTTAGAGAGGGCAAAAAGGAAAAGAAAAAAAGGGGGCTTTTCAGGGCAGGAACAGCTCCTCAATGCTGCACTTGAACGCCTTTGACAGGCTGAACGCAAGTGGCAGGGAGGGGTCGTACTTGTCGTTTTCTATTGCGTTGACAGTCTGCCTTGACACCCTGGCCTTGTCAGCAAGCTCGTCCTGCGTCATCTTGGTGCGCGCGCGGAATTCGCGTATGCGGTTCTTCATCTTACAAGGCCTCCTGATTCCATTCAGCGTTCCTTTTCAAGGTACAGCAGGGTGGCGCCCTTTGCAGCTGCCATCGCAACCGCAATCCCGACAAGTGGCACGAGCTGTGAATTTACCTGCTCGGGCGCAAGCGTAAAGCCCAGGTAGAGCCCGTAGGCAACAAGGCCCGCGATTGCGACAAACGAGGCGTTGCGCTCGGCCTCTAGTTGGTGGCGCTTCTCGCGCTCGTCAAGCTTCGAGTAGACCTTGCGCATTATGTCCAGCGTGTCTACGACAACCAGTCCGATTATGATCGTAGAGAGTATTGCCCGCTGGTTTACCTCGATTGGCAGGTTCCACACGGCGCCAATGAGTATGATTATCGCACCCATGTACGCTATTCCGCCTGCGCTGTTCACTCCAAGTCCCCAGCCGAACTTGCGGGGGCAGAACCAATCGGGATTACCTATCATTTCAATCACCTGTGGGTTGAGCTTTGGCAAAGGCGCGTCACGGGCGTTTTCGTGCCCTGCTCCCGGCCAAAGCCATATGTAAAGTATATTTGACAAGAAGTATATAATGCTTTACATAGGTCCGTTGCCGGCGACTTGTCCCGGCCATCCGGGATTGCGCCTTGCGGTTAAAATAATTAGGCATCCAAATAAATTGGCTATATTCTCATTTGCCACCGTAGCACAGCCTGGTAGTGCGATTGCCTTGTAAGCAATAGGTCGAGGGTTCAAATCCCTTCGGTGGCT
>Ga0074198_1002186_pt1 | contig 10830 bp, 11 predicted proteins | sample EPASupsiteSAE323_FD_64527 | JGI IMG/M metagenome (GOLD analysis project Ga0074198, IMG submission 64527) | Bioremediated contaminated groundwater from EPA Superfund site, New Mexico - Sample SAE3-23 | ecosystem: Environmental > Aquatic > Deep subsurface > Groundwater > Contaminated ...
AGCGGGGGCCCGATGACGCCCGAGCGGGCCCGGCTCTGTGCCGAGGTCTGGCGGGAGTGCCTGGGTGACCTGGACGACGTGGAGCTTCTGCGCTGCGTGCGGGCCCACCTCTCCGACGAGCGCGACTGCCGGTTCTGGCCCCTGCCCGGCCAGCTCCTCCGCCACCGCTCCAGCGTGAAGGCCCTCGACCTCTCCCCCGACATCGCCTGGGGCCAGGTCCTCGAGGAGGTCCACCGCCGGGGCTTCTACGCGGGCGCGCCCCCCCGGTGGTCCCCGAACGAGATCATCGACGCCGCCTTCACCGCCGGCGTTCGCGCCGCGGGGGGCTGGCAGGCCGTCTGCACGATGGAGGCCGACGAGGCCGCCGCCCGCGCGGCCACCTTCCGGCGCGCGTTCCAGTCGGTCCTGGACCGCGGCGCCGATGGCCTGCCCCTCCTGCCGGAGATTTCACCCCCGACGCCCCGCCGGATCGCCGGCACCTTCCAGCAGCTCGGGATCGCCGTGCCCGAGAGCTGGCGCGGAGAGGCCGACCTCCACCATCCCGCCATCGAGGAGGCGTAGTGGCCACCATCCACGACGTCGAGGCCATCCAGGCGTTCGAGCAGGCCGAGGCCACGCTGCGCCGCCGGCCGAGGACCGGCGAGGTCTGCTTCTCCTCGTTCCGCCGCGCCCTCCTGTGGGCCTGGGAGCAGGCCACGATCCGCAACCAGCCCCGCAGCCTCACGATCCACGCCCAGCGCGACTACCGCGGCGAGCCCTGCCGGGTCGTCGTCGACGGCGGCCGAGACCAGGACCCCGAGGAGGCCCTCGTCGCCGTGGTGACCGTCCTCGCCGCCTTCAACCGGTACGCCTCCACGCACCAGGCCCAGGGGCGCGCCGTCGTCCTCACCCTGCGCGACGGCCTCTCCCAGGAGGAGGCCGGCAGGCGGATGAATGTGAACCAGGCGACGATCTCCCGCTGGGTCGGCGACTGCGAAGAGGACCTCCGCCCGGGCCTCCGGGCGGCGGGGCTTATCCGCTGACCTACCGTCCCCTCGGCTCAAGTTCCCACGAGCAGGCCTCGACCGCAGACGTTTGGATGATTCTCTCCAGGGTGTCCAGGTCGAAGATCAGCCCGTAGGTGAACGCGTTGCTCATGATGGAGACCTGCTTCACCCCTGGAGAGCGCAGGGTCGTCAGGATCGTCATCGAGTCCGGAAAGATCACCTCCTCCTGCCCGCTTGCCCTGAACTCGTGGACGTACTCCACTCCGAGTGTTTCGACTCGGAACTTCGCCCCTTTCGCGCGGAAAGGCAGATTCGCCAGCCCAACGGAAATGGGCTGACGAAGGTCCTTACATCCTACCCGCAGCCGTATCTTCCGGTGAGGGTCGTCTGGTGGCATCACCGCCCGCAGGCCCTCCGACCACCGCGGTTGTCGATCGAACCATGACATGTCCGGGCTCACCCGGGCCCAGCCTGGCGGAAGGGGTGGCGGGCCGACCGGAGCGGCGGGCATCTCCACCATCAATGCGGACGGTGGTTCCTTGACTTCTCCACATCCAAACAGAACAGTAAGCAACAGCAGCATCGCACTCCTCCATCGATGTTCTACCACGAAACCGGATGGTGCTTGACGTCTGTGCATAAAACGGGCACTACTTGACGCATGGTGGAGTCGTGTGAGCCCCGGGAGTGATCTCGGGGCTTCGTCGTTCCTGGACCCCTCGACGGCGGAGGTTCCCCGAGGAGGCGTCATGGCCGGAGCCAGACCCTCCAGGGACCAGGTCGTCGCCTGGATGCGCAAGACCGGCAAGGGCCAGAAGATGGCCGCCAAGCACTTCGGCATCCCGGTCGGCACCATCAAGACCTGGCTCCACAGGGCCAGGATCAGGGGTGAAACCCCCGGCACCCAAGATGCCGAGACGTGCGATCCAGGAGCAAGGCCTGGAACCGGAGAAGGTTCCCCGCCTGCCGTCGACCACCGCGCTCCGGAAACGGCCGCGCGCGCGCTCGACGACATCGCCGGGACCCTGGCGGACGCCGCCCGGGTGCGGGCGGTCCACCTGGCACAGGCGGCCTCGGTCGGGAGGGGCGAGAAGGACACCGCGATCGCTCTCGGGATCATCGTCGACAAGCTGAAGATCATCCGGGAGATGGAAGGTGGATCTCGACCTGGACCTGGCGCGGCGGGTGGCCCGGATGCCGCCCGACGAGTTCTCCGAGCGCTGGGCGGCGGCGGACCCGACGACCCGCGGTGACCTGCTGCGGTACCGGTTCCGGTTCGACCAGCTCGGGTTCGCGCGGTGGTGCTGGCCGGACCTGTTCACCCTGCCCTGGAACGCCTTCCACCGGCAGATCCTGGGGGAGCCCGACACGCGCTACACCGAGCGGGTGGGGCGGGGGATCCAGCGGGCGATCGCGGCCCCGCGCGGGGTGGCGAAGACCACGACGTCGAAGGCGCGGATCGTCCACTCGCTGGTCTACGACCTCGACCGCTACGTCGTCGTCCTCTCGGCCTCCCAGCACCTGGCGCTGGCGATCACGAACCACCTGCGGCAGCTCTTCCAGGAGGAGGGGCCTCTCGCCGACCTCTACGGGCCCTTCGAGGTGACCGGGGGCGCGGGCGAGTGGCGGGTGCGGTTCCCCGATGGCCACCTCGCCGGCGTGCTGGCCCGGTCCTTCGGGACCCAGGTGCGCGGCTCGAACCTCTACGGGCAGCGGCCGACCCGAATCGTCATCGACGACGGGGAGCGACCGGATCGGGTGCGGAACCCCGACCAGCGCACCATCTGGCAGCAGTTCCTCACCGACGACGTGATGAAGGCTGGACCCCGGGAGGGCGGCCTCGTCATCGAGTGGCTGGGCACGGTCCTGCACCCCGACGCCATCCTCGCCCGCCTGCTCGCGAGCCCCGCCTGGTCGGGGCAGCGCTGGCAGGCCATGGTCAAGTGGCCGGAGCGCCAGGACCTGTGGGAGGAGTGCCGGGGGGTCTGGGCCGACCTCACCCTGGGCGACCTGGAGACCCGGCAGGCCTGCGCGAGGGCGTTCTACGAGGCCCACCGCGAGGAGATGGACGCCGGCGCGAAGGTGCTCGACGAGGTCGCCGAGCCGCTCTTCCGGCTCTACGAGTACATCTGGAGCACGGGGCTGGCCTCGTTCCTCCGGGAGAAGCAGAACGAGCCTCGGGACCCCTCCGCGGCCATCTACGACACCACGCGGTTCGCTCGGTGCCGGATCTCGGACGACGGCCGGTACCTCCACGCGGCGAACGGCCGGATCGTGGCGGTGTCCGACTGCCGCGCCTACCTCCGATGGGACCCCGCGACGGGCGTCATCGACGGCGACTTCGCGGCCCTCGTCCCCATCCTGCGGGACCGCACCGGGTACGGCTTCATCCCCGAGGTCTGGATGCGCCGGGCCCCGGTGAGCGTGCAGCTCGCCGCGGCATGGGACCTCGCCGAGCGCTGGGGCATCCGGCGAGGCTCGATTGAGTCGAACGGCTTCCAGCGGCTCATCGCCGACGACTTCCGCCGCCAGCGCCGAGAGCGAGAGCGGGCCGGGAAGTTCTGGCAGCTCCAGCTCGACGAGGAGGCCTCGACCTCCGACAAGGACGAGCGCATCGGCGCGCTCGAGCCCGCCATCACCAACGGGTGGCTCCAGTTCGGTCACGACCTCCCCGCCGAGTTCCCCGGCCAGTGGGACGCCTGGCCGAACGGCGACCACGACGACGGCCCCGACGCGACCGAGGGGGCCTGGGCACGCTCCGGCGGCGCCCCTGCTGTGAGCGCGGAGACGACGACGTGAAGGTCAAGACGCTCGATCAGCGGCACCCGTCGCTCGACCAGGGCCGCCTCGGGCGCCTCTGGGCGCTCTACGAGGGCGGGGAGCGCTGGGAGCGGCTGCTGGACACGTGGTTCCCGAAGCTCGCCGCAGAGTCGGACGAGGTCTGGATCGAGCGGAAGGCGAACGCCCGCTACGTCAACCACGCGGGCAGCGTCGTCTCCATGCTCGCCGCGGCCCTCTTCGCCGAGGCGCCCCAGATCGAGGGGCTCGAGGGCGACTACTGGGGCCGGCTCTGGCTCGACTGCGACGGCCAGGGGTCCGCATGGGCCCGCTGGTGGCAGGCCCGCCTCGAGGATGCCCAGGTTGGGCGCCACGCCTTCATCTGGGTCAACCTGCCCGCCCGCCCCGCGGACATCCTCGTGGACAACCGGGCGGACGAGGAGCGGCAGAAGCTGCTCGACGCCTACCTCGTGCCGCTCACGGCCGAGCAGGTCATCGACTGGGGCGAGGACGCCCGCGGCCAACTCACCTGGATCCTGGCCAAGGACTCCACCTCCGAGCGCAACGGCCCGGACGAGATCCGCCGGACGACCACCCGCTGGACGTACATCGACGCGACCCGGATCCGTCGGTGGACGTGGACCGCGACCGAGCAGAAGCCGACGCCCGACCCGGACGACGAGGTCACGGAGGCCAGCCCCATCGAGCACCGGATCGGCCGACTGCCGGTGGTGCGCCTCCAGCTTCCCCCGGGCCTCTGGACGATGGGCAAGGTCGAGGGCCCCGCGGTCCTCGCGCTGCGGGCCCGGAACGACCTGTCCTGGGCGCTGCACCAGGCCGCGAACGAGCTTCTGGTCCTCACGACGAAGTGGGAGGACAACAAGCCCGTGCTCGGGCATGGGCGGTACCTCACGCTCCAGCGCGACAAGGACGGGGAGGACACCGCCGCCTACGTCGGGCCCTCCGGGGTCGCGTTCGAGCACCTGGCCGCCGACGTCGGTGCCACCCGCGAGGAGGTCTACCGGGCCGTCCAGCAGATGGCGCTGTCCTCGGATGCCTCCTCGGCGAAGGCGCGCCTTTCGGGCGAGTCGAAGGCCGAGGACTGGCGGGCGCTCGACATCGTCCTGGCGGCGTACCAGGACCTGGTCCTGCAGGCCATGCGCCAGGTGCTCGGCGTCATCCTCGCCGCTCGCGGGGAGGGCGCGGAGCCCTCCGTCTCGGGTCTGGATGGGTGGCAGAGCGAGGACCTGGCTGGGTGGCTCGAAGCCTGTTCGCTCGCGACCGACGCCGCCGAGATGAGCTTCAAGTTCCGCCAGCTCGTCGCGAAGCGGCAGGCCCAGCGCGTCCTGCAGGACGAGGTGGACGCGAAGGACCTCGAGGAGGTCTACCAGGAGATCGACGAGGCCGAGCCGCCCCCGGCGCCGTTCGTGCCGCCGCCCTCCATCGGGCAGCGCCCGGGCGCCCCTGGTGGCCCCCAGGATGACTCCGCGGCCCAGGGGTAGCCCATGGGCGCAGGCAGCCGCATCCGGCGCCTCACGGAGCGCCAGGCAGAGGACCTCGCCCGCCTCGAGGAGCGGGAGGCCCGCGCGTTCCTCGGCGTCTACGAGGACGCCCGCCGGGAGCTCGCCGAGGACATCGGCAACATGGAGGAATCCGGCCAGGACCGCGTGACCCCGTACACCGCACAGCGGATGCGGGCGATGCTCGCCCAGGTCGAGAGCGGCATCCGGAGGCTCCAGGAGCGCCTGGGCGTCGCCCTCGACGAGGCGATTCGGCAGGCCCACGAGGCTGCCCTCGGGGACCTGCTGGAGACGGTGGCCCTGGGCGAGGCAGAGTTCCGGGACGCGGGGGCCCGCATCGAGCACCAGGCCCTTCGACGCCTCACCGAGGACCGCGGCCTGCTCCTGCACCGGTACAGCGTCCAGCGCTACGGCGCCGAGCTCGTGGACCGGATGCAGCGGGAGATCTCCGTCGGGCTCGCGCGGGGCCTGTCGATCCCGGAGCTGCGGGACCGCATCGCGGGCCCCCTGAAGAGCGTGCTCTCGGGGGCTGAAGCTCGCGCCGAGCTCATCGTCCGGATGGAGTTGAACAGCGCTTTCAACAGGGCGAACCTGACCGGCCTGCAGGAAGCGGCGAAGGAACTCGACGCGAACCACGAGCCCGAGGATCGGCTCCGGAAGCGGGCCGACGAGTACCTGGACCTCCGGAACCACGCGATCTCGCGGGTGCTCGACGGCATGGTCGTCGACATCGACCAGCCGTTCCGGGTGAAGCGGGCTGACGTCGAGCGGGCGAACCACCGCTTGAACGCGGAGCGGGCGGCGAGGAAGCTCCCACCGAAGCGCACCACCGGCATCGTCTGGCCCCTGGAGGGCAGCGAGTACGTCGGGATGAACTACCCGGCCCACTACTGGGAGCGAGGCCGCATCACGCCGTGGCGGGCGAGCTGGGAGGAAGACGACTGGCCCTCCACCCCTGGGGGATCCTCCGGTAGCGCCCGCACCGCACCCAGCATGAAGCCGAGCGCCTACAACCGGACCACCAACCTGTGGATTCCACAGGACGCATCCGACCTCCGCCCGACCTCCGATCGGTTCTGGGAGGAGCCCACGGGCGATGCGTTCGCCCGGGCCGGCTTCCGCACCCACTTCACGCGCCGAGACCCGACCTCCAGGCGGAAGCAACCTGATCTCGGCGTGGAGGACATCCTCGTCGAGGTCGGTGTTCCGAACTCCCGCGACGAGGACAGCCTCATTCGACTGATCCGCCGGAAGACCCTTCAGTCGCCTCACGTGGCCCTGAACCTGGACGCCCGGAAGATCTGGAGCGCGGACATCGTGCGTGATGTGGTGTCCCGGCGGCGGAACGGGCAGGATCTGCGGCGGTTGCAGCAGCTCTGGGTCGTGGCTGGCGAAACTCTCCAGCGGATCGTATGATGCCCCCATGGGCGTGTTCTACAGCCTCGAACTCGGAACCCAGGCCGCCGCGGGCGACGTCCTGGCTCTCGCTCGCGACCTGACGATCGGGACGTGGGTGGACGAGTGCGAGGTCACCGACGCCGACCAGGCGGAGACCCTCGATCGGGCAGGGTTCGCCCCGACCATCGAGATCCTCTTCGAGCCGCACTCCCCCGAGGCCTCCGAGTCCATGTGGAAGGCCGTCCAGGCCATCCTCGGCCGATTCGACGGCGACGCCATCTTCACCGAGCAGTACTCGGGCGTCATCGCCCAGCGCAGGGCTGGCATCACCACGGTGACCCGTGATGCCGACCTGTCGGAGCGCGCCGGCATCCGCCTGTAGCCGCTCTCCCCTCCTGAACCGAGGCCCCGCCCCACCCGGCGGGGCTTCGTGCATCTGGCGCCCCTGCGGGCGCCGCGGAGTCCCCATGGCCCTCGACCAGGCCGACATCACCAAGATCGGCGAGCTCATCGGAGCCGCCCTGTCCAGCGAGGCCCACACCAAGGCGATCGGCGAGGCCGCCACCGCGGCCGTCAAGAAGGTCGTCGGTGAGCTGAAGCTCGACAAGGTCGGCGAGACCATCGACGAGAAGGTCTCCGCGGCGACGAAGGACCTGAAGGCGCCCCCCGACGACAAGAAGGGCGTCGACAAGAAGGACCCCGACGACCCCACCGCGAAGCGCCTGAAGGCCCTCGAGGACCAGGTCGCCCAGGAGCGCAAGGGCCGCGAGGAGGCCGAGGCCGCGCGGAAGCGCGACTCGCTGCACACCGCCGCCCGCGAGGCCCTGGTGAAGGCCGGCGTGCCCGCCGACCGCGTGCGCCACGCGATGGCGACCATCATCCAGGACGGCGTCCTCGCCGAGACCTCCGACGGCAAGCCCGGCTGGAGGGGCAAGGACCGGTTCGGCGTCGAGACCGTCCTGCCCGTCGAGGACGGCGCCCGCGCCTGGGTCGCCACCGACGACGGCAAGGCGTTCATCCCCGCCCGCGGGGCCAACGGCACCGGCGACGGCGCCGGCGGCGGCCCCGGCGGCCACGGCGGGCCCACCACGGTGCCGAAGAAGGCCGACGGCACCCCCGACTTCTCCGCCCTCCGCGGTGCCGCGCTCTCCGGGCTGTCCGGAGGGAGCGTCTCCGCGCTGTAGTCGTCCAACCCCGCATCGCCCAGAAGGAGAACTTCCATGGCGACCCTCGCGCTCTCCGCCATCTCGGCGGTGCTGAACCTCCTGTACCAGGACCAGATGGCGGACCTCGTCCGTCGCGACGTGGTCCTCCCCAACCTCCTCCCCGTCCGCCCGGATCCGAACGGCGCGGCCTACTGGCCCGTGAAGTCGGCCGGCCGCACCGCCGGCGGCGCCTACGCCGAGGGCGCCGACATGGCCGACGGCGACTACGACGCCCACAACCGGCTCCAGGGCACCCTGGCCTGGGTCGAGTACCGCAAGGGCGCGAAGGTCTCCGGCCTCGCCGAGGCCGTGGCCCGCGCGAACGGGACCCCCGCGATCGGCTCCGGCCTCATGGACGACGAGATCCGGGACGCGGTGGACGCCCTCGCGGTGGACCTCGCCAACCACTCCTACGCGGGCAACGGGTCGGCCACCCCGGCGCAGGTCACCGGCCTCGCCACCGCGGTGGCGTCGAGCGGCACCTACGCCGGCATCAACCCCAGCTCCTACACGGACTGGGTCGCGGCCCAGGGCACGTTCGCGCTCGCGGACATGTCCTTCGCGAACCTCCGGGCCCAGGGCCTCCGGGTGTTCAAGGACGCCTGCGGCATGTACCCGGTCTTCGCGACCTGCCCGGGCGCGGTGTTCGACGCCATCCGCGACCTGTTCAACGACCAGGTCACGTTCGTCCAGGACATCATGACCGTCGACGGCCGCTCCGTGAACGTGAAGCTCGCCTTCGGCGGCCGCGCCCTCGAGATCGACGGCGTGCCCATCGTCGAGGACCGGCACGCGACCGCGAACCGGATCTACTGGTTCGGCCGCGACGCCGCCGAGTACCGCCAGGTCCCGATCGTCACCCCCGCCATGTACGGGCAGGTCGTGGCCGCGATGAAGGAGCTCACCGGCGTGGACCTCGACCCCGACCAGGTCAAGGCGGCCCTCGCCGCGGGCACGATGCGCCTGCAGCCGGGGATCGACGTGCTGGCCCGCACCGGCGACGCCTTCAAGGCGCAGGTGAAGTGGTACGGCAACCTGATCGTGCGGCGCCGCAACCGCACGGCGAAGACCGTCCTCACCTGATCCTGACCCTCCCACCCGGGGCGACCTGATCGCCCCACGGACGCCAGAGGGGTCGGCCCACGGGCCGGCCCCCACCTCCAGGGGGCAGGCTTCGGCCTGGCCCCCGCCCCTTCGCCCTGGCCGGCGCGCGTACCTCACCCGCCGGGCCAGTTCACCTCCGTCCGCCCCAGGAGTCCATCATGGCCAACGTCCGCAACACCGGCGGTCCCGCCTTCCGGGTCTTCGTGATCGCCCTCATCAACGCCCTCATCACGGACTACACCAGCGGGCGGTCGAAGATCGTCGCCCTCGTCGCGGACCTCACCGCGGTCCGGACGTCGGTGGTGGCGGCCCTCCGCCGGGCCAACACGGCCCTCCTCCGGCGGCTGCCCCTCGGGGCGGTCCTCGCCGACCTCACGGAGCTGCGATCCAAGCTCGCGGCCGCGATCATCGACTACGCCGCCGGTCGAGCGGAGGTCGTGAAGCTCGTCGCCGACGTCGACGCCATGCTGGCCCGTCTGAACGCGGGGGCCCTCTCGAGCGGAGCCCTCGCCGACGGCACCACCGCAGGGTGCATCAAGACCGTCGCCGACGTGGCCTACCGCATCGCCGGCCGGCTGTACGCCAAGGCGGCCACGGACGACCTGTGGAACCTCTCGGCCCAGGTCGACACCGACGCCACGCACTACCGGGCGTACTGGCTGTACCTCGACACCTCCGGCAACCCCTCCGTGGCCGCCGGGGCCGACACCGAGACCTCCGAGGCCCTCGCCATCGCCGCGCTGCCCGCGCTCGACGCCGCCAAGGCCGTCGTCGGGGTCTACGTCGCCGGGCCGAGCACCGACTTCAACGGCGTCGCGGGCCTCGACTCCTACGGCACCTACTACAACGGCTGGCCGACCACCCTGGCGAAGACCGCCGCCGCCCCGGCCGCGGCCACCGCCTCGGCGCCCGCCGCCCTCACGACCGCGGCCACCGCCGGGATCGCGAACGGCACCACCGCGGGCCGCCTGCGCACCCGGGCCGAGTACGAGTTCGAGATCGCGGGTCGGGTCTACACGAAGGCCTCCACCGACGACCTCTGGAACCTGTCCGCGGAGACCGACACCGCGGCCGACAAGTACCGCGCCTACTGGCTGTACCTGGACTCGGCCGGCACCGCGTCCTTCGCCGCCGGCACCGACGCCGACAGCGAGGCGGACGCCATCGCGGCCCTCCCGGCCGAGACCTCCAGCAAGTGCCCGGTGGGCGTCTTCGTGGCGGGCCTGGCCTGCGACTTCGACGCCGTGGGCGGCCTCTCCGCCCAGGGCACGATCATCGACGGGCGCCCCGCGGCGGCGGCCGACCCGGCGGCCATGACCGCGACCAACCCCTCGGCGATGACCGCCGCCTCCGCCACCCTGGTCACGCCCTGATCCATGGCCCTCTCCGACGCCAACAAGGCCAAGGTCCGCAGGTACCTCGGCTACCCCGACGTGAACCGCGAGACGTACCACGCCCTCGAGGGCGCGCTCGTCGCGCTGTCCTCGGACGGGGAGGACGTCGCCGGCGGGCTCCTCACGTCCCTCGACACCTGCCATGCCGCCCTGCAGGACTCGTGGTCGCGCCAGAAGGTGGTGCGGGCCGAGGAGGTCACGCTCGCGGGCCCGGATGAGATCCGGGCCCTGCGGGCGGAGGGGCGGCGTCTCTCCGCCGAGCTCGCCTCGCTCTTCGACGTCCCGATCCGTCGGGACATCTGGGGCGGATCGAGCGCGTCCGGCGCCTGCCTGCGAGGATGACATGCCCCCCCAGAAGGATCGGATCGAGAAGTTCGCCCACCTGTTCGGGACCGTCTCCGACGAGAAGATCGCGAAGATGGCCAAGGTGCCGACCGCGGCCGTG
>Ga0074198_1002188_pt1 | contig 10809 bp, 13 predicted proteins | sample EPASupsiteSAE323_FD_64527 | JGI IMG/M metagenome (GOLD analysis project Ga0074198, IMG submission 64527) | Bioremediated contaminated groundwater from EPA Superfund site, New Mexico - Sample SAE3-23 | ecosystem: Environmental > Aquatic > Deep subsurface > Groundwater > Contaminated ...
TGATGACTTCTTTAAGTGGGTTGATTTCTTTAATCAGGATGACCGAGCGCGTCCAAGTCTCCCCATGCTTCTGGATCACGAGATAGAAGGATTCGGATTTGCCCTTTCATGCGATTTTCTGAAGAGACTCGGATACGCCAATTTCCCGAAACCCGATGTCCATCTACGTGACATTTTTACGGCCCTGGAACTTTGCCGAGCAGATGATGACGACTACCAGTTGTTCAAAGCAATCATCCGTTTGGCACATAATGCCAATGTCACCCCATACGCTGCGGATAAATTGTTTTGGCTCATAGGAAGTGGACACTTCTACAGTGATCCTATGCTTGGATCAAATGGACGCATAGGTAGCCACAAAAAGGACTTCATTGAATTTGCTCGGACGGAACTATTCGAAGATGAAATTTGAGATTCGTGGAATGCCGTATTGAGGTAATCCGGATGCCCATTAGAACTCCCTTGATGGAAAGAATTGCCTATCTTTATTGCCATTCATTTATTAATGTACCTCATTTATGGCCTAAGAATTAGGGTTCATGCACGCTACAAACGCCGGTGAGAAACGGAAGGGTTTGAAGAAGGCAGCCATTGCTCTGGCCAGGGACGCGGAGGCAGCGATGAATGCTGCAGAGACCTTGCCTGAGGCCGGGGAGAAGGCGCGCAAATTGCAGGCCGAGGCCGATAAGCTGAAGGCAGAAGCTGAGGCCCTGAAGGGAGCGGCCAGGCAAGAGGATCTCGCATAAAACACAAAAAGTAAGATGAAGTCGGCCTTAGACCCCTAGCTGCGGTATGTGCGCCAAATAACTCTCTTTCAGCTCTTTTCTATCGATGTGATCATAAATATCGATTGCATCCCGCCTGACGTCGCCCCGCAACTCCTGGATGAATTCCCGCGGCATGCCGGCACGCCTGAGATGCGTCGTAAACCAATGCCTGCAGCAATGGGGGGTGAAGTGATCCTCCAGGCGCTCAGATTTCGGGTCGTGGAGGCCCACTCGCGTGGCGGCACGCGTTACTATCTTGCGCACTCCGTAGCCCTCGAGACGTGATCCATCTCGGGCGATGAATAGTGCTTTTTCAGCATTCATTTTGATATATCTCTCTTCCCTTTGGTGGAGCCATCGATGTAAATTGATTGCTGTCTCGCCATCGAAAAAGAGATTTTTGTTGCTGCGTTTTGCGGTGGGCTTCAATCTGAGGGTTTGCTCTTGCAGGTTTACATCATCCAGATCGAGCGTAACAAGCTCGTTTCTACGGATACCTGTTTTGAACAATAATATTAGTATGGCCCGATCTCTAGTATCCACGGTCGCCCGAACCATTTTTGTAGCATCTTCTATGCTGATGAGCTGTCGCTGCTGGACTTGATCCTTATAGGCACGAAGATATCGCTTTTGAATAGCCGGGATAGGGTTCTTGTCGACCTGGCCGGATTCCTCCAAATAGGAAAACCACACGGAGAGACAGGAGAAACCTCTCTGCAGAGAGGAGAGCACCAGCTCCCTGGAGCGTATATAGGCTAGATATGCGAGCAGGTCCTCACGCCGGGGATGCTGTGGGTCAATGTTATTCTCCAGACACCAGGCGCAATATCTCCGCACCGTCCTCATTGTGGAATTTTGCGTGCTAATGGCCAGGCCGCGGAGCTGTAGATCCTGGTGAAAGGCATCCAGGCCAAGTTTTTTTAAATCTTCTTGCAGGCGGGCCGGATCCGGGATGGCTCCATTCGAGTTATTCCTAAGACTGCTCATCCAACCCACTTCCAGCCGGTGGCACTTTCCTTCACTACCCCAATGTCCTGGAGTGCCTGGAGTTGCCTGGTCACGATCTGAATGGCATCTATGTCCTTTGTATCGACATCCAACTCTTTGAGGAGGTCCTGTGCTCGCCAGACGCCGCCCGACCGGAGGACTTCTACCAGGTGTTCATCAAACTTTCCGCTTCCTTTCAAGTCCTTCTGCAGAAAGATTTCGTTGCGCAGCGTGAATGCCTCGGTCTTGTAGGCCTCCATGAGCTTCGAGAGATTCACGTTATCTTTTCGGAGCCTGCGGTTCTCTTCTAAGAGAGTCGTTTTCTCTTGCACTAGATCTTCCGCGGGCGGGGCGGAGTCATCCAGTGTCTGCTCGACTGTCTCAAAAATCCACGCAGAAAGCGTCATGTCTGCCGCATCAGAACGAGCTTTCCACTTCTTCAGGAAATTTTCGGATGGAAAGTAAATTTCCGTTCTTCGGCCATTGTACCTTTTATCCGGCATGGTTCTGTGAAGGGTCCCCAAGTATATAAATGATCCCGGTAATCTGGCCGTCTCTATGATCTGACCGCGCCACCGGCTGGAGGACCATTCGGCAATCCCTATCGGTACTGGGGTCCATTCGATACACATGATCAGATATACTCGGATGAGCTGAGACCCGGCGCATGGGCAAGACCGATATCAACAGATCCGTGCGGATATTCGTATGTCGCAACGGCACGAAGCTGGCTGCCGGACGCAATCGGCGGAATTTGCTGGCTCGGCCTATCGTCCCCGTCGGAGAGCTGCTATGCGCCTTTTTATGCCGGAATTACAAAGCTCCCGCAGCCGTACGAAGACGGCTCTCACTGGAACCTCGATATGAACACTGCTTTTTGGCCGTTTGAGATGGTGCAAAACTGGGCCAGGTTGATGTACTGCGAGATGATTCCCGTCATCAAAGCGGAACAGGAAAGCCTTGAAGGAGCGGCGCTTTCCAGGCAACCTGATATCGAGCACAAGGCGGCGGAATTATACCGGAAGAACGAGACGGAAGCTCGCGCCTATCTGACAGAGTACACCAATTCGACTTCTATGAAAAACCTGGATTGCTGGAAGTCATTGTTCGAGAGATTGGTCGTAACCTACCGCAACGGACAATACAATGACATACAGAAAAAAGAGATCCAGAATATCGGATACCCTGAATGGTGGCTGAAAAACTCAAGCTATCAGTATGGTCCGCGCGTCTATGATTTAGAATCGCTTCATGAAATTCCGGATGTCAAATATGCAGGAAAGACGGCCAATGTCACGTCAGGGGATGTAATCGGATATATCCGGGAGCATCAGTCCGGATAGTCCTATTTTTAAATATCTTTTTAAATATCTCGGAAAAGAGCTGAGGATTTTTGTCCGGCCAGCCGGGGGCAGTCCTCTCTTTACTCAGCCTTCAAGACGATCATGGTTATATCGTCGGATTGGTCCTGGCCGCTGCTGAAGCCGGATATGTCGTCTAAAATTGCGGCCATGATATCCTGAGCGGACAGGTGGCGGGATTTGGTGACCACCTCGCTGAGCCTTTGCAGGCCGTACAATTTCCCATCAGCGTTGGCGGCCTCGGTTACGCCGTCCGTATAGAGGAGGGCAACGTCGCCGCGGCAGAACTGCACGCTGCGCTCTTCGTACTCGGCCTCTTCCCAGGCACCAAGGGCAATTCCCGTAACCTCCTGCTCAGCGCACTTGCAGCCAGACGTCCGAAAGATGAGGGGCGGGGGATGGCCGGCGTTGGCATAGTTCAGCGAGTGGGCCTTTCCGTCCAATATGCCGTAAAACAGAGTGACGAACATTCCCTCGCTGGCATCCTCTGCGATCATGACATTAGCCTCCTTGAGGACGTCGGCGGCGGAGACGCGATGGGCGGCGTTGGCCCGCACGATGGTTCTTGACAGCGCCATGAAGAGGGCGGCGGGTATGCTCTTTCCCGCCACATCGGCGATGACCAGGCCCTGCCTGCCGTCGGCCAGTGATATGAAGTCGTAGAAGTCGCCTCCGACCTCCATAGCGGGAATGGTGACTGCGGCCAGCTTGAACTCGGAGACCTCCGGCGTGTGGTCGGGCATGAAGCTCTTCTGAATCTGGGCGGCGATGTGAATCTCGGCCCTGGCCCTCTCCAGATTTTGCTCCATCGTCTTTCGGTCGGTTATGTCCCGCAGGGATTCGATTGCCCCGATGATGCGGCCTTGAGAGTCATGCAGCGGCGCAGCGGTTGTGAAGAGATAGATGCCGCGCCCGAAATTTGGAAGGTAGCTCTCGGCCACGATTGTTCCGTCGTTCTTCTGCCGCACCAGGTGAGAATAGGACTTTTCCAGCTCTGCATCCGGCTTCAAGACCAGATCGATCAGCATGGGGCGTCTTTTGCCGTAGAGGGGAAGGGCATACTCGTGCTCGCCCTTGCCGAGAATATCCCTGGCAGCGACGCCGGTCAGGCTCTCCATAGCCTTATTCCAGGATATCACCTTCCCGTTCAGGTCCACGACGAAGGTGGCATCGGGCAGAAAATCGATGATATTTGCCAGCCGCCTCTCGGATTTTTCCAGGGACGCGGCGGCGACTTTCAGCTCCTCGTTCTTTTGCGCCGTCTCTTTGTAATACTGATCTCTCTCGCTCTTGGTTTGGCGCTCTTTTAGCAGGTTTGAGGCGATAAGCGTGAAGATGAGGATGCCGGTTCCGTTGGCCAGGGCCAGAGGCGGGAGGGCCGTCATCGATACCTCCATCGCCAGGGAAAAGGGCTTGGCGATGATCAGCACCAAAACGATATGGAATGCCTCGAAGAGCACGGCAAAAACTGTAGCCAGCAGGGGGCCCGGCATCTTGCCTTTGAGCCGCAGGTGCAGCGCACCGGCGAAGACGCCTGCCAAGAGCGTGGCCAGAGTGCAGGGAACCAGGGTGAAGCCGCCCTGCGTGGTGCGGAAGGCGGCCCCGATAAGCCCCGCGCCGATGCCTACCACCGGGCCGCAGAAGAGGCCGCCGACGAGCGGTCCGAGGTCCCGCACGTTCATGACGGCCCCATTGATGTTGATGCCCATTAAAGTTCCATAAACCGAAAAAGCGCCAAAGGCGATGGCCAGGACTGCTTGGTCCTTCAGGTTGCTGCGGCCTTCGACAACATCCAGGAAATATCTTGATCTGGTGATCAGGTAGGCGGCGAGGATGATCACGCACATCGCCTCCAGCAGGGCAAAGGATATGTCAAAGACCGATGGGCTCATCACTTCTGCCAAATGCACGAATAGACCTTAAAAGTTATCCTTGAAGGAGGGATAATGCAGATTTCGCAGATTGATTCAATAATTTTTCGTGATTTATCTTAAATATAAAAATAATTATCTGTGGCCCGTCGGCGGCACTGGGGTCTCGCCAGCCGCTGTACTCGGTACTGTTCAAAGAATAATCAATTGGATCATCAATTGGATCAGGTATGCAGAAATATCGCGAATTTTTTTTAGGAGATGCTGGAGCTTCACCGGCAACTGGCCGCCACCCGGACGAGCCATGAGATGACGGCGCTTGGCAAGGGCAGAACCAAGGCCGCTAACGGGCAGGTCGACGCCCTGGTGTACGAGCTTTGTGATCAGACGGAGGAAGAAATATTGAACATCTTTCAAACCTGCCTATCATTAGATTCGGTAGGTGGGCAGCTTTAAATTCTAAAACCGACATTAATTCATTAAGGTAATCAAATGGCGATAGAGGTCGAGCTTCCGCAAGAAATTGAGCTGACAATAAGAACCAACCAAGAGTTGGACGTGTTAGTTCGCAGAAGAATCGAACGTGATATACTCAAGGATATAAAGAATGATATACTAATTTCAAAGATCTTTGATGAGCTTCTCGAAAAGAGCGAGCTAACCGAAGAAAATGTAACTGAAATAGACCACAAAATGAAAAGGGAAATCATGGAGAAGCTTGGATGGAGATAGTGCTTGATACGAATATCTTGATATCTTCTCTCCTGAGGAATGGATTGACCAGGGACATAATATTCTTATCCCCTTTTCGCTTGACTCTCCTTTTCATAGCTCAGCAATTTGCAAAGTGCTGTAGGAAGCAAACGGCCGCCGCACAAGGATTGCCAAGAAAAGACAGCGCTGGCAAAGGCAGATCGGGGCCACGGACAAACAGATCGACGCTCTGGTCTATGAGCTGCACGAACTGATGGTAGAGGAGACCGGGATTGTAGAGGCGTCAAGCAAGCAAAAGCGCGTCGAAGCAAGTCTTTGGTATGCAACCGAGACCAAATTTAGGTTAGATGCAAAGACGCATGAGTTTTTCTGAAGACACCAAACAATCTGCAAAAAAAGAGAGGCAGTTCGCCTCTTAGTCGAAAGCCGGATCAATCTTCAGGCTTTAACGTCCGGGGCAGCAAAGGCCGCCTTGAGCTTGTCTTCCTGTTCCTGGGAGATAAAGATACAAATACGGTATAACTCTATGGTAGGCTCAAAATCAACGATATTTACTTAATAACCTCCGTCATGCTATAAAGCCCTTATGGGGTGTTGACTCTTTTGAAATATTAATATAATTTGCTCCAAAGAGAAGGGCATGGAATTGCATAGATTTCTCATCAACTGTTGCAGAAAAGTGATGGATAGTAGTCTGCATATCCATTGTCCCAATCGCGACATTCTACTATTATGGCCCATCGTCTGAGATTGCCATGGATTTGAGGAAGCACTCGATCTGTTTTGCCAGATGTGACATTACCCGACTGAAGGCTTAGGCCGAAGCCTGAATGTTATCATCTGCTGTGGCATGCCGCTACAGGGCTCCAGGGCGACGCGACTTATCTTACTTCATCGTTCCAGTCATCAGAGATTGGCCCCAATTCATTAAACCTCATGTTCATACGAACGCGCAAATCTTCGCGGTCCAAATTCCCGCCGAGCCTGACAAGATTCCAAAGAACCTTATCCTGCGGAGTCTGTAGGGGTCGTCTCATTAGAGATTTATTCGGTATATGCATGAATAAGAGCACGTGGTATGCGGGGCGAAAGTATTCTTCTCCGTGGACATTCATGGATACTTGAAAAATGAGGTGGAATCATGGCGGCGAAGGGCTTGGCGTTCTCGCCCGTTAGATTACTTTCGCCCCGTCCGGCTTGGCCTCATATCCTCAAAAGCTCTAGATAGCCATATGGACTTCGAACTCTATCCACGATCACCCTCAGGTCCAGATCCTTCAATGTCCTGGTGGCACCAGGCCTTGAATAAGAATTTAAATCTCCAGAGGTCAAAGGTGCTTTATGTCTCCAGCAACTACTCCGGCATCCTGAGTAAGCTGGGCCACAGGTTCACGGAGTTGGAGGTCAGGAGAGGTTTCACGGTCTTCCAGTTCATGACCATTCTGGGCGATGCCTCAAAGGACGCGGCGGTGCTGCTCTATTCGCCTGCGGTTGATCCGTTCCTAGAGGATCTGATGAAAAATGCCGACCGGGTGTTCTATTTCAATGAAAGGCAGGGGGCCTCGTCGAAGATTGTCGCCAAGGCGCTTTCGAAAACGCAGAGAGATCAGGCCACGCTGGAAGCATTCTCATGAACTGGTCGTCTCTTCAAAAACAGAACAATGGGCAATCAATGCATACTTGCGAGGAGCGTTCAAGATGCGCATAGCATTTCTGCAAAAAAATGACGTCTAACGAAATGCGGGAATGCCTTACGCATAGTGTTTTCCTGAGTATTGCGCCGATACAAAAGCTTAATACATAGCATAATAATTGGATGACATGCTTGGTGAGGCATAGGTCATGATTATCAAACCCCAAAAATATCATGTTGCATTCGTATTTAATACGCTCTACTATCCCTTCACTTATCCAGAGATATTGAACTCGCTGGCGTCGAGGGGCTATATATCGCTAGTACCGCCTCAGCCATTGCAGAGTGGTGCCAGGATTTACGTAAGCGGCCCTGCCATCGCTACCAAAGCAGCTGACCCAAAAAAGGCGCCATGTTTCATTGAATTGATTGAACCAAAGAAGGTCATTGCTTGTAATGGTACGGCTATTGATAATGTTGTAGCTTCAGTCAGAGATGTGGTTGATTTATCTCGAACGGATTTCAAATTGGATTTAGACGCGGATATGAGCTTCATTGAGATATCAGGCACGGCAATGGTTCAAAATGATAATCCCGTCGATGCAATAAAGAATTTCTCAACGGATCAATATAGAGTATTCGATGAGATATTGGGTGCGGAAACCGCCTGCGGTTCAATTCGCATAGTACCCAAGGATGGCACGCAGATGGATAAGAAGTGGTTTGATATTATCATTGGGCAAAAGGTTCCATCTGGTGAAAATACCTACTTTGTCGAATTTGTATATAGAAATGGCAATGATATTGGATGCGTTCTGGAGTTCGCTTCGACTCTGGAGACTAAAATATCTGCGATAATAAATAAAATTGGGGGAGCATAGGCAATGGCAGGAGATATCATGAATTATGCGGCACCCGGTAATTATGATTTAACAGCCATCGGAGTGCCTAATTCAGATGAGGTTAATAACCTTCAATTAGAGTGGCCGGCTTCATTTGCCGTGGACCTCAAGCGAGATGAAAAGATCCGTGAGCTTAGCGAACAGGTTGCTAAATTAGCAAGCGAGAATAATAGGCTAGAGCGAATGATTAAAGAGCTGGGTGAAATGATGGGTGCACTACTCGTCAGTTTCAATGATGCTAACAAATCTTTCGAAAGAAATTTAAAGCCAGCAGTTGTAGTAGTTGAAGAGATGGATAAAACCACAGCGAAACAGAGAGTATTCGATTTCATGAAGGAGCATGGAACTTCGGATATTGAAGAACTGCATGAAAATATCCGTTGCGACATCGGTTTACTAGTAGAGATTATCGATGAACTGAGTTCCGAGGGTGCGATCAGTGGGGGCGATTAGCTGCCGACCTATACCGCACCCAATGATTCTCTAAAAGCAAAACAAATCTATTGTGTCTTTGAGGCAGGGAATGAAAGCCGTGCGGGGACTGGAGGACGGCATAATGCCCAACACATGACAATAAAGGGAAATCCTGCCATAGCTATAATTAAAAAGGAATTAAAATTTATTAGCAAATAATTATTACACTTTTTGATTGCTTCATTGAGTAGTTCACTACTATCTCCTGCGAGTGACGGCAGGACGCATTATATACTCTGATATTGACTTGCTATTAATATACAGGGTTGATGCGTGCGTGGCGTCTTTTCGGCGCAGAAGATCCGGCGAGTTGACCTTCGGGGCGAAGTGCGTAGTGGCTTGGGGAAAGAAAATTAATTTGGGCCCCCGGGTCGCCAGTCAGCATTAGACCGCTCAAATCTTCATTTGCTTGATTTTTTCCAGCTCTTCGGGTGTGAAGTATTCTTGCCATGCTTTGGGCTTGACGACCAGGACGTGCCTGCCGTTCTTTTCGGCCTTTTCCACATGCACCATTCCTGCCTTTTCCAATCGACGGGCGGCAGTATATGTCTTGCCTCGTGTCCAGCCCATTGCCTGCGACAGTCTGTGGATATTCTCCCCAGGCGATTCCTCTATCTTCTCATAAAGCTCCAGGTCAGTGTCGACAGAAAGTCCATCCTCCTTCAATGCATTTATATACGCATCAATAGCCTCTTTTACATTGCTGACAGCCTCTTCCCTGGACTTTCCCTGGCTAATGCAACCGGGAAGGCTTGGAACTTCTGCGACCCAATAGTCGTCCTCACCAGGATAGATCTTAACTTGTCGCATCTTCTATAGTCTCTTTTTCTAACCATATATTTAACTATGTAAAACAAACCGCTATTGTAGTGGCCTGTAAGAATTTCGCACCCGTCCAGTTGCGGATTTGAGCTGCCGATAATCAGAATGAATACGGCCATCGGAGCTATGCAGCCTCGAAAAGCCAATTGTCCAGGAATGCAAGCTCATGGGTAACCTCCGGTATTCTTGCAGTTCTTCAGTGAAGATGCATCCCCGGCTGCCAATTCCTTTAGAACGCCCGTTTCGCACCTTTGATCCATAGAAATTAACGGATTCAGCTGGGGGCCGAGGAAATAGCCAAATAGTCCAGCAAATAGATATCATGAAGAGCATGAAGCTGAAAGTAAGGATTACCGGCCCCAAGGTACATGATGTAGGCTATAGATATTTCCTGATGAACAACGCCTTCGACCTTGGTCTCAAAGGCTTCCAGGCCCGCAATCGGATGGGTGAAATGGAGCCGGAAGTGATAGCTCTGGTCGAAGGCGATGAAGAGGCTATTGCAGATTTTGGGAAGCTGATAGTGGATCAGAAGCCCGAAGATAGATGAGCAAAACTTTATCATGTTAGACAGTTTATAAAAATCATTGAAAAATACGATCTCCAGGAGGACTAAGCCAATGTACGCAATTGAGATCTTCTACAGCGAAGAGGATGAGGGATATATTGCACTTGTACCAGAGCTACCCGGTTGCTCGGCATTTGGTAGGACAGAAGAGAAAGCCCTGGAAGAGGTTAAGATCGCTATATCCCTCTGGTTGGAGACCGCAAAAGAGATTGGCCGTGAGATACCTATCCCGCAGAAGCGCAGCCTTGTGGCTGGATTGGCATAGACATCGCTCTGTAGCAGGTTTGCGAAGAGGCGAGGTAGACACGGAGACACCCCTTCGCCGATGGTAATGAAATGAAAACTGGAACTGCCAATTTGCCACTGCACGGCGGCTCTGCTCCGCCATGGCTGTTCAAGCGCATGCGCCTTCTGGCAGGCGAGATAGTGGAAGCCCTGGTCTATGAGCACGGCCAGGAAGAGTTCCTCCGACGAGTATCGGATCCCTACTGGTTTCAGGCTCTCTCCTGTGTCCTTGGATTTGACTGGCACTCCTCAGGAACGACCACCGTTACCACCGGAGCCCTGAAAATGGCTTTAACGCCCGAAAGGCACGGGATTGCTGTGGCAGGAGGCAAAGGGAAGACTTCCACCAAGGCACCGGCTGATATTCAGAGGCTTGGCGACACTTTTTCTTTTTCGGGCGAAAAAAGGGCCGAACCCGGGGACGC
>Ga0074198_1002189_pt1 | contig 10792 bp, 6 predicted proteins | sample EPASupsiteSAE323_FD_64527 | JGI IMG/M metagenome (GOLD analysis project Ga0074198, IMG submission 64527) | Bioremediated contaminated groundwater from EPA Superfund site, New Mexico - Sample SAE3-23 | ecosystem: Environmental > Aquatic > Deep subsurface > Groundwater > Contaminated ...
GGCTGTTGTTTTGCAGGCCCAGACGCCGGTTTAGGCGATTCGCCGAGAAGATCGTCAAGAGAAAAGCTCACGCCGCCGCTTTGAGAAGCGGACGCAGGCCGGCCCTGCGATTCACCGAAAACCGGTTTTTGAGAAGCGCCTGAAACATTTCCAAAAATATCACTAACGTCTCTAATTTCACTTGTTATTTTAGGCGTTTCCTTTTTCGTTTCTTTAGGCTTCGAACTCTGTTCTATTAATTCTGAAAGCAGATCATCCGAAGGCTCTTCGACATCGAGATTAAGCGTCGTCAAAGGATCGTCATTTTTTGCCTTCGCCGTTTCGACTTTTGAAGGCGTTTCTATCAGATCGCCTAAATCAAAGGAATCGCCAGCCGGTTTTGCTGGCTGCTTCGTCGCGGGCTTTTTAGCCGTGGCGGAAGAAGCCTGAGATGGCAATAATTTATCAAAATCAACATCGTTTAACTCGTCAAGCGAAACATCGGCCGATTTAGCCCCTGGTTTCGCTGAAGGTTTTTCATCGAGCATTAAATCGCCAAGGTCGAACTCGTCGGCAGGTTTCGCGGGCTTTGCCGCCGGCTTCGAAGCTTCTTTAGAAACGGGCTTCGCTGCCGGCTTCTTATTTTCTATTAATATTCCAGCAAACGGATCTTCACCATCTGAATCCCCGCCCAGCAAATCGCCGAGATCAAATTCATCGCCTGATTTTTTAGTATCCTGTTTTGCAGCAGTCTTGGCGGCAGGTTTTTCATCAAGCATTAAATCGCCGAGATCGAACTCATCGGCTTTAGGCTTTGAGGCTGCTTCTTTAGAAGCTGGCTTTGGCGCCGGTTTCGCGGCGGGTTTTTCATCGAGCAACAAATCGCCGAGATCGAGACCGAGATCATCGGAAGCTTTAGCCGGCTGCGATGCGGCCGGTTTTGAAGATGGCTTCGCTGCTGGTTTTTCATCTAACAGATCGCCAAAATCAAGTCCAAGATCGTCATTTGCCTTAGCTTTCGAAGTTGCTTCTCTGGCAGCCGGCTTTGCAGTTGGTTTTTCATCGAGCATCAGATCGCCGAGGTCGAATTCGTCCGAAGGCTTCGTTTTAGGTTCTGATTTAGCGGCAGGGGCTTTCTTTTTTTCGGTCCCCATAAGCCCTGCCAAAACATCGTCGTCTCCTGCCGTTTCAATGTTATTTTCGTTCAAATCAAGATTGAGGTCTTTGCCGAGATCGGCGAATATATCTTCGCTTTCTTTTTTCGGCTTGGCTTCAGCTTTTGCGGCCTGCTTTGCTTCGGTTTTAGCCTGCGGCTTCGCCGATAATCCGGCAAGAGGATCGGAAGAATCGAGGCCAAGAAGATCGAGATCTATCTCGACTTCATTATCCGCAAGTTTCGGAACGTCTTTTTTTTCGGCTGGTTTTCCTTGTGGTTTTTCTTTCTTTTTATTTGCCATTATATTGTCGATATCGTTGCCGTCCATAATCTGCAATTCAATATCGCCAAGATCAAGCACATCGGCTTCTTTTTTTGCGGCTGGAGGGGGTTTAGTCGCAACCGAAGCTTTTTCAGCCGGCTTAAACGGCGAAGCGCCGAAATCTGTTTCAAGATCGGCGAATATATCATCGGTTTGTTTTTTTCCGTCAGGTTTTTTTACCGTTTTTTTAGTATCGGAAGAAGATACGAGATCGGCGAATATGTCATTATCGTCATCTTGCCTGGCTTTAGCATCTTTGGATTTTCCGCCGGATAAATCCTGGAATATGTCCTGAGCTTCGCCGGACGGCTTAGCCTTAGCTTTTCCATCGGCCGGAAGACCCAATTCTTTAAATATCTGATCGTCGTCCATGTTCAAATCCAGGCCAATATCCTTTGCTGAATTTTTCGGGGCCGGTTTTTTAGCTGCGCCGCCTGCATCATCGGTTTTTAGTTTATCAAGAAGACTGTCAAAATCGAGATCGTTATCGCTCGATTTCGCCGCTCCTGACGCCTTGCCCTTTAAAGGCGCGCTGCATTCGGCGCAAAGTTCGGCTTTATCTTCGTTCGCCGAGCCACACGTCTTACAGTGTATCATGTTTCCTCCTCACGCACATGCCGGAAAAAAATTAATTTAAAATCTTAAATAAATAAAAATATGAACCTGCTTACGCAGATTCCTCCTCATAGAATTTATTATCGATCAAATTACACAAATCATTAATTATTTTTTCTTCGTCTTCAAGCGAATCGCCACGCGCCGTTATTATTATGGACTCGCCGGACGCCGCGCAAAGCATCATAACGCCAAGAATACTCTTGCCGTTAACTTCTATTTCGCCTTTTCTGACCGATATTCCACATTTCGACCTGTTGGCGCATTCTACAAATAACGTAGCCGGACGCGCGTGCATTCCGGACGTATTCCTGATTTCACATTCACGCTCTATCATTTCTTGCTAAATACCTACTCCCTTAACTTTTTCATAATAAGCGCAATCTTTATTTTTTTTTACGATTGCCGCTTTTTTAATAACGTCTTTTCAGTACGCCATATTTTTTTATAGATGGCCCTTTTCGCTTAAAACAAGATATATGGCGCCCATAACTCCAGCGTCGTTTCCAAGATTGCTCACGACGATTTCAAGGTCGCGCACGGACACTTTCGGCGCTTTTTTAAAGACCGTTTCGATAACCGGATTAATAAGCATCTCGCCGGCCGCCGAAAGGCCGCCTGAAATTATAATTTTATGAGGGTTGAATATGTAAATCAAGTTTATAAGGCCTATGGCTATAAACTCGATTTGCTGCGTCACTGCGCTTTTGGCGATAGCATCGCCCCGGCGCGCCGCTTCTAATATCAGCTCGCAATTAAGCTTGCTTAAATCGTTCGAGCAAAGTTCGAATATTATGGACGGAAGCTTTGAACGCTGCCCCTGGTTCAAAGTAAGAAAGCCGAGAACGCGCGAGACAAGAGCGGACGCCGAACCATATTTTTCCCAGCATCCGTAATTGCCGCAGCCGCACTGAGGGCCGTTTAAATCGATCGTCATGTGTCCGATCTCCGCGCCGTTATTGTTAATTCCACGCAAAAGCTCGCCGTTTACGACAATTCCGCCGCCTATGCCGGTCCCGAGAGTCACGCACACAAAATCTTTAGAACTGCGGCCGGCGCCTTTCCAATATTCGCCAAGAGCGGCAAGGTTTGCATCGTTATCGATAAAAACGCAAAGGCCTACGCTCGATTCAAGCTTTCCTTTAACATCGACATCGTTCCATTTTAAATTGGGCGCGAATATCACCCTTCTGAATTCAGCATCAACCGTGCCTGGACAGCCAATGCCGCAGCCGATAATATCTTCTTTTTTATGCCCGAATTTTAAAATAAGCTCTTCTATTTTTTTCGCTATATCTCCAAGTACCGCATCCGAGCCATAAGAAACGCGCGTTGGAATTTTATCGTACATAAGTATGTTGCCGCCGGCTTCGGCGTAAGCAAACTTGACGAAAGTGCCACCAATATCTATGCCAATTACGTATTTACCCGAAAGCTCGTTACAGCCCATAAACACCTTCTTACACAATTAAGGTTAAAACACGGATATCAAAAACGCGATAGCGCGCAAACAAAAAGGTTCGCACGCATAAACCGACGCTTAGATATGCATAATGCATGAAATCAGCATAATAATAACAGAATTTATTAAACTTTGCAAGTGGAAAATATTTTTCTCGCTGGCCCCCGTCCGCCTCGTAACTTCGCTAAAAGACTTTTTAGAAATGGAATTATATTCGGTTTCATCCATTTTTAAAAGCTCCGAAAGCCGTTGCGCGAGTTCTTCCACATTGCATACGACTCTTGCCGCGCCCGATTCGACGAACCCTTCGGACATTTCACGAAAATTATGCATATAAGGGCCGAAAATTACCGGCTTATTAAAAACGGCGGCTTCTAAAAGATTATGACCGCCGACATTAATCAGCGAACCGCCCACGAATACGGCGCGGGCCATTGAATACGCAAGAACAAGCTCACCGACGGTATCTAACACCATTACGTCCAAAAGCCTGTGTGCATCATTTTTGATAAGCACGCTCCTTTTTTCATACTCGATGCCGCGCGAAGTTAAATATTCGAAAAGTAACGCAAGCTTATCGAATTTTCGGGGGGCTATTATCATTTTTAAATCCGGATGCGATTTTTTTACTTCAAGATATGCATCCACGACCATTTTATCTTCACCAGGATGAACCGACCCCGCTACGAAGATCAAATCTTTATCGCTATATCCGAATTTCGAATAAACGGAAGTTTTATCGATAGAAAAATAGGCTTTTATTTCATCATATTTAATGTTTCCGCACATAAAAACGTTTTCGGGCTTCGCTCCGATATGCGTCACTCTTTCGACGTCAAGCCGCGACTGCATCAGGCATCTATCGATGAGAGCGAAAAACGGCCGCAGTATATAAGAAAACCTGAGATAATTTTTAAACGAACGATCTGATATCCTTCCGTTTATAATAAAAATCGGCGCCCCCGTTTTTTTTACCGCATAAAGCAAATTAGGCCATACCTCGGTCTCGGTTAAAATTAATGCCTTTATGTTGAATCGCGAAATAAAACGGCGTATGCAAAAATGAAAATCCATCGGAAAATATAAGACGGCATCGGCGGCCCGGCATTTTTCGCGGGCCAGCGCAAAGCCGGCTTCGGTTGAAACCGTGAATAAAAGCTTGTGGTTCGCAAAAGCCTCTTTAATTTTTTTTTGAAAATTTATAGTCGCAAGAGTTTCACCGACAGATACGGCGTGAAGCCATATGACTGGATCGCCTTTTTTTATCCCCGGAGTTTCATCCACGGTTATTCCAAGCCTTTTAAGCAGGCTGGCACGGTATTTTCCGCTCCGGTAAAGCAGAATTGCTATAACCGGCGAAAAAACGACGGCGCACACAAGCGCCGAGTATAGTATGAAATTATAAATCAAATAACTTAACGACATCAATTTTTATTTTCCAATCAATTTTTTTATTGAAATCCATTTTGTTTTAAGATATAATTTTTTTTACGAATCAGTATTCATAAAGACCGAATTAATAAAATTAAGGAGGCCTGTCATATGAAAAGCGATTTATCGTCGCGTCCCAACATTGGAAAAACCCTCGAAAAAAAATTAAACGGCATAGGCATTCACGACGTTAACGAACTGGCGAAGGCCGGCAGCAAAAACGCTTACCTGCAGATTAAAAGCATTGACGGCGACGCCTGCTACAACATGCTTTGCGCGCTCGAAGGCGCTATACAAAACATTCGATGGCACGATCTTTCAAAAAGCGACAAACTCGATCTTAAAACTTTTTACGAATCGGTCAAATAAAACAAAACTCGCTAAATCGCAAAATATTTCGCCATAGGATGATGAAGCACTATAGCCGACGTCGACTGTTCGGGAACCATTTCAAAACTTTCGGTAAGTTCTACGCCTATTTCATCGGGACGTAAAATATTAAAAAGCTTTTTTTGCAGCGAAAGATCCGGACAAGCCGGATAACCGAAACTATAGCGTGAGCCTCTATATTTCTGATTGACCATTTCGTCGGTTCCAATGGCTTTTTCTTCGAGTATTCCCATTTCTTTTCTAATAACGTAATGCATATATTCGGTGAGGGCTTCGGCCATTTCTACCGAAAGTCCGTGCAGATGAAGATAATCTTTATAACTCGATTCCGAATACAATTTTTTTATTTTTTGCCCGACTCCGCTTCCGGCGGTAACCACGCACATCGCAATTAAATCTTTAACGCTTCCGCCTTCCGGCATAACAAAATCGGCCACGCATAAACCGTTCTTTATTTTCTGACGCGGAAAATCGAAAACGGCTATAAGTTTTTCGGGATCGGCAGGATCGAATATTTTTATAGAATCGCCGCTTCCGGCGCACGGATAATAACCATAAACCGCTTTTAAATCGAAAATTTTATCATGCCTGCATAAATCCGTCAACTCTTTAAATAATGGCTCGACTTTTTCGGCTATAAGCTTTTGATAATCTTCGCCGTTCATATTGCCGCGCTTATACTGCCACTGGCCGCGATAAAGAGTCGTTTTATTTATGTACGGATAAACATCCGCAGGGTCTATATTTTTAACTACCTGACGCCCTAAAAACGGCGGCACCGGTATATTGCGGCAAACCTCTATTTTCGATTCACGCGAAACCGGTTCGCTCGATAAACTAACGGCATTTACAGGCTTGGCGTTCGATTTTTCAGGATCAGAAGGCATATTCGAACCGGCCGTGCAAATGCTTTTCATGAGCTTCAACCCTGAAAAAGCGTCTTCAGCGTAAAAAACCCTTCCGCTATAAAGGCCAGAAAGCTCTTCTTCGACGTATTTGCGGTTCAACGCGGCGCCGCCCAATATCACGTCATACTTTAAATTGCGCCGCTCGAGTTCTATTAAATTTTCACGCATAATCTGCGTCGATCTGACCAGAAGGCCGCTCATGCCGAGAATGTTCGCGCCTTTTTTTTCGCAAGCCGCAATCATTTCTTCGATCGGGACTTTTATGCCCAGATTAAACACTTCAAATCCGTTATTCGTCAAAATAATGTCGACGAGGTTTTTTCCGATGTCATGGACGTCACCCGACACAGTCGCCAGAACCATTTTTCCGAGCCTGGCATAAGACGACTTTTCCATACGGGCTTCAAGAATCTCTACCGCTTTTTTCATGACTTCGGCCGATTGCAAAACGAAAGGAAGCTGCATGACGCCGGCGCCAAAAAGCTCGCCGACTTTTTTCATGGCGTTTATAAGCGGGCCGTTTATAATTTCAAGAGGCTGCATCGTTTTTAATGCCGATTCGACAACCTCTGAAAGCCCGCCTTTTTCACCATTGACGACCATTTCAAAAAGCTTTTCGGAACCGCTCATATTTAAATTTTTCAGGGCGGAATTTTGCCTTAAAGCCCGCTCGGGCGATTTTTCGTCGAAATGCTTAAGAAGCGTCAAAAGGGGGTCTTTATTATCATTCCATCTGTTAAATATAAGATTTTCGACCATGTCAAGATCGCTTTTTTCTATTTTGTGATAGGCAATCATTCCGGCCGGGTTGATTATCGCCATGTCGAGGCCCGCTTCGAGAGAGTGTTTTAAAAATACCGAATTTATGATCTCTCTTATGGCGGGTTTTAATCCGAATGAAATATTCGACACGCCGAGCGAAGTGTAACAGCCGGGCAGCTCTTTTTTTATGGCTCCTATGGCTTTTATGGTTTCGGCCGCCGCGTCGCGAAGCGATTCATCGCCGGAACCGATAGTGAAAGTAAGGGGATCGAATATCAAATCGTGCGCGGCAAGGTCGAAGCCGCCGGAACATATGTCATAAATACGCTTCGCCACGGCGGTTTTTCTTTCGCACGTTTTAGCCATCCCTTCTTCATCTATGGTAAGGGCGATAACCGAGGCGTTGTATTTTTTTGCCATTCCTACTATTTTTTTCAGTTTCGCGCCGCCGTCTTCGAGGTTTATGGAATTAATTATGCACTTTCCGCCATGGGACATAAGCGCCGTTTCTATAACATCCGGGTCGGTCGAATCGATTACGAGCGGAAGGTTTACCGACGGCGCAAAACGCCTTACGGCCTCGCGCATGTCTTTTTTTTCGTCGCGGCCGACGTACGCCACGCATAAATCGATGGCATGCGCGCCGCCGTTTTGCTGATTTTTAGCGACCGATTGCATCGAATCGTAATCGTCTTTCAATAAAAACTCGCGAAAAACCTTGGAACCGTTAGCATTGGTACGCTCGCCTATAACGAAAGGCGCGGGCCGCTGCTTTTTAGCCCATGCCGAATAAAGGCTGGCGACAGAAGGCTCGACAACGCATTTACGCTCCGGCGGAACAATTCCGGCTAACGCTTCAGACGCTTTTTTTATATGTTCCGGCGTCGTGCCGCAACATCCGCCGACAATATTGACCCCGTATTTTTCGACGAAACGTTTTAAATAAGAAGCGAATTCGTCGGGAGTAAGCTTATAAACGGTTCTTCCGCCTACATTTTCAGGCAGCCCGGCGTTCGGCATAGCCGATATAAGTTTGTTGGTAAGCGAAGACAATGTTTCGACATGCTTTTCAAGCTCAAAAGGCCCCAGCGCACAATTGAAGCCTATCGAAGTAAGAATGTCGTAGCCGTCGCATGACGCGCATATGGCGGAAATATCGGTTCCGACAAGCATAGCGCCGTTCTGCTGCAACGTCACGGACGCCATGAGCGGAAGCGCGAACCCTTTTTTGATAAAAGCCTCTCCTATGACGTATAAAAGGCATTTAAGCTGAAGTATGTCCTGGCACGTCTCGACTATCAGGATATCGGCGCCGCCGTCGATAAGCCCCTCGACATTAGCCGAATAAGCTTCAGCCATGGCCGAAAATGAAATGTGGCCAAGACTCGGAAGCTTGGTTGAAGGCCCGATGGAGCCGGCGGCGAAATATTCGCCCGGATTCGCAGCGGCATGTTTTTTTATCGCCGCCACGGCAATTTCGGCGCCAAGTTTCGAAATTTCATAAACCGTTTTACGATCGCCGAGTCCGTATTCGGCCATAACTATGGCGTTCGCCCCGAACGAGTTTGTTTCTACGGCCGAAGCGCCGTTTTTTAAATAGTTCAAGTGTATGTTTTCTATAATGTGCGCAGCGGTTATATTTAAATACTCGTTAAAGCCGTCATGGCCGCAAAAAAGCGAAGGATCGGGACATGCGCCCTGTATCTGGGTACCCATCGCCCCGTCGAAGAGCAGCGCTTTATTTTCGCAGTACTTTAAAAACCTTTCGACTTTTTCACGATTCAATTTTTTATACATCGATTATCTCCGTTACAATATGCGCTTATTTCATGAGTTTTTGTGCGGCCGCAAAAGCTTTCTTATACTTTAAAGATTTTCATCGCTTTTAAAACGCCGTTAAGCCTTTCGGTTTCGCTTTCAAATCCGGGTTTTTTCATGAGAGCGAACATGTTTTTCTTATAACTTTCGACGCCCGGCTGGTCGAACGGATTGACTTCTATCAAATATCCGCTCATGGCTACGGCTTTTTCGAAGAAAAAAATTAACTGGCCGAGGTAATATTCGTTTAATTCGGGAATGTGAATGCTCATATTCGGAACGCCGCCTTCGAGATGGGCCAGGCGCGTGCCTTCATAGGCCATCTTATTGGCGTGTGAAAGATAGTCGCCCGCTAAAAAATTGAGGCCGTCGAGATTCTGGGGATCGGTGGGTATGGCGAATTTAGAAACGCTTCCAAGCGTCAAAAAAGTCTCGAAAATCTTGCGCTCGCCGTCCTGAATATACTGGCCCATGCTGTGAAGATCGGTCGTGAAATCGACCGAAGCCGGGAAAATGCCTTTTTTATTTTTTCCTTCGGATTCGCCGTAAAGCTGTTTCCACCATTCGGAAACGTAATGAAGCGCGGGTTCGAAGTTGCTTAAGAGTTCTATGAAATAACCTTTTTTATAAAGGACATAACGGCAGGCCGCATATAAATAAGCAGGGTTTTTCATTAAATCGCCGTTGCCGGTATATTCTTCGAAAGATTTCGCGCCTTCGACAAGTTTTTTAATATCATGGCCGGCGACCGCTATCGGTAGAAGGCCGACCGGCGTTAAAACCGAAAATCTTCCGCCGACGTCGTCGGGAATTACGAATGTTTTATAGCCTTCAGCGTCCGAAAGTTTTTTAAGGGCGCCTTTTACCCTGTCGGTTGTCGCTATTATGCGATTTTTGGCTTCCGCGCCGTATTTTTCTTCCATGAATTTTTTGATTATTCTAAACGCGATAGCAGGCTCGGTCGTAGTTCCCGATTTAGAAATAACGTTGACATAAACGCTTTTGCCGGTTAAAAATTTAAAAAGCGAATTAAGATAATCAGATGAAAGGTTCTGCCCGGCGAAAACGATTACCGGAGCTTTTCTTTCGCTTTTATCATAAAAATCGCCGAAAAAATCATTAAGCGCCGTATTAACGGCTTTGGCGCCAAGATACGATCCGCCTATTCCGATGCAGAGAAAAACGTCGGCGTCTTTTCTGATTTTGGCGGCGAGAGTTTCAACTTCATCTAAAAACGCCGGTTTAATATTCGAAGGCAGGTCAAGCCAGCCGAGAAAATCGCTGCCGGCGCCCTTTTTAGAGTGAATGGCGCCGTGAAGCTCCGATATTTTTGTAGCGCACGCGCTAATTTCTTTTTCGTTTATGGTTTTTAATAAATTAGTTATTTCAACTTCAATTCTTTTATTTGACATAAAGCCCCTCCGATTTTAAATATAATTTCAACATTAACAAGCGTTAAATAAGAAAATTTATCGTTATATTATATAACAATCCTGATATTTTTTAAAGCCTTTTTTTAAAATCCGGCTTCAAGCGAATTAAAAATAGCCCCTGTTTTGCTTGCATAATCGAAACAAATGCTGTATAATAAAAGCGCTAAAATAAAGCGCCGCGAACCATTCGCGAACAAAAATTAATCTTATGGAATTAAATATTTAAATGAAAACAATTATTTTAACAGGCGGCGGCTCGGCGGGCCATGTCACGCCCAACATATCGTTAATTTCAAAACTCCGGGGACTCGGATATGAAATCCACTATATAGGAACGAACGAAGGTATCGAGCGTCAAATCATAGGACGCGAAAACATCGCCTACCACGCAATTCCAGCTGGAAAGCTGCGCCGGTATTTCGATTTAAAAAACTTTACCGACATTTTTAAAATCATGTCGGGGTTTTTGAAGGCTTTTTTTATAATAAGAAAAGTGAAACCCTCCGTAGTGTTTAG
>Ga0074198_1002191_pt1 | contig 10787 bp, 6 predicted proteins | sample EPASupsiteSAE323_FD_64527 | JGI IMG/M metagenome (GOLD analysis project Ga0074198, IMG submission 64527) | Bioremediated contaminated groundwater from EPA Superfund site, New Mexico - Sample SAE3-23 | ecosystem: Environmental > Aquatic > Deep subsurface > Groundwater > Contaminated ...
CCAGTTCGGCCGCCGGCCCGGCCTGACGCTTCGTCCCCGGCTCCATGGAAGGAATCGCTTTCCTTCCGTCCCTGATCATGGCCATGATCTGCGCAAGTTCTTCCAGCCTCGATATTGGATACACCGCACCTTTCCCCGAAGCCTCGGCTTCGGCGCGATTTTCCTCCGCCACCAAAAAAATCCTGATTCCGGCCTTTAGCGCTGCCTGCACCGCAGGCAGTACGCCCCGGACCGGCCGCACCGATCCGTCCAGGGTGAGTTCGCCCAACGCGAGTACAGCCCTTCCGCAATCCGGCACAAGGCTTGCCGTCGAGAGGATTTTTATCGCGATGGGAAGATCGTACGCCGCTCCGCGCTTGGGGAGATCGGCCGGCGCCAGATTGATGAGCAACCTGTCCTGGGGAAAAAGGAATCCCGAATTGCGCATCGCGGCCCGAACCCGCTCCCGCGACTCGCGGACCGCAGCGGCGGCCAACCCGACCAGATCCATGCCGGGAATACCCCGCCGCATATCGACCTCAACCCGTACCAGAAAACCTTCATAGCCGGACGGTTCGTGCGCATATATTTCCATGCTCCACCCCCAGAGCATACAACGCGCGCGGAAAGGCGCGGCGCTTCAAAACTCTGCGCTCCTTGACACGAATCGCCCCGCTACCTATACAGAATCGGGGGGAAACGATGGCGTTCTGGCATGTATGGAGCGAGAGTCAGGGCATTGAAACGAGTGTTTCGGTGCGTCGCGTGCTGCAGTCGGGAGGACCGGCCAGAGATTCCGGCGAAAGAGAACCTTCTGCCGCCACAAGACCTTCCGGCGGCACGGACTTCCCTAATTCCTCGAATGATGTTTGGGCGCTTGAAACGGAAACATACGGGACTATCCTGCTCGCACAGGACAAGCCGCTCCGCGGATCACTCCAGCCATCGCCTTACCATGAGATGCTCGTCCATCCTGCCATGAATGCCCATCCGGCGCCCAAATCGGCGCTGCTGTTCGGCGGTTCGGACGGAGCTTCGCTGGAACTCCTGCTTTCCTACCCGTCACTCGAATCGGTCACTGTCGCGGGGCTGGATGAAACAGTCGCCAAAACCGCGGCAGCCTGGTTCCCGACGGCGCATGCCGCGTTTTCGGACCAGCGACTCCGTGTTTCGAGCGCCGATGCATCGATTTTCGCCAGAGACTGCAGGGACCGCTTCGATGTAGTGATAATCGATCCGGTCGCGCCGCTCTGCTCCCTTTCCTTCCCGCAGTCGTTCTTTTGCGATTGTTTCCGTCTGCTTACCGGCGACGGTGTTCTCGCATGCGACTGCGGCCCCGCCGATCCGAAATCGGCACTGAGGGAGACCGGTTCTGTAGTGGGAAAAGTACGGCGCCTGTTCCCGGTCTTCAAACCCTATCGGGCTCCCGGCCGTCTGAGCTGTGAGCGCGACAGGATTTTCGGATTCGCCGCCAAGACATTCGATCCGACCGCAACGCCCCCATCGTCGAGATGGAAGACGGAAGGCGCCCGCGCCGGCTGGTACAACGACTCGATGCACCGCGCCGCCTTCGCCCTGCCGACGACCGTCGAAGCGATGCTCGAAACCGTCTGATTCCCGTCTGTCTGCCCTGAAACAGAGCTCAGGCGACGCTACAGCAGGAGATCCAGATCGACTTCGCCGCCCGAGGCGGGAACGGTCAACCCAAAGGCTTCCAGAACGGCGGGATGCACTTCCCCGAATATGCCCACTTTCCTGCCGTCCACAAACACTTCGGCCTGCCTGCCGGGGATGAAACGCGTGTCATTCCCCTGGGCGAGCCTGAATTCCTTGCCGAGATAATACATCAGGGCGGAGAGGTGGGAAGCCGATTCGTTGTAGTCGGCTTCGGAATGCGTATTGAGGAAACCGGCGTATTGTCTCGTCGCGACGCCCTGATTTTCGTCCGGGTCCTTCAGGGCTACTTTGCCGATCTCGAAGGTACGGTGCGGATACACAGCGCCAGCCGATACGGATTCGGTACCGAGCAGCCCGGGCAGGGGCGAATTCCGCACATATTCGTAATTCTCGCTCATGGGATTGGAAATCTTCACAACCTGCCCGGGGTCTATGCCCATTTTGACGGCGTATTCCTTGCCCGAGCCGAGATAGTTGTAGATCATTTCCTGATAGCCCAAGCCGACAAAAACGGATTTTGCCCTGCGCGAAAGCTGTTCGATCGGAGACAGTCTCCCGATCGTAAAATCGCGGGGGCGTTCGGGCGGAAAAGCTTCCATGCCCATGCCCATCATCACGTCTTCGACCGCGTCGACGGGATGCAGGAAATCGTTGCGGTATTCGGGCGGACTCACGAGGATTGCGCCGTCTTCGACGTTCGCCGTACAACCCATCTTGCGGAGCGCGGCGACGGCTTTTTCCGCGCTTATCGGCATACCCAGGAGTTTTTTGGGCAGGCCCGGGTCCACAGTCAGACTGTCCTGGAAATAATGGGGAAACACGACTGTCCTTCCCAAAGGCGTGTCGTAGGGGTAGCGCACTTCGACACGCTCGATGGAAAAGCCCATGTCCGAAAGATCGCAGGACATTATGGATGCGGTGAGACAGACGGAGGGCATGTCGCTGCCCGTCACTTCGATGAAAAGCTCGTCGTCGCCCACCTGCACGGCGCCCAGGTCGGCTGAATTGATTATGGGCGGATAGGACAGGACATTTCCGCGCTTATCGGTCAGAAGGGGATGGATCGGCTCGCGTTCCAATATCGAGGCGTACTCCCTGCCTTTCGGATGCTCGGCGAGAATGGTCCGCAAAGTCATCCGGCGCGTTTCCTGCAGCGGAACAAAAGAAACGGCGTCGGGGTCGACACCCTTGTAGGAGACCGGCCAGAGGATGGCGGTAGGGCGATAAAGGCCGATGGATACTGTCCGACGCTTCCGCCCGTAGTTCCAGGCCAGTTTTTCCTGCGTCTGGATGAGGTCGCGCAGCATGGCGTCGTCGACGGCGACTCCCTTGGCGACGAATCCGGCAAGGTAAGGACGCACTTTCCTGACGCTCTCGTCGACTTCGACGACATAGGAAGCGCCGCCCGTGCCATTGGCACCCTGTGTGCCGTTGGCACCTGAAACGCCCTGAGACTTTCCGCTTTTCCGCACGAAAAATGGATATGAGGGAATCTTGCCGGTCCTGCGGACCCTAAGCTGACGGGCCAGCCCTGCGGTCGACCAGAGGTCGGGTCTGTTGGTGTCGTTGAGTTCGATTTTGATGGTTCCCCCGACCCCGTCGGCGGCATGGTCCCATCCGTCGAGTTCGGCCTTGGCGCCGGGCAGCGCCGCTTCGAGGGCTTCGGCGTCGAGCCGTTCACCGAGAAGGGAGAAAAAAAGCGCTTCGTTTACTTCTATCTTGGGCATGGTCGTCTCCCGGTTCAGTTGCCGCGCGAAAGGGCGCGGCGCAAGCGTACGTTTTCGAGGTCGGGGCTGAAGAGCTCGCGAAGATCGTTGAGGCCCAGTGCCATGAGAGCCATACGGTCTATGCCGATACCCCAGGCGAGGACGGGCACATCTATGCCGAGCGACTTGGTGACTTCCGGCCTGAAAATGCCTGATCCGCCCAGCTCGAACCAGCCGAGCACCGGATGCTTGATATGGACTTCCACCGAAGGTTCGGTGAAAGGGAAGTATCCCGGCACGTATTTCACTTCCTTGGCGCCAGCCACCTCGACCGCAAACATTTCAAGGAACCCGAGCAGGGTGCGCAGGTTCACTTCCTCGCCGAGAACGATGCCTTCGGTCTGGTAGAAATCGGAGAGGTGGGTCGCGTCGACCTTGTCGTAGCGGAAACAGCGCGCGATTCCGAAATATTTGCCGGGCACCTTGGCGGTGGGCAGCTGGCGCGCGGAAAGCACGGTCCCCTGACTGCGCAGGAGGAGTCTTTTGGTAAATTGCCTGTCGAAAGAGTAGTTCCAGCCGCGTGAACCGGTATCGCCGCCGTTTTCGTGCGCCGCGGCCACGCGGGAAAGCCAGGGTTCTTCGATGGACTTCGCGTATTTGGGCTCATCGACGTAGTACACGTCATGGATATCGCGGGCCGAATGGAATTGGGGCATGAACAGCGCGTCGGAATTCCAGAATTCCGACTGGACCATGTTCCCTTCGAATTCCTCGAATCCGAGCGAAACGAGTTTGTCCTTGACACTTTCCAGGAATTCCACGTACGGGTTGCGGCGGCCCGGAAGGACGCGGGCGGGCGCGACACCGATGTTATAAGGCCTGAACGAAACGTTTTTCCAGCTTCCTTTTTCGAGGATCGAAGGCGTGAGAGCGCCCAGTTCCTCGCCCGTGACACCTTCGCGTACGAGGGCCGCACGGATCTCCGAGGCTTCGGCGCAGAGGCGGTAGATGACCCGCTCCCTGTCCGCCGCCTTGAAGGGCGACATTCCCACACCTCTTCGACGTGCGATGCCGTCCATGGCAGTCTTGGCGGCTTCATCCAGATCGGATTCCTCGAGCGTACCGTCGGGCGATTGCAGCGCGGCGTCGAGCAGCGCCCTCACCGCCCTGATGCGCTTTCCGGGCTTGCCTTCGCCCGAGAGCGAAGCGCGCTTTTCGGCGTCCATCGCAAGAACGCCTTCCTTGGAAAGCTCTCCAAAGGCCGATCCTACGTCTTTCTGTTCGATGCCGAGGGCCGCGGCGATTTCCGGCAGGCGCAGTTTCCCGTGTTCTTTCACGAGGGTGAAAATGCGTTCGGCGTGGGTCCCCACGGAAGCCATTTCGCGGCCGAGCGGAGTCAGCTCATAGACGGTACGGGAACTGCGCGCCGTTTCCGCGGCGAGTCCCTTGGCGACGAGCCATGAAAAAGCCTGATTTTCCTGGCCTTCCTTATAGCCCAACTCTTTGCGGAGTCGTTCCGCATCGAGTTCATCTTCCGGTCCATACCGGAGGAGGACTTTCACTTCGAGGGGATGAAGGGTCCTGGCAAGACTGCCTGCGTCCATAGTATGCGCTCCAAAAGGGAAATCGCGGTTGTCGCGGCACCGGCCGGATCGAGCCCGACCGTGTCCGCCGATCCGTTGTCGCGGGCCGGATCCAGCCCGCCGAAAGAAGCCGCACCGCATGATTCCGGGTCGGGAAAGTATCGCGCAAAAGCGCAAGCCCCGTCAATGACGCGGAGGTTGGGCGCCATAGCCGGAATTATCGGGAATTATCGCCCCGTGGGCTTCATCACCGCCGCGATACCCGTCCGGCCGTCCATCCGTATGTCCAGCGGCGCATCGAGGCTGGTCCAGACGCAATGCTCGGTGCGCGCAGCCACCGGCTGGCAGGCGATCCAGTTCCAGTCGACAAAACTGCCCGGACTGGAGGAGGAAACGGTGAGATATCCGATGTTCATGCTTGTCACGTTATGGAAAAAATGCGAACCGAGGGAAGATTCGACACTAAAATCGGGCAGATCGGCTTCGACGATGACACGCGACCTGGAAATTTGCGAAAAAGACACAGGCACGCCGAGCCAGCGGTCGCGGGTGCCCCAGCGCCCCGGACCGACGAGCAGGTAGTGTTTTCCGGTGCCGCGGAATTTCCTGTCCATCTCCTCGATTTCGGCGGCGATTTCGAGAGTCTTGGAACGGTCCCATTTCGAAGGATCCACCCACACGACATCGCGCAGACCCGTGATCCTTCCGTTGCCCATACTCCGTTCCGATTTTATGAAACAGGCCCCGTTTTCAATGCCCGCGAGTTCGACCTCGATCCTGTCTTCCGCATGGATGAGGGGTTTGATCTGGAGAAGATAGAGGGCGGGTTTGCCTTCCGGCTCGTCCAGGTTGAGCGCGTACTCGATCTCGACGGGAACACCCATCGAACGCGACCCGATGTCGAGCACCATGTCGATCGCGCGCGCGAACGGAATGGATTCGTGCTTGAGAATGTCGGCGAAGTCCAGGATGCGGGGGCCGCGCGCGCGGACGCCGGGGACGAAGCGGGCATCTTCGATATCCCATGTGGATACGAGCGAATGGAAATGTGGGTCCGCTTCGGCCTCGGAAATGGGAAGCTCGGCGAGGGTCGCGTCTTCGCCTGCCGACAGGTCCGGCCTGGCCATTTCCATGTCGAGCGCCCTGAATACGCGCTGGGAAGTCTGCAGGACCTGTTCCGGCGAGAGGACATCCAGTTTCGGATACTTGGGGCAGAACCGGTGCGCGACACCGCCTTCAACGACATAGGACCCCAAACCGAGCGCCGCGACGCAGAGCCCGTCCTCGGGCTTGAGATATGAAACCGGATAATAGTTGAAGGATTGTGCGGTACCGGAAATGTGCGGGTAAAACCATCGCCCCCTACGCGACCCGACGAGTTCCTGCACGATGATCGCCATCCGCTCTTCTTCGAGATTGTAGCGGGCGATGTCGAAATACGCTCTCGACTCGGAAGAGAAGAGACTCATATAGATGAGGCGGACCGCGTCGCAGAGCTGGGAAAGCCTCACTTCCGGATCGGGATCCGAATTGGGAATGATGTACGTATCGTAGATGCCCGAGAAGGGCACCATCAACATGTCCTCGAAGAGGCCCGAAGAGCGTACGGCGAGAGGATGGTCGGTCACCGCCAGCATGCGCCTGAGCCGCTGCACCAGAGCGGGCGGCAGGGGCGCCGCCAGGAAACGGCGCCTGAAGTCTTCGCCCGGCTGACCGTAGAAGGCGCTCGACCAGAGCGAATTCGATTCGAGAAAGCGCTCGAACTCGTCTATCCCGATAAAGGCGGTGCGGGGAATCTTGATGGCGAGATCCGGAATGTAGCGTCCGAAATCGAGATTTTCGAGCAGGGACTTGATGAAGACAATGCCTCTGCCCTTCCCGCCCACCGATCCGTCGCCGAGACGCGAGAGCGAGCCGACGTCGCGCGCCAGATTTTCGTCGAATCCCGGGACCATGCCCCGCGCCCTTCCGCGCCGTGCGCTGTCCATGATCTTGACGATAAAATCCCTGACTTCCTTGACCGAGGAAAAATCGTCCACTTTGTAATTGCGCAGGATGCCTGCCATCTGTATCTCGCCGTGCGCCATGAGCCAGGACGAGAAATGATTGTGCTCGGCATGGTACACGAGACTCTCCGGCGGCAAATCGTGAAGCTTCGACACGAATTCTTCCATGTTGCGGGCCTGGGCGATTTCGTGCCCCGCAGGATCGCGGAAGGTAAAGGTGCCGAAACCGAGATTGTTCTGGAAATAGGTCCGGAGCTCCATTTCCAGCGATTCGGAGTTCTTGTCGATATAGGAAGCGCCCATCGCATAGGCGCGTTCGCGTACGCCCGTCTCGGAGGACTGTACCATGAGGGGGAGATCGGGAAGCCTGGTCCTCGCCATGGACAGGAATTCGAATCCCGCGTCTTCGTCGCAGCCGTTCTTGTGCGGGAATTTAAGATCGGTGATCACCGTCAGGATGAAGGGTTCGTATTTTTCGAAAAGCCGCGACGCCTCTTCGTAGCTCGAGGCAAGCAGGATTTTCGGTCTGGCCCTGATGCTGAGGAGTTTGTAGGTTTCGGTGGCCTTTTCCTCTTCGATCAGTGCCTGTGTCTGGCGCAGCACGACTTTGTAGAGTACGGGGAGATAGCGGGAATAGTATCGTATCGAATCTTCTATGAGGAGGATCACCCGCACCTGTCCCGCTCTCGTGTCGGCGTCGACATTGCGCAAGTCCTCGACATATTTGATCATGGCCACGAAAAGCTTCGAATAGCCGTTCCAGACGAAGACTCTGTCCACCGCGGCGAGTTCCGGCTTTGCCGGGTCGAGGTTGGCGAGGCTGGCGTTGTTGGTGGCAAGAAGCAGCACGGGAATGTCGGGCCATATCGATTTCATGGCCGAAGCCAGGGCCAGCGGCTGGTCGAATTCGACGCCCGCCATGATGATGACGAGGTCGTAGCGCCCCTCCCTGAAGAGGTCTATGGCGGCTTCGGCGGTGTAGGCGCTATTGACGCGCGGGACAGTGCTCAGGTTGAGCTTGAAATATTCGCCGTAGATCTGTTCCGTGAGCACTCCGTCCGATTCGACAACGAAGGAATCATAGAGGCTTCCGACGAGGAGGACTTCGCGCACATGGAAGCGCATCAAGTCATGGTAAATGTTGCGTTCGCGCCGCTGGCGGTCGTACGCGGCTACGAGTTCGTTGAAATACATGGCAAGTGCATGATAGCGCAGCTTTGCAGCCGCCGTGTAGTAAGCGGCCGTACCGTACTACTGACCCGGCAATTGAAAAGAAACCGCTTCGTCTGGAATGGGCTTAGCCGTAGCGGCTCATTCCAGACGCTCCAATAGTTTTTCAATTGCCGGGTCAGTAAATGCCTCTGCTTGACCCTGCGGGAAGCGGGCGGATATGATTGTGCCTGCTACTATCGATAGTATCACAGGCCGAGTAGAGCGCAGGACTGCGCCCGAAAAATCCGACGGGAAAGGACTCATGCAAAACCTGAAGCTTACAGCGGCGCATCCGGATGGCGCGAGAACGGTAGTCGAAGTCAACGGCGTACGGCTCGGCGAAGAGTTCGTCGTCATTGCGGGTCCCTGCTCGGTCGAGTCTGAAGACCAGACCATGCGTACCGCGGAAGCCGTGAAAAAAGCCGGCGCGTCCATGCTGCGCGGCGGAGCCTTCAAGCCCCGGACCTCGCCCTACGCATTCCAGGGTCTCGGGCTCAAGGGACTCAAAATACTGGAAAAAGCCAAACGCGCCACGGGTCTGCCCATAGTCACCGAAGTGGTGGACACGCGCGATGTTTCCTGGGTCGGAGAATATGCCGACGTTCTGCAGATCGGTGCCCGCAACATGCAGAACTTTTCCCTGCTCAGGGAAGCCGGCAAATCCGGCAAGCCGATACTCCTCAAGCGGGGCATGCATTCCACGCTCGAAGAATGGCTCAACTGCGCCGAGTACATTCTCGCCGAGGGCGACGGTAAGGTTATCCTCTGCGAACGCGGCATCAGAACCTTCGAAACCTATACGCGCAACACGCTCGACCTGAGCATGATTCCCGCAGTCCGCGCCGAAAGCCATCTTCCCATCTTTGTCGACCCTTCCCACGGCACCGGAATCCTTTCCATGATCGCTCCGATGAGTCTGGCCGCCGTCGCGGCCGGTGCGGACGGACTGGAGATCGAAGTCCACTACGATCCTTCGACCGCTCTGAGCGACAAAGACCAACAGCTGACGCCGGACGCCTTTTCGGTTTTGATGGACCGCATCCGTCGTCTTCGCGCTTTCATGGCGGAAATGGCCGCAACCTCTCCTTCGGAAGCCGCGCTGACGGCCTTTCCGGGCCGGAGCATCGCGGGTTCGCACGCTCCCTTCTCCGACGCGGTGGATTGAACGTGGCCTCTTCGGTCGGAATGGACGGCATCGGCTTCGGGCCTCTCAAGGGGCTCGCAGAGTTGATCGATCCGCATGCTACGCTTCTCGTGACCGACAGGCGCATCGACAGCCTGTACGGAAACATGCTTCCCGATTGCCCGCGCATTCTCGTGCCGCGGGGCGAGGCAGCCAAGAATCTGCGATCGCTCGAAGTCCTTTACGGGCAATTCCTGGAATCGGGACTCGATCGGGGCGGCATGGTGCTGGCGGTCGGGGGCGGTTCGGTGAGCGATCTCGCCGGCTTCGCGGCGGCCACATGGATGCGCGGCGTCGCGTTCGCCGTCGCTCCCACCACACTCCTCGCCATGGTCGACGCAAGCATAGGCGGCAAGAACGGCATCGATCTGCGGGACCGGAAAAATATGGTCGGCACTTTCCTGCGCCCGAGTTTTGTCCATTGCGACGTCAGCCTCACTGCCAGTCTGCCGCGCGAGGAATTCGCCTCCGGCATGGCCGAAATGATCAAACACGGAGTGATCGAAGGCGGCGGGCACTTCGAGGCCCTCGAAGCCTATGCCGCGCACGACGCCCATGCCTCCCCCGCCGCGCTTGCCGCGCTCGCATCCCTCGTTGCCATGCCCATGCGCTAAAACCTTTCCATCGCCCGGGGGGACGAGCACGAGCGCGGCAAGCGCCGCCTCCTCAACCTGGGCCACTCGATCGGACACGCCATCGAGGCCGCAACGGGTCTGCCGCACGGGCATTGTGTCGCCGCCGGCCTGGCAAGCGCCTGCCGCCTCTCCGTACGGATGGGACAAATGAAGGAATCGACGGCCGAACGCATCTTCGCCCTTTTCGAAGCATGGGATCTGCCTTCTTCGATCGCAAAGGCCGCGGCTCTCGCGAAAAGCCACGCCGCGCACCACGCCGCATCCCCGGCCAGGGGCAATGGCGCTGATGATGCTGATGACGCCAACGATGCTGATGCTGCTGATGGCGCCAACGGTACGGCGCGGATCGCCGATGCGCAAAGCCTGCGCCTGGCCGCTTCGGACTATCTCGGGGACGATAAAAAGCGCAAGGGAAGCGATATCCTGTTCGCCCTTCCTCTCGATCTCGGGCGGGTCGAAATACGCCCGATTCCTCTGGAAGAGCTGCGCCGCTTTGTCATGGAGGCTCCATGAACTCCTTCGGCCGCAATTTTCGCGTCGAGCTTTTCGGCGAATCCCATGGCCCCGCGGTAGGTGTCGTGATAGACGGCTGTCCGCCGGGAATCCGGCTTGCGCCGGAGGATATGGAACCCGATCTGGCGCGCAGACGCGCCGGTGCGACCGGTACGACTCCCCGTCGCGAAGTGGACCGGCCGGAATTCCTGTCCGGAATCCACGAAGGGCGGACGACGGGCGCTCCACTGTGCGTGATTTTCCGCAACGGCGATACGAAGCCGACCGATTATGCCGCCTTCGCATCCATGCCG
>Ga0074198_1002192_pt1 | contig 10786 bp, 8 predicted proteins | sample EPASupsiteSAE323_FD_64527 | JGI IMG/M metagenome (GOLD analysis project Ga0074198, IMG submission 64527) | Bioremediated contaminated groundwater from EPA Superfund site, New Mexico - Sample SAE3-23 | ecosystem: Environmental > Aquatic > Deep subsurface > Groundwater > Contaminated ...
GTATTGTATTTCGATATTTTAATCCCCGCGTTGACGATAATTCTTATTATAATAAAGCATTACAGGGAACCCGAATTGAGCGGACGTTGAGCTGCTCCGTAAAAATAAAAGATAGGCAACGAGCGGACTTGAACCGCTGGCATCCACCGTGTGAGGATAGCGTTCTAATAAGCGACGTGCCTGCATTAACGTACACATTAGAGCGCCAGGCGCTGATTTTGACCATATGAAGAGGTAGACATGTTAAAATTCAAACATTTGTTCGATAATCCGGCGTTAGCCGAAATGATCTGCCGTAATTGGATTTCAACTGAAGATGAAGCGAAGACGGTAAAATTATTCAGGATATCGTCTAACGCGATATATACGTTTCAGAAGGATGGCAAAAAGATTTTTTGCAGATTTTCAAACACCGAAGAGAAAAATGCTGATCAAACATTCGCCGAAATTGAATATATAAAATACCTCAATCTAAAGGGTTTAAAAACGGCCGAACCGGTATTATCGTCAAACGGCAGGCTGATTGAAACGTTGAATACGCCATGGGGAGAATATGTCGCGTGTTCTTTCGGCGAAGCGGAAGGCGTGAGACTCGATAAAGCCGAATTGACTGACGATGTGGTTTTTAAATACGGAAAAAAGCTTGGCGAAATGCATCGTTATTCTGCGGATTATAAGCCGTGTGGAATATTTCGGAAAGATTATACGCAAATATTGACGTGGATAGAAGAGACCTTGAATAAGCATGACGATAACGCGAAAGCGATATCCGAATTAGGCGATGTAAGATCTAAGTTAGGCGAATTGCCCAGAAACGAAAGAAATTTCGGATTAATTCATTACGATTACGAACTCGATAATGTTTTTTTCGATAGCGGGAGCGAGACATTAAAAATAATTGATTTTGACGACTCGATGTATATGTGGTATGTGACTGATATTGAGCAGGCGCTGGATAATTTAAGGGAAGAAGCGGGCGCCGGCTGTTTTGAAAGTTATAAAGCGAAATTTATCGCCGGATATGAATCTGAATATAAAATAGACCGTGAAATTTATGAAAATAGAGCTTTGATATTTCGATTTATCAATATTTACGGCTATTCAAGAATAAAAAGGGCGTTATCGGAAAGCTGGGTTAACGAACCGAAATGGATGAGCGAATTAAGGATTTATTTGCAAAAGGCGCTTGAAAAAAAGACTGATTTTTTTAAATTATGAGTTTATATAAGTTTCATGGTTGGAACCGATTCTTTCAGGGTTTCAAGGCCGGTTTTATAGTTTTTATAATGAATTTATTGATAAATTAATGGTATAATATGTTCGTGAAAAATATTAATTATAAACATATGGTTTTATTTGGACTATCTTTTATAATTTTAAATATCTTTTTTTACATCATTGTTCTCACAACAAACCATATTTCGACTAAACCTGATAATAGCATTATTCCGACATCGAAAAAATTTAAATCTAATATTTCTGATGTTCTTGATGCCGGTAGAATTAATTACGCAATAAAAAATAATGTTAAATCATTAAAGGAATTTTTTATAGATAAAAATTCAAATGTCTTTAAAGAAAAAATAAGTTATTATGAAGAGTATACAAAAAACGGCAGCATTAATAAGACGATCGAATATAGAAATGGGCAATATTTTAACAAAGCCGAATATTTTTATGATACATACGATAACTTATTAGCAACGAAATCATATTACGAAAATATTCTTCTAAGCGATAACAAATATATTTATTTTAATGATAAAATTATTAAGCAATCTCAAGATAGAGATACTTTCGATGAAACGATTATGAGCTCAACAAGTGAAAAGATTTATAATGAAAAAGGATTTTTTTTAGGAAGCACCACGTATGCTAAAGGCAGACCGACATATAAATCTAATTGCTATTACAATAATCGCAATAAATTGACCAATATTAAGACTTGGTTTAAATGCACTTGTATTCATGGATCATCGGGTGAAGTAAAATTTGAGTATGATATTAATGATAACTTAATTAATAAAACAACTTTGAGCTACCATGGTCCAGTTCAAACCGATGAAATAGAAGTGTATAAATACGACATAAATAACAATTTGATCGAAAAAGTAAAAGATGAAAATGATCATTTATGTTTATACATCAATAGATATGAATATGACAACTTAAAAAGATTTAGAAAATCATATTGTTCATCTGTTTATAAGAATCAACCGCATGAGATACATCAAGAATTCATTACATATTACGTATATGATGATATTTGTTATTATGATTTTGATAAAAATATTAATAGTAATGCCAATATAATTATTAAGCGGATAGAATATGAATATTATTAAACAATATTTTATGGGCGATTTCGGCCAGTCTATAAGGACGATCTCTCTGAGGCCAAACGCGACCTCCTCGACGGAATTCACGCTAACGGCGAACTCAGTGAAAGCGATCTCGCAGGTGTATCAGGCGGAATGAACAAAAGCGCTTTTATTATGTCGAGCGTCTTTACGGGCGGAATGTTTTGCGCCATAGCGAGTATATGCGCAGCTATCGATTCGCTGAATTGCACCGATATCAATTCGACAGCCAGAACTATCACGCTACACCTAAATAGGCCGCCATTTTCAAGGCCAATAAATCGCGTTTGAAAAAATATTTGGCGATAGCATATTTAATTAATGTGGCGCACTGTGCCGGAGAAAAAATATTCACGAAAATTTGAACCTGAATCAGCGTTGTGTGTGATAATAAACTTCTCCGGCAAAATTCGCTCATACGTCTTTATTCACTAAAGCGCGGCATTTTGCGCTTCATCCATTCGACCAAGTCGTCGAACAAACTATAGGCTACCGGCGTAAGTAAAAGCGTTATTAAAAGGCATAAAGTTTGTCCGCCTATTATAACTATTGCAAGCGAAGAACGCGTAGCCGAGCCGGCTCCGGTTCCCATGGCCATCGGAAGCATTCCGGCAATCAGGGTAAGGGTCGTCATTAAAATGGGGCGAAGCCTTGCGTGATTGGCAGTGATAATCGCTTCTTCGCGAGGCATTCCTGATTCCCGGAGAGTGTTTGTATAATCGATTTGCAATATGGAATTTTTTTTGACTATTCCAAAGAGCATGAAAACTCCGAGTGCGGAAAAAATATTGAGTGAATTTCCTGTCACGAGTAACGAAAGCAAAGCAAACGGAATCGAAATAGGAAGCGAAAGCATTATCGTGACGGGATGAAGAAGACTTTCAAATTGAGAAGCCAGAATCATATACATAAAAATGGCGCTCATTAAAAATGCCATAATGAATCCGTTTATAGTTTTATCCATGTCCCTTGATTTGCCGGTAAAGCCATAGCTGTATTCCGATGGCATTTTAAGCTCGATCGCCGCTTTTTCAAGAAGCTTGTTTACGTCGTTTACGGCGCCGAGCGGAGTCATGTTCGCGTTGATCGAAATGCTTCTTTGCCGGTCCTGGCGATCTATTTGGGTTGCTCCAAGTCCTTCGTTTATGGTTGCGAAAGTGTCGAGCCTTATCATTTTTCCTTCGCGGTTTTGAAACGTCAGGGCGGCTATTGTTGCATCGTCGTTTCTGTAGTTTTGATCCAGCCGCATTCTTATTTCGTACATTTCGTCGTTTTGCTTGAACTGGTTTATATCGTCGCCGCCGCCGATAAGCGTTCTAAGAGCATAGGAAACGTTTTCGACGTCGATTGCCGAACGAAAAGCTCGTTGACGATCAATTTTTACATGTATTTCAGGTTTTCTTTCAATCGATGACGATTCTACATCTGAAATCATCGGATCGTTTTTTATTCTGGCGATAATTTTATTTGCGAACTCGCTTATTTTATCCAAATTTGGCCCTTTGATTACCATTGTCACGTCCCAGTTTTTGCCTCCTCCTCCGATTTCGCCTGAAACCTGAACTACCGGCTTATATTGTTTATATTCTTCAAGAGCTTTTCTGGCTTCGTCCATAGATTCGAAAATTGAATAGTTTCTTTTCGATATGTCGGCCAGTTGTATAAAAATCGAGCCTTCGTTAACCCCCGATCCTTCGTTTTCGGCTATCGTTGAAAACATATGTTCGATGCCTCGGATTTTTTTAACTTTATTTTCCATTTCAACGAGAATTTTGGATGTCCCTTCAAGCGACGTGCCTTCGGGTGTTCTGAAAAATATGGTGTATTCGTTCGTGTCGTCGGCTGGAATCAAATCGATTTTGATGATCTTTGCGAGCGGAAATATCGCGGCGATGCATATAATTGCCGCAGTCACAACCGTGATACGATGTTTCATAGAAAAATTCAAAAGCATTCCATAAATTTTATCGATAGTCGAAAATAATCGCGATGACTTGCTGTGAGATCCGTTTCGCGCGAATTTATATTTAAAAAGCCTCGAACACATCATTGGCGTTAAAGACAGTGAAACGACGATCGATATTAAAATAGAAAACGCTACGGTAAGGCCGAACTGTTTTAAAAACCTTCCTACGATACCCTCCATAAAGGCCACGGGCACGAATATGACCGCAAGCGAAAGCGAAGTCGCCATTACGGCCAGATATATTTCAGAAGTTCCTTCGCTTGCGGCTTTCATTGGATCGGAGCCTTTTTCTTCGATATGCCTGAATATATTTTCCAGAACAACTATCGCGTCGTCGATAACTATGCCAACCGCCAGAGTCAGGCCGAGCATCGACATATTGTTCATTGTGAAGCCCATATAATTTATAAAGAAAAATGTCGAAATGATCGAAATTGGAATTGAAATTGCTGAAATAATTGTTGAAACGGCGTTTCCCATAAATAGAAGAACCGTGAGTGAGGCCAGAATCGCTCCCAGAATCAGATGAAGGTTCAATTCGCGAAGAGAATTCTTGACGAATCTTGAATTATCGCGTATGGGCGTAATGGCGATGCCGGATGGAAAAGAAGGCTTTAGTTCGTCGAGACGTTTTTGGATGGTTTCGGTCAGTTCGACAGCGTTAACTCCTGATTGTTTTTGAACTATCACCGAGAGGCATGTGCTTTGGTTTAGGCGCGCCAGCGAACGTTTTTCTTGCTCGCCGTCTATTACTTTACCTATATCCGAAATTTTTATTGGAACGTTATTTGGCGATGATACGACTATGTTTGAAAATTCTTCGATTGATTCGAGTCTTCCGAGAGTGCGCAGAACATATTCGCGCTCGCCGTTTGTGACGTTGCCGCCGGGAATTTCAGAATTTTGCACTATTATCGCCGCTTTAACCTGTGCCGGCGAAATTTTATATGCGTTCATTTTTACTGCATCGAGTTCGACTCTTATTTCGCGTTCGAGGCCGCCGACTATTCTTATGCTGCCAACTCCGTTAAGCGTTTCGAGCTGTTCTTTTATTTTTTTGCGTGCGAAAAAAGTCAGTTCGCGTAGCGGCATGTTTCCTGAAACGATGAAGGTTATTACCGGCCGGGCGCTTGGATCAAGTTTTCCTACTACTGGTGCGTCCATTCCTTTGGGAAACTTCATTTGAATTTGCGAAACGCGCTCGCGCACTTCTTGTGCTGCAATATCTATATTTTTTTCCATATTGAATTGAACCATTACTTGGGCGCTTTCGAAAGTGCATGTTGTAGTTATTTGTTCAATTCCGGAAATGGAATTTATAGCTTCTTCGATCGGCTTGGCTACCTGTGTTTCGAGTTCCTCGGCGCTCGCGCCGGGAAGGAAGGCGTAAATTCGCGCCATCGGAAAATCAATTTGCGGAAATTGTTCCACTCCAAGGCCGGCATATGCAAATATTCCTATGACGACCATAAACGATGTAAACATGATAGTGAATATGGGCCTTTTAATGAAAATATCAGAAATGTTCATTTTGCCCTCCCGATTTTGCTTCGAGTGAAACCGAAGCGCGAGCGAACATGCCTGGTTTTAATATCTTTTCGGAATTTTCAATCGTGAATTCTACTTTGGCCGTGCGCGTGATTGCGTCGATAATGACAGGCGTTCTTTCAAGAATTCCGTAGAACTTTTTTCCGGGCAGGGCATCGACGGTTATTATGGCTCTTGTGCCTTTTTGAAGCAGGGGAAGATTTTTTTCGGGGCAGTCCAGCGTAGCGTAAATGGGATCGAGTTGAACGAGCGCGTAGATAGGAGATGATGGGCTTACAAGAACGCCCTCGTCGGCGTAACGCGCCGAAATAAACCCGTCGAACGGAGCTTTTAATGCCGTATACTCGAGCTGGGTTCTGGCGAGTTCGAGGCATGCTTCTTGTTGCCTCATAAGCGCGCGCATGCTTTCTTTTTCTTCGGCGCGCGGCCCCTGCTCCACGATCGACTTTTGAAGTTTTGCGGCGTTGAATTGAGCGTCCGAAGCGGTAGCTTTTGCTTCGGTGGCTTCCATTATTTGAGCCGAAATCATTTTAGACGCATAAAGGCCTTTCATTCTGCTTAAATCTGAAAGCGCGGTTTTCAAATTAACCTCGGCCTGGCGCATCTGTTCGGCGGCTTGCTTTTTTTCTTCGGGTCTGGAGCCAGTTTCCATTTGCTGAAGTTTGGCCTTGCTCGAATCCAGAGAAGCCTGCGCCTGGCGAACCGCTATTTCAAAGTCTTTGGTGTCGAGGTTCGCCAGAATTGTTTGGGCTTTTACAAAATCGCCCGTGAAATATGGCGTTTTAATTAATCGTCCCGAGACGTTCGTAGAAAGGACCGCCTTTCTAATTGCGGTTATTTCGCCGAGCATTTGCTCCAAAATTGTTCCTGCCTCGTTTATGACGACGTTTTGTGCTGCGAGCGCCGTAAAGCCCGGCAAAAATAACGATAGCGCGGCCAATAATGCCGCTAACATTGATGATTTAAAATTTGAAATGGCCGTTGATACGAAAACATTAAAATTGTTGAACATAATACTACCTCCTGCGGCTGCTTAAGATTATGCAAATTAAGTGATTGCACAGTCACCTTGAATTGTAAAAAAAACACACCCCTTTAAAATATTGTTAATGTTTATGAAAAAACACATTGCTATGGTTTTTCGAAATTTCGAATTAAAGATGAATTAAAGTTATTTTTGAGATCTGAAAACGAGCTTTAAGTTTTTGACGATAAAAGTTATTCGCTGAAAAAAAACGGTTGAAGGTTGAAAGATGCGCTTGTGTTGAAAGCGGTTTTTAAGTGTTGCAATTTAGTGATTGTTCGGTCACCTCGCTTTGTAAAAAAAATATTATAACGTCATCTTAAAAACTATCGGCATAAACAAAATTAAATTAATAAATAACAAAACAATAAATTAAAAAATGGTGATTAATTAATCACAACGATGGTGAACTTATTTTGCCTTAAGCATTTCCACGAAAGCTTTCCAGGCGTTTTCGCTGTGTTTTAATATGTCTAAGTCTGTTTTGGCGTTTTTATCGGATAGCGGATTGGATAGAAATACAGGATTAGTAAGAAACATGGTTTGAGAAACAACTCCCATATAAAAAACAACCAGTGTTTGCGGCGAAAAATCACGTCGTATCTGGCCGTGATCGAGAGCTTTTTGAAAAAGTTTAGTTAATTCTTCGAAGTGAAGCTTGCCGATTTCTTCGAATTGATTTCTGATTTTATTTTTATTTGTGATGAATTCGTCTAAAAATAATATGAACGGAGCGCCAGGGCTTTGTATGATCATTCTTATTTCGGTCAGATAGACGCGCCTGATGCACTCTAATGGATCGGAACCGAGGCGCTGGGCTGTTTTTATGACGTTCATCATGCGTTCTCTCATCAATTCTACGACAGCTTCTATTATTTTGCTTTTATTTTTATAGTGTTTATAAAGCGCGGATGGGACGATTCCGACGAGTGCGGCGACTCTTTCGTTGGTAAGACCTTTAATTCCGTATAACGATATAACCTCCAGAGCGGCCTGGGCTATTTGCTCGCGCCTGATTTCGGTTACTATTTTTTCGGCATGCATTCAGGTAACTCCTCGATCACTTTCAAACTTATTTTATCATTTATGAGATGCGAAGTCAAGAGGCATTCGAGTAAAAAAAAATATATTGTGATTCAAGCTGCGGATTAACTCGATTCGAAAATAAGATTTTCCATAATTATCCTTTATAAAGAAAACTATATTTTTCAAGCTTGTTTGTAAGCTAATCTAATTGCGCTGCAGGAATAGAAGGCCTTGTTTTTTTCTTTTGGGTTCGGTATGCTTTTTTAGAGTTAATTATAATGGGCTATTGTTTTTTCGATTTTGCCGGTTTCATTGAAAAACATTACTTCGATAGCCATTTTATTCATTACGGCTTTATAATATATTGCGATCGAATTTATACTTTGAGTTGCATCGAGCAATTCAAATTTTAAATCAGGAACTTTTTTAAAGGCAGCCTGCCAATAATTTCGAACGTTTTCTTTACCTTTAAGTGAACCCGATTCAATACCTAAAGCAACCTTTATCATCGGAGTGGCAATTTCAAAATCATCGTCATAATGATCAAGTATCCGGTCAAGATCATGCGAATTCCATGATTCGATCCATTCGTGTGCGAATTTTTTCACGTCTGGCAGCATTGTAAATCTCCTTGTTTTAAAATTATAATTTAAGTAAACTATTACGGAGCGTTTTAAGAATTAAATATCGCTGAAATATTATTTATGCCCTATCGATTCTTTCAATTTTTTTAAGTCTCCGCTTATAAGCGCTGGTATAGCTTTTTCGAGATCGGCTTTGTCCATGTCCCACCATTTTATTTTCAGCAATTCATGGATAGCGCGTTCGTCGAAACGTTTCCTTATGGTTTTGGCCGGAACTCCGCTTTTGGGTATTTGGCGTTGAGTGAAGTCGCATCGCCAATGCCGATATGAAATAATTTACAGCAAGATTAGCTATTAGTCAAGCGCGATTTTACTTGACAAAAACCTGATGATTTATTAGAATCCACAGGCGCAATTCAAATTTAACTATATTTTTCGTTTTTTTCTTTTAACGTATTTTCCCATTTTTCTTTCGGCAAATCCGCGCATATTTCGATTAAATTTTTTTCAGGGTCTTTGAAATGGGCCACTCTTATGCCCCAGTGCGGCATATCTTTGGGTTCACCGATAAAATGGACGTCTTTTTTTTGAAGTTTTTCATACGTTTCGTCCACGTTATCGACTTTTATAACAATAACGGCCTTTTCCCTCAAATCGCCCGGAAGTTTTTTTTCGGAGTTGCCAAGCGCTTCGGCCATCAAATCAGATTTAAATAGGGATAATCCGATGTCGAAATCGGCATAAACCTCTCCAGGCGCTCCCCATGTGGCTTTTAAACCGAGTTTTTCTTGATAAAATTTAAAGCAGGCGTCAAAATCGTTAACGAGTAATCTTATGCTGTTTAATTTCATATTTACCTCCAGGTTTAATTTTGGCTCGATTATAGCTCAAAATTTAGAGACGGTATTGTAAAAATGCGACAGGTTTTTTTGAGCGGACAGATTGGTTTTATAAAATTCCTTGTATTCCTTGCAAAAGTGAGCCTGATCGTAATAACCGCACTTTAAGGCTATCGCCAGAGGCGAACCGTTCGAGATAGTTTTAAGCATTTTATCGACGCGGCGAAATCTTATAATTCTAGAAAAAAGTTTGGGAGTTATTCCAACGCAGTCTAAAAATTTTCGTTCGAGATGCCGTCTTGAAATTCCGGCCATATCTGCAAGATCGTCGAGCTGTTTCAGGCCGTTTGTATTTTTTATAAAATTTGCCGTTGAACAAACGATTTTATCTATTTTTTTTTCAATCAATAGCGGCCTTAATTTTTTTTCGACAAGGCTTGTGATAAGAAGCGGTTCGGATTTCAACAATTCAGGAGTGAATTCATTAAAAGAGACATTTCTTATATTGTTTAGTGAAACGGTTTTATCGGTTATTTCTTTCAATGCTACGCCAAGAAAAGCCGCGGCATATCCAGGTTTAAAGCGAATTCCGAACATTTTTTGAAACGGCTCGAGATTCGAAATGTCTGAAACGCTCATGCAGCCGACAACAAATTGCCTTGAAGCGTTATTATCGAATGAAACGATTATATCGACGCAACCGTCTGGCAAAATTGTCGTTTGGGTCGCATTCGACGATGAGTTTTCGGCGATACAGCAGGCGTCGACGTATTGGGTGAGCCATTTTGTCGGAGTCAGTTCGAAATACATGCAAAAATTATATAATAAAACAATTTTTTTTTCAATCGAATTGTCGCTTAAGATTTGTTTTAAATTTTGAATGATTTTATGGTATAATCAATTCTGGCGCGAGCCGGTTTGTCGCGCGCATTTTAATTTTTTATTTTGGAGGTTCTATCATGCCAGGCAGGTTTTTTAAAAAAATTGCGGTTTCGACGCTGACGGCGTTAGTCTTATTTGCTGCGGTTTGTCCGGCTTTTGCCAAAGCGGCCGAATCGCTTGAAAAAGCTCTCGCGCTCGAAAAAAGCGCATATTATTCTGAGGCCATTAAAGTTTACGAACGCGCCGCGCGCGAAGCGGGGCGTGAAAACAATTGCGAAATGCTCACCAGAGCCAATCATCGAATCAAGCAAATCGAAAAGATAATGCTCGATTATCCATTCAGCCGCAAGGAGGCCGAAAAGCAACTGGCGAAAGCTTTGCCAAAGATAGACGCGAAACAGCGCGCTTCTTTTTTCGATTCAAAAAAGATCGACGATTTCATGATTATCGACGGCGAGCCGCATTATCATCAAAAATTCGCGGCGAACCTTCTTTTTCGCGATAATCAGCTATACGATCTTGCTGTAACCTCAAAGAGCAAGGCATACTTTGGAGCG
>Ga0074198_1002193_pt1 | contig 10778 bp, 4 predicted proteins | sample EPASupsiteSAE323_FD_64527 | JGI IMG/M metagenome (GOLD analysis project Ga0074198, IMG submission 64527) | Bioremediated contaminated groundwater from EPA Superfund site, New Mexico - Sample SAE3-23 | ecosystem: Environmental > Aquatic > Deep subsurface > Groundwater > Contaminated ...
AGTCCAGTTCATGGTGGAAGACCCCTGGGTCAACCAGTACACCGGCCCCTATGAGGAGTCTTGCTCCTGTGTGGACAAATCCTGATGGGATCATCCGCAGTCCGTATTTTTCTCCGTTAAATTCCACCGAATGGCCTGCGTTAGGCCCTACTCCGGCCCGGGCAATGATTTCCGGTTTGTCCTGGTAGCAAAGGTAGGTAATACACTTACCCTTGCCTTCGTCTCCCCAGCCTCCGCCTACTAAAATGTTGCATGTCATATATGATCATCCTCTTAGTGTAGTGATTTTAACCTCTTTTATATTGTCAATAGCCGCTTAAAAAGATTTTCCCACGGAACTATTAAGGAAATATTGTCCCTTAAATTTATTATAACTCATCCTATGATATTAGATTGATTTTTTATAAATTTTACTGCCTTTGTGTTAGTGATAATCTCATTTCAAGTGGTATGATTTACTGGTGACTGGTGTCAGTTTTCAGGAGTAAACCCGGATGACTTACTGGCGTGGTTTGCTTCCCTGAGTAATGATCCTTTCAAAGAGTTCTGGGGTGTATTTGCGCTGCATGGATACTAGAATATGCTGGTTTAAGGCTTCCTCCAGTATTTCTACGGTCATTTTTTCTTCTCCCCTCCGGATACGTATGGCCTGGGCTATCTGGGCAATGTCCCTGGCATGGGCAAATGTGGGTTTTAAGCTTTCCCCTCCCTGCATCTCTGGAATGTAAACTTTTCGAAAGCGTTCCAGAACATCTTCACCATAGTCCTCATTTAAGAGGTCCAGGTTACGTTTGAAGACCTCAACAATCTCATCAGAACTTGGAACGTCCAGATAGACATGTAAAGGTGCTCGGCGGAGGTGGGCTTCATCGATGATGGTGATCTCCAGGTTGGTGGACAGGGCAGGTATGAAGTGGGTGTGAACAATTACCGGAGCCCCTTTCACATAGATCACATCCTTCTTGTTCTCTAAGGGTACGATCATCCGGTTAAGGAGTACGTTGGGGTCTTCCTTCTGCCTTCCCAGGTCGTCCAATAAGAGAACACCTCCGTTGGCCTTTATGATGGGTGATGTTTCATAGACTCCCTTGTTGGGGTCGTACAGTGTTTCCATTTTTTCAGTGCTTAGTTCTGAGCCGGTGAATACGAATGGTGCGTAGATCTTCACCCAACGAGGGTCTCCGGGTTGTTCCGGGCGCAGCTTGTGGAAGTCAGGGTCCAGTATCTGTATTATATTACCACTGAATTCGATGTAGCGTGGTATGATGATGGGTGGTAATATCTCCGACATTTTGCTGGTGAGGAATGTTTTACCAGTTCCTGGTGGTCCGTAGATGAAGAATCCTTTACCCCCAATAGCAGCTTCTGTGAGAACCTTTTTAGGGTAGGCCATTCCCACCACATCCCGGAAAGCTTTTTCCACCACAGCATGAGGTATTGTGAGGGGGTAGCGTCCCTTGAGCTGGACCCCCATGATCTTGAAGTAATCATCATAAGTTACCGGTGCCATCCCAATATAGGGGTTTTCTTCCATTAGCTGGGCTGCTTTCAGGTGCCCCTGTTTCTTTATGGTGTATTCCACACTGGCAAAAAGGAACCCTCCACCGGTCTGGGCTGCCAGATCTTGTTTTTCCATTGGTTTCAGACATTGTTCCAGTAGATCAATGTGTAGTCCGGTGATTTCGTGTATCTGCTGTACTTTTATATTCCCGTAGGTGTTAATGATCTTCAGGATCAGGTTCTGTATGAATCCCTTGGATAAATCTATTTCATCCAGTGATTTGGGTTCCTCCAGTACCTGGAATAGTTTTTGCATCCGGATATCGTGATAATATTCTGTTTCCATTGGTAGACAACCTTTTTTAAAGGTGATTATGTTGTTAGGGTTTAATTGGGGATTTCATTCTTTGTACTGTGTATTAATATGATTTTATTAATAGTTAAAACTTAACATCACAGGCACAAATGGTTTATCTCGTTTTTAGTGACATATTTCACAATATCCCCAATATAATAGTAAAAACATCAGGTTTTATTTGGGGGACTAACATGAAAATAGTTCAGAGATTAATTGGAAAAATTTGGTAATCTTATTTTTATTTAAAAAATTATTTAGGTTATCAGATGAATAAATATGTTATAATCTGTAAACCAGTAAACTTCCGATACATTTGTTTGAAAAAAATCCATTTCATCATTTAATGTGGGTTTTAACCATCTTTTTATCAGTAAAAAAAACCAGATTAATTTTTTATAAACCTGTAAAGTTTTATAAACTGTAAAAGGAGGTGAAAAATTTGGAAAAAAAATCAACAGACACTAATTACCGTACAACAGACACTAATTACCGTATTATTCTCATTTTAGGATTACTTTTATTTGCAGCAGCTACTATTTCTTCCGCTAGTGCCGCCGACACCATCTATGTTAACAATGGCACTGGAAATGACAGTTGGGATGGAACCAGCGCCACACATCAGGGTGGAACAGTTGGTCCCAAGGCAACCATCCAAAACGGAACTAACACTGTAGACGATGGAGGAACCGTTAATGTGGCTGATGGAACCTACCAGGAAAACCTGATCATAGACAAAAACGTGCACCTACTTGGACAGAGCCAGACTGCCACCATCATCGACACTAACAATGCAGGACATGGCCTGGACATCTACCAGAACTTAATAGTGAGGTTAACCAATTTCAGCGTAATAAATGGGAACAGTGCACTGGGCGGTGGAATTCTTAACTCCGCTGACTTGACACTGACCAGATGTACCTTCACTGATAACACGGCAGTTATTGGTGGTGCCATCTACAATTCTCAGGGAACATTAACCATAACCGACTGCATATTCACTGATAATACAGCAACTACTGCAACTGCTTACCAGGGTGGTGGTGCCATTTATAACATCGGCACACTAGACATTTTAGGATCTACATTCACCAACAACCAGGCCCGGGATGGTGGTGCTGTCTACAATTTTGATGGTGCTTGTACAGTGACTGGTAGTAATTTCACCGGTAACACTGCGACCAGTGTGGATGGAGGTGCCATAGAAAGCTGTAACACTACCACATTGAACGTGTATAACTGTGTTTTCACACAGAACACCGCTGCTACTGGTGGTGGTGCCATTGACAACATGGGAACTGGTTTTGTGAACAACTGCCAATTCACCGACAACTCTGCAACTATTGGTGGTGCTATCTACAACAATGAAGAAGGCAGTATCCTGACCGTGACTGACTGTGATTTCACCAGTAACACTGCCACGAACACGAACTATTTTGGAGGTGCTGCTATCTTCAATAATGGTACTTGTACCGTAACTGGTAGTAATTTCACAGAAAATGATGCAACTGCTTCTGATGGTGCTACTATTGATAGTATTGGTCCTTTGACTGTAACCGGCAGTACTTTCACTGATAATGATGGTGGTGCTGTTGCCAATACCGGGAGTACTCTGATTATAAGTGGTAGTACCTTCACCGGGAACAGTGTATTATGGAATGGGGGAGCTATCTGGAATGATGATGGTTCTTTGACGGTGACTGATAGTACTTTCACGGGTAACACTGCAAATCTAAATGGTGGTGTGCTCTTCAATACTGGTACTGTAACCATGAATTTCAACCGAATCGTTGAAAACAGTGATAGTCAAGGTTACACCATCTACAATGAAGATGAGTATGGGGAAGTAGACGCTACTGATAACTGGTGGGGCTCCAATAGTCCTGACTTCAACACCCTGATTTACGGGGAAGATGTGACTTACAGTCCCTGGTTGTATCTGACATTCTCAAGCCTACCAGCGACCATTCCTCAAGGATCCGCATCCACTTTAACTGCCAGCTTCAACCAGCATACTGATGGAACCACCGTCACAGCAATTGACCCGGTAAATGGTCACATCCCTGATGGCTCACCAGTGACATTCACCACCAATCTGGGTAATGTGGGTAGTAAATCCGTGGAAAAATACACCATTAATGGTATAGCCACTGCTATTCTCCAGGCAGATGAAGCAGCAGGAGATGCATTGGTAAGTGTGATTGCAGATGATCAGACATTAAACTCCACAGTAACCATCACACCAGTTGTTAACGCCGCTACAACCACAACCAGTGTTAAAACAGTTGGAATGCAGACCACAGGTGCACCTGTAGTGCCCTTAACATTTGCAGTTCTCTGTGTACTCGGTGGATTAATTGCAACCCGGAAAAAACAATAACTCCATCTTTTTTATTTTTTTTTATTTACTAAACTGTCTTCTTTTAAAATTGATAGCCCAGATTTTTCTTGTTGAAAGAGAATTTTATTTCAGTTTTACTTATTTTAAGAATATTAATAGGTTAGTTACTAAACTGATTTTATACTAACCGATACTTACAATAAAACACCAACAGCATACTGATACATATTAAACCATGTAAAAAACGAGCATTTATCGTTGATGACACAGCAATTGACTTAAATTACATACCAAACGCAAACATCGTCTAAAAAACACTTAAAAAAACAAATCTGAAAATTGATATTTCCTATAAAATTTTGAATATCCCAAAATCTATTATGTATGGTAAAAATAAAAAAATGGGGGAAAAGAGGTTTTAAGGGTTTTCCTCTTATTGTTTTTTACGGCTGGCCATTAATCGGCCCAGTATGCTGACGGCTAGAACTATACCTGTAATTGGTGCTCTGGCACAGGGGAGTGTTTTTTTACAACCACTTTATAGAATCATTGTTGAGTCTTCATTTTCCTGAGATCTGATACCCATCCCCACTAAGCATTATTTAAGTTATTACAGAGACTGTTACCTTTCCTTTAACATTTACTCCTGCAATAAAGACTCCTTTAATTCCGGTTTGATTGAACTCTATTGTACCATTAGATTCGCCACCGCCAACATCTACAGATTTACTAGAAAGGGTATTGCTTGAAAAATCAGCATAGTTTTGACCTTCAGTTGGCACCATGTTTAAAGCGAAAACACCGAGAGTTGCCATACTGCTCACATCTGTCCCCCCAATACTAGTAGTATCTGCTTGCAAACCTTGATATTTTATTTTAACAGATTTTGCTCCTTCAGGTATTGTTACATTGTAATCTGATCTTCTAGAAAGAGTACTGTCGCTGCTGTTGACCTTCGGAAGATTAAGTTCAACAATAACTTTTTCTCCAGAGCCAGTTTGATCCCCAGTTTGTGTGTTGGTACACCCTGAAGCCATTACTACAAAAATCAAAATTGCTATGACTCCTGAAATTAGTATTCCATCTCTTTTCATTAAAAAACCTCCCTAAACTCTTATAATTTAATATGAACTATCAATTATCATACGTCAATGTTTTAATTAATTTGAATTTTAAATAAAAAAAATGGGGAAAGAGGTTTTAAGGGTTTTCCTCTTATTGTTTTTTACGGCTTGCCATTAATCCACCCAGTAGGCTAAGGATGACTAAGGCCAAAGGCAGTGCTGGTGTTCCGGTTTCCTGCATTCCCACAGTCTGAGCATGCACGGTTTCAGTTGATCCACTGGCTGCCAGGACATTCACAGTCAACCTTTGGATGTTGCTCTCAAGGTTAGGATCATCGGTGTCAGTGGTGAGTGTTGGTGGGAAGATGAAACTTCCCACATTCAGTGCTCTCACACGAACCCAAGCATAGGGATCTCCTACAACCACATCACCCAAGGTCCAGGTAATGGTCCGGGTTGCTGGGTCGTAGCTGGTTGTTCCCTGGTCCACATCCACATCCACAAACTCCACACCATCAGGCAGTGGCAAAGTAAATACCACGTTTTCTGCAGTGTCAGGTCCGTTATTACCTAATTTAAAGATAATGGTGAATATTTCACCCACATTGGGGTTATTTTTACTGGACCAACTGTTAATGTACAGATCAGCCATCGGAGCTAGAGAGTTTACTGTGATACTGGCTGTTGCAGTCTGTGATTCCTGGTTCTGTTCATCTTGTGTTTCAGTAACTGTGTTGGTGAGGGTAGTCCCCGCCATTGCAGTAGTAACTAATCCACTGATGGTCAGGGTTGCATCGGCACCATTATTGAGTGTTCCCACATTCCAGGTACTGGTAGTTGGGTCCCATGATCCCACAGAAGGAGTCACAGTCCAACCAAGAGGAACATTCACATCAGTAACTGCCACATTATGAGCACCATCAGGCCCATTATTATGCAGAGTAATGGTAAAAGTACCAGTATCTCCTACATTTAACGGACCATTCCCTGTTTTAGTGATAGTCACATTGGCACACGGATCAGTCGTAACCTCCACATTAAAGGTTAAGGTTTCATCATCAAGCGTAGCAGATAAGTTGGCTAGGCCGGACTCGGTTCCAGTTAATGTAGCTGTAGCCACACCATTCACCGTTGGCTTATCAACAGTTTGACTGCCCACCTGACCAAGATCCGTGGTGAAAGTCACCAGAATACCATCGGGCAAATGCCCGATTACTGGATCGAAAGGTGTCACCGGATTTACTCCGTCATAGGCATTGTTGAAGTTAGCAGTTAAGGTTGAAGTTTCACCCTGCTGGATAGTAGTTGGATCAGCTTGGAAGGTCATATACAACCAGAGGGAGTAATCCGCCGCGCCACTAATTAAAGTGGCAAAGTTTGGATTATTGGATCCCCACCAGTTATACCGGGCATCAGCAGATCCACCATCACTGTGCATGGCTGTAAGTGAATTATTTACAATACGGTTGAAATTCACATTCACAGTACCACCATAGTTGTAGATTCCACCACCATAACTATTCTGGGCAGTGTTGCCACTAATAGTAGAACCAGAAACCGTCAAAGTACCTCCATAGTTCCAGATTCCACCACCAGACTGGGCGGTATTACCACTAATAGTAGAACCAGATACAGTAACCGTACCATACCCACTTGCTATTCCACCACCATCAACATTTGCGGTGTTACCACTAATAGTAGAACCAGACACCGTCACATTAGCATTGTTCCAGATCCCACCACCATAACTTGTGGCAGTATTACCACTAATAGTAGAACCAGACACCGTCACAGTATCAGTGTTGTAGATTCCGCCACCACCATAATAAGCGGTGTTACCATTAATAGTAGATCCAGCCACATCTAAAGTACCATAGTTGCTGATTCCACCACCATAAGTGGCAGTGTTACCGGTGAAACTACTATCACTTACACTTAAAGTAGCATAATTGTAGATAGCACCACCAAAAGGTGCGGTATTACCATTGAAAGTACTTTCAGTTACATTTAGAGTAGCATCGTAATCGTAGCCATAAAAATTGTAGATAGCTCCACCATAATTAGTGGCGTTGTTACCGGTGAAAGTACTATCACTTACAGTTACAGTACCATAGGTGTAGATAGCACCACCATAATCTGCTAAATTATTAGTAAAAGTACTATCAGTCACGGTACTGGTACCTTCAGCATCATAGATACCACCACCACCAAAAAATCCCCTGTTGTCGATGAAAGTGCTCTCTATTACATTCAAAGTGGATCCATAAGCATTGAAGATGGCACCACCATACTGTGCGGAGTTGTTTATGAAAGTATTGCTATTTACAGTCACAGTACCATAATTGTCGATAGCACCCCCACTAAAACTTGAGACTCCATTTTGTATGGTAAATAAACTGATATTCACTGTGGCCCCAGTATTAATGGTTAGGGGTCGTCCTGTGTTGGATCCATCGAGGATGGTATTCTCCTGGCTTTGGCCAACCAGATTCAAGTTTTTATCAATGACTAAATGTTCATAATAAGTCCCATCAGCCACATTTACTGTTCCATCTGGATTTACTTCGGTTATTCCTTTTGCAATGGTTTGGTATGGGTTAGCTTGTGTACCATCTCCAGTAGTATCATTTCCTGTTGTAGCGACGTAAACTGTGTCCATTCCTAATTTGAAGTTGGCGGTTCCCTGGTAGACATTATCTTCACCTGGAAGCACATGTACTTCTTGGGCGGATGTTTGATGTCCTGGTGCGCTGGCTGTGACTTTAAAATTAGTAGAATCGCTTTTAAAGTTCAATGAGTATGTACCGTCGGCGTTTGTAGTGGTTGAAATGGTTTCTTCGCTACTAGTAACAGTTACTTTTACTCCAGGGAATGGATTTCCATCAGAACACTTCTGAACTTCACCAGTGATAGTAACATCCGGTGTGGACTTCTCAGTTTCTACAATAGTAGTAGTTGTATCGTTTATAGTATTTTCTGATATGGATGAATCGTTTTCATCTGCAGCTTCTGCTGAAACTGCTCCAATTAAACAAACTGCAAGGACTAGGATTGTAAACGTAAATAGGATTTGTTTTTTCATTTTTTCACCTCCCTTTACATTTTTTTATTATGCATCACTGCAATTGCAGTCATGCAATAATTGTACTAATCCCAATATAAAGTTTACTAAAATAAGAAGATATGACAAATTTTTGTTAAAATAAAGTAGTTTTTTAGCTGGATTTATAAAAATAGAGTAAAGCACCCAATATAATTAATTCGAGTGCTTATACTCATATCCATGTTGGTGGACAGCACCAAAGAAGTAACTCTGCCCTAACCAGGGTACTGGTATTTGCCACCTTCATGCTGTTCATACTCCTCTTTGTAAAATCTACTATATTCCAGGGGGTTTTCAACTTCATATCCCAGTATTATGGTGAAACTGACATTTTCCCAATATGAAAATCATGCTCTACTATTACCCACCATGATAATGTCCTTCCTGATATTAATAGAGACAGTAAAATCCTTTAAACATGAAAGAACTCTTAGATTATAAGGTATCAACTTATTTTAGAGTAATCCTGGTATGGGATTAATAAAAATAGATTAGTAAAAATAAAAATTAACAGAACTGGAGAAATTAAATCTGGAAATAGATTTTTTTTTGATTATGTTTAAAAAGGTGTTTTTTCCCTAAAAAAAATAAAAAGGGGGGGAAGGGTATTAACCTTTTATTTCCTTTTTGGAACTATAATTCCACCTAATAACATCAGAACTACGAGTAACAGTAATCCAATTGGCGCGCCAGTGGTTTGCATACCCACAGTTGGACCGTTAACCACTACATCTGACTTTTGTGATGCTGCCTGGACATTTAGAGTTAAGGATTGTATGTCATGGTCTAGGCTGGAGTCATAGGTATCAGTTGTAAGGTGTGGTCTTAGGAGATAGTTTCCAGTGTTGAGGACTTTTACATTGGCCCAGAGGTAAGGGTCTCCTACAGTAACATTTCCCAGATTCCAAGTAATGGTTCTGGTAGTGGCGTTGTAGGTGAAATTGCCCTGGTCTGTGGTGGTGTTGATGAATTCCATGCCTTCAGGTATTACCAGGGTGAAGGTCACGTTTTCAGCTGTGTCCGGACCATTATTTCCCACTTTGAAAGTGAGAACTATGATCTCTCCCACAGTAGGGTTATTCTTACTACTACTGGTTGTGATGTACAGACTGGCTAAAGGCACTTTTAACTCTCCAGTACCAGTTGTTGCCTGATAATTCTCAGTTCCCATGAAGTCAGCCTGGATGGTATGTGTTCCACCGGTCAGGTCTATAGTGTAAGGTACGGTGGCTATTCCATTACTGTTGGTGTCAGCATTGCCCACTAAGGTTCCATCTACTCGGAAGTAAATGGTTTGACCGGTTAATGGGTTGCCATCCCTGTCAGTGAGGGTAGCATTGAGATCCACTTGTGAACCGTTTTTACCGTTAACATCAGGAACTGCTAAGTTAGTGGTTTTATCCTCCACAGTTAGTGTTCCACTTCCGGTTGTACCGTTATAGTCACCATCTTCAGTGAAAATAGCTCCTATGGTGTACGTTCCCTGGTTTTCTGTTATGGTATGGGTTAGAGTGGCTACACCATTGGAATCAGCTACTGCACTACCCACATTTGCTCCGTTTACTGTGAATTGGATGGTTTTACCTGCAACAGCAGTACTCTGACTGGTTAATGTTGCTTGTAGGTTTACATTATGACCTTTAGTTCCAGCAACATCTGCAACAGCAAGAGTGGTTGCTTTTTTATACACAGTCAGTGTTCCGGCCTCTGCACTGGCGTTATAATCATTATCACCGTTAAAAGCGGCGTTAATGATATAAATACCCGGTGTTTGTGTTATGATGTATGTTAGTGTGACTACACCATTGTTTACGGTTACTGCACTGCCTACGTATGCTCCGTTGACTGTGAAGTTAACTGTTTTACCGGTGAGTGGTGTTCCGTTTTGGTTGGTTAATGTGGCTAGTAGTTGGACGTTTTGACCGTTAATGCCAGTAGCATCTGTTACCAATATGTTAGTGTTGTTTTTGTAGACTGTTAAGGTTCCAGTAGTACTGTTACCCAAGTAGTATGGTGTTTCTGTGAATTCAGCTTGTATATTATAACTACCAGGTGTTAGGATTATACTGTAGGTTAATGTTGCCCATCCATCAGTTCCGGTGGTTGCGCTACCTGCGTTTGTTCCGTTTACTGTGAATTGGATGGTTGCACCAGATACAGCAACGCCTTCAGTGGTTAATCTGGCTGCCAGTCGAACATCCTGACCGTTAATACCACTAGTATTGTTCACTGTTAAGGTGATGGGTCTTTTGTTCACAATTAAAGTGGCGGTATTGTTGGCTGATGCATTGTAAGCATCATCTCCAGCAAAACTTGCATTTAAAGTGTAGGTTCCTGCAGTTTCACTTAAACTGTAGATTATACTGGCCACACCTGAAGCATTGGCGGTGGCACTGCCCACTTCTGTTCCATCCA
>Ga0074198_1002198_pt1 | contig 10757 bp, 4 predicted proteins | sample EPASupsiteSAE323_FD_64527 | JGI IMG/M metagenome (GOLD analysis project Ga0074198, IMG submission 64527) | Bioremediated contaminated groundwater from EPA Superfund site, New Mexico - Sample SAE3-23 | ecosystem: Environmental > Aquatic > Deep subsurface > Groundwater > Contaminated ...
TTAATCACCCCTTAAGACTTAAAATTTTCTTTTTCGACGATTGACGGCGAGGGGTGGTAAAAAATTAGTGGCGTTTATTTATATACCCTGAGCAATTTTTTATTGGCGAAAACAGATGAATGAATAAGTTCACATGAACGTTTAAGATCGTGGAGATATGCTCGTATATCAAATGAATGCATACAAAGATTCCTGTGATGATAAGAACGATTCCCGGAGGTATGGATTGGAAATTGCACTCATTTCAATAAGATCAACCGGATACCCAAGTAAATTCTCCAGTTCTTCAACCATACCAAAGTAGCTATCAGCATGTTCTTCTGGGCTAAGCGACTGGAATTCAATAATAAAGTCAATATCACTATGAAGGCGATCCTAGGAACCAGAAAACCCTGATCCGGTAAGGCTGAGTGTTTTCACCTTATATTTCATACAAATCCGCTTAATCTCTTCTTCCTTGTCAAGAATAAGCTGAATCATGCACTATTTTCCGTCGTTAAACCTGATAATTATACCCTATTCACTGTTTATAGAGTATTGCGACTACCACCACCCCGGACCCTCCAAACACTCTCCTTCCCGGCGAATATGCCCAAACTACCACTCCAGGAACCCGGAAAAGGAAAGAATATAATAACCGAAGACGATGGGAGTGATGTTTCCCCAATCTATCAACCTGTTTATAAGGAAATGATTAACATGGCCGGAATGATTGCAGAATTTCTTAATTTTTAAAAGAGTCTCCGGTCGTTGCTCTTTCAGTGGTGTGTATTATGGGTGTTGCTGCCACAGCCCTGGTAAAATCGTTCGTTGACAATAGTATCATGCCATTTATTGGAGTTCTGGTTCCATCCGGAGACTGGAAGATCGCAACTCTTGCCTTGGGACCGGTTAACCTGGGGATAGGTTTGTTTTAACTGAATGTATTAATTTTATTGTGATTGCCAAAAAGGTAATTGGCGAAGAAAAGGGAGAGAAAAAGTAATAATTACTCAAATAATCCGGATATTCCCTTTTTATCTCCTAAAAATAGGGTGCAAATGTTTTCCATAGAGCATCGGCTATAGCCGGGTGTAGTATTCAATTATCCCTCCGTTGTACAAAAAAACTCTATCAGCATCCGGATACCAGCTGACCCGGTCCGGATCAGTGGCTAACCCCTAAATTTATAATTTTTAAATCCGGTGGCTTCGTCGGTTGATCTAATCTGTAAAAATAGTTTCTTTAATTTTTTTATAATACCAATTTATAAATTGAAAACAACTTAATAAAATATTGTACCTATTTTAATTAATGACTGTTAGGAAACAAAATGGCCCAAAAATATCGATTGAATACTCTTGGATGGTATAATTTTGAAAAATTGGTTCAAACTTTATTAAAAGTAATAATTGGTCCAGGAGTATCATCCTTTGGAGGTTCAAAGGATAAAGGTCGTGATGCAACATTCCATGGTGAGGCTAATTATCCAAATGAGAAAACCAGATGGTCAGGAGATTGGATATTTCAAGTAAAATTTATTGATTATGAAGAAGTATGCTCTAATGATGCACAAAATAGACTTAAGAATGAGTTAAAAAATGAAATTCATAAAATTTTATATAAATATTCTTTCAAACCCGATAATTACATTTTATTAACGAATATCTCTATTTCCGGTGATAATAAAGATAAAATCATTGAAGAAGTAAAAAAATCATTTAAACAAAAAATTAATATTGCTATTGTTGATGGTGATGAAATTTGTGAATATTTAGATATTAAACCTGACATTCGTAAATCTTTTCCACAATTATTGGGTATTTCAGATTTAGAAAGAATCGTTAATCATGAAATATATCAAAGATCATTAGCCTATTTTAAAAAATGGGAATCAAGTATTTCTAAATTTGTTGAAACGGATTCTTATTTTAAATCTCTAAGTATACTAAAAAAAAGTCATTTTGTTCTCATCGATGGTCCCCCAGAAGTTGGAAAAAGTCTAATTTCTGCAATTTGTTCAATAGTGTATTCCGTAGATGGTTTTGAAGTATATGATATTTCTAATCCAGATGATTTCTTTAAATTACATAATCCTGATGCTCACCAATTCTTTATTGCAGATGATGTTGTTGGTTCAATTTCATATGATCCAGGATTAGGTGATAAATGGTCAAGAGATTTCTCTAAAGTATTGGTTTTTCTCAACAAAGATCATAAATTAATATGGACTGCACGAAAATATATTCTTCAAGAAGCACTTCATGAATCGAGAATAGGTGAAATTAATAGAGAATTTCCCGGAATTTCAGAGGTGACTGTTGAAGTAAAAGAAATATCAACTGTTCAAAAAGCTGAAATTCTTTATAAGCATGCAAAATATGAGAATTTAAATAAAAATCAAATATATAATATCAAAAAATATGCACGAAAAATAATTTTTCATGATAATTTTACGCCTGAAAGAATTCGTCAATTGATTAATGATATTATCAAACCCCATCAAGAATCAATTATTTGGGATGAGATTGATATTTTTCTTAAAAATCCTGGGATTCACTGGGAAAAAGCATATTCGAAATTAAATGATTCTGAAAAAGTATGTCTCAATTCAATGTTAGATTTCGATCGCCCTCCTTTATTAAGTGAATTATCAGATGCTTATAATAATAGATGCTTAAATATGGAAGATGAAAACCAGGATATTAATCATGTATTATCCTGTCTTAATCACAGTTTTCTTAATATAAACATTTATAAAGGATTTGGAGAAAAAATTTTTTTTCAACATCCAAGTATTAGGGATTTATTAATATCACGGTTAAAAAAAGAGCCTTCAATATTAAAAAGGCATATTCAATTATCAAGCCCTCAAGGATTAGCTGAAGTTATTAGGGGATTTCAAAGAAACAGTAATAATGATGAAAATTCTCAACATTTAATATCATTACACAATTCAGAACAATTTGATTTATTATTAGATCGAATTGGACATTTTTCAGATAGTACTCTATCAGAAGATGAATGGAATGCCCTCCTTTCTTCCCTTTCTCTAATCATTTCATTTCAAGAGATTGATGATTTGGAATCAATTTCACGAGCAGAATTGAGGGAATTTACTCAATCTGATCCTGGAAAAATAGTGGAAATAACTCTAAATGCGTTAGGCTCCGCTACAACATATGATAACTGTAGAAGATTTTCATTATCTGTATGGATAAATTTACTTTTAAAATTTTATTCCCTATCTGTATTTATTATTCCTCCTCCGAGAGTAAATTACCTTCATGAAATACTTAATGATAAAAAATTCTCTGTTTATCCAGAAATTGGATTCAAATTCTTAAAACTTCTCAAAGAAAATGAGCCACTTCATTATGGGCAATATCAATCCTTTGAAAAAATAAAGTTGATAAATAAATCTATTCATAAAAAAATTGATGAATTAATAGTCATGGGTTCGGAAATATACAAATGTGATCCTGATTGTTTTGACTACAGCGAATATTATGAATGGGAAAGTGACTCTCGTAGTTCAATAGATTTCTTTGATGAATTTTATGATTGGTCTAAAATAAAAAAACCTAACGATAAAATTTTAAATTTAGAAACATTATTAGCAGAAATTAATCCTCTTGAGGAAGATGAAGAGGATGATGAAGATTATGAAAGGATAGATGAAGAATATTGGACTATTGAAAGATTATTTGAAGATCTATAATTTATTCATCTTTTTTTCATTTTAAATATTTTGTTCTACATTTTACAAAAGAAAATTATTATATTCAAAAAAATAATATTTTCATCTCAATTATTATTGGTTTGTAAAAGTCAATGAATTTTTTAAATATTTGGATTTCTTAAGAGAAATACTCATTACTACAATCTTATTTTTATTTAACTTATATTATTAACATCATTATTGTAAGATTAATTTAAAAATAATTCTTCTTTAATTAAGTTTAAAAAAATTGATATATTTTTAATTTGCAACAATAATTAAATTATGTTACCATATTCTAAAATTATCGCTCTTCTTCAAAAATATCGTGGAGGTATGCAAAAAATTTATTTTCAAGAAATAATTGATGAGTTAAATAATTGCTATGAGAACAATCAAACTTTATCAGGTTGGTGCCGAAATCGACTTATTCATTTTGCTAAAACTGATTATGAGTTAAGAGAAATTCTTATAGCAAATAACATTTTTGATATTAATTGGGTTATTTATGATTATTGTCAAAAAAATAAACAATTAAAGCAAAATTCCATTAAATGGTTTTCTGAACAATTGCCGGTCTATGATGTTCTATCCAATAATTTAACCAGAGAATCAATAGAATTAGGGAAAACAAATTCTTCTTTAAGAAACATCTTAAGAAAATATTACTTTGTTGGAGATTGGCTGGGAGATTTAAATTATGAAGAAAATTTTAAAAAGATTTTAAATATTTGTGAAGATATTGATTTAAATCGATACAATTGGGGCGAAACGGATAACGCGAAAATATTTGCTAAAATAATTATTAATAAAGGAAAAACTTTAAAAGTTCAAACATTTATTGACTCATTTTTATTACAGTATAAATTTGAAAAGGATTATGAAGGCTTAATTAATCCCCAGAATTTATTTTATTATTTACTGATAAATACCGACCAAAAGCCCATTGATCAATTAATCGAGAATATTTATTATATTCTATTTAAAATTCCTAATAAAGAGGATGGATGGTCAGCATTAGTTCATGCTTTAATAATCTATTATAGTAGTGGTCATTTAGCTTTTTTTAATAGAATTAATAGAATAAAAAAATTAAATGAAAAAATTTCATTTATTTCTAATATTTTTTTTAGGAAGCTAAATAATAAACTTCAAAATTTCAAATGTGTTTGCATTTATGGAAAAAGTGATAATGTTTTTGATAGAATCGGTGTTAGTATTATTTTAAAATCTATTTCCTCTATTCTTCCTAAATCTAAATGCTATTCTGCACTTGAATTTCTATTAGAACTCCTTATGGAGGATAGTTATCCTTATGATTTTAAAATTCATATAATTGAATCTCTTTGTCTTGTGATAAAAAAAATCCCAGAATCAGAACAAAACACTGCATGGGAGTTAATTCTCCATTATTTAGTGATATTAATGGATACAATTAAATTAAAGTTCTTGGAATCATTAGAGAATAATATTGAATATATCCCTCAAACATCGATTTCTCGCTTATTTGATTTAATTTTTTATGATATTGAGAAAACAAACATAGAAAATCAAACAATTGTCGCAGAATTACTTGGTTTTCTATATCCAAAATTAGATAAAGTGCAACAGGACTTAATTCGATCTTATCTTGAATATTCTTCGACTGTTACTGATAACATGTTATCTGCATCATCGAATTATTCTTTAGGAAGGATTCATATTTTTTATGCTATTGATGCTGATGATGAAGAAGATTTTCAAAAAGAAGTAAAAATTGCGATAAAATATTATGAAGATTCATATTTAAAGGCCTCATATTATAATCGAGCGAGATTTTGCTATCCATTGTACAAATCTTATTATGCCGTTACATTTGAACCCGAATCATCAGATGAAGATATTGAAGAATTATTAATATGTGCTTTTGATAATGCAGAAAAATCAAGAACAAAAAATAACTTGATAAAAAGTATTTACAATTTATACTTGGCTGTAAAAACTGCAAAAAATTTTAATGAAGACATTGACGATAAAAAGAAATTAACAGAACTACAAAAATTTTGTGACAAGGCTCTTTCTGTATTAAGTGATACAAAAGAATCCGCTCCTAATGTCACATCTGTTATTAGAAGGGGATTACCAAAAATTGATCAGCAAATTAAACAGTTAATTCAAAAAATACAAAATCAAACCGACAATTTTTACGAAAAATCCAAAGGGACACTTGATGAGTCAATAGCAAAAGAATCAAAAGATTTATCTGATAATTTGGATCCAAATGATATTGAATTAGCAAAAAAATCTGCTAATAAAATATTTGATAAACTTATTTCAAAATTATGTCCATATCATACCCATGAAAAAAAACAATTTCTTTGTGATCAGTTAAATACAGGTAAAAAAACTCAAGATATTATTGATAAATTACAAATTCTATCTGAGTGTTTTGATTTGGCCACAGATATTTATCCAACAATATCAGAGATTATTTTATCGAATAAAGAAAAAAACATAGCAAAAATCGCCGTTGTTCAGATTAATTTTCAAATCAGAGATGAATTTCCCTTTTCGTTAGATAATGAAAAAGAAACCAAAGAAAAATTCGAAATTTTTTTGGAATATGCCATTTCCAACGATGTTGATTTGATTATTTTTCCAGAACTATCAACTAAAGAAAAGTGGATAAGGTTCTTTAAAGATAAATATCCAAGTATTGTTATTGTTTTTGGTAGTTTTTATAAGGAAGATTTTAACATATCACCTGTTTTATTTGACTCAAAATCTTATATGAATCAGAAAAAGAATAACCCTTCTGATTCTGAAGATTCATTAATGAATGGAATAGGAATGAAAAGAGAAAATAATCGACTAATAAAATATCAAACAAAATTTGGTTCGTTTGTCATTTTAATCTGTCGAGATTTCTTGAAATATGTGAATTCTGTTGTTAATTGTACAGATTTTATATTGGTTCCTTCTCTTAACCCTAAACCAAAGAGATTTCATGATTTGGCCCATGTTATTGTAACCAATAATCCATCATACATCATAATATCCAATAATGCTTGTTATGGGGGAACTTCTATTTTTGGACAAATACATAATAATTTCTTTAATTTATTACGACAAAATGGGTGTAAAATGGAAGATGATGATAGCTATAAGATATGTGAATTTCCTAAGAGCGAAGAAGGGATAATTATTGCATCTTTCAATGTTTTATCGAAATCTATTTCAATGCAGTCTCCTGGTGACACTGAATTATCAATTAGACCTGTCCAAAATATTATAAAAAAATCTTTGCAGGAAATAAGAAATCAGATCTAATATTTGCATGAAGAGAATTTTGCATTAAGCTTAATTTTTTTGTAAAACAAAATGATTATGCAATTTTCTCTATTTTTTTATAATATTATGAAAAGGTTGAGAATATAGATAACCTAAACTTGACGAGTTTAACACAGTAGGTTAGTAGTTAGATCCTCATCGGAGAATGATTTGAAGTTAGATTGAACAAATTTGTAGTGAGAAATAATTTAACAGCGATATATTTAAATGCACCGATTGAAATTAACACAGTATGTTTTAACTCAATATGCATTTATAATACTTTTCTACATGATTTTTCAAATTCATATAATTTCAACCTATTTTTAAAAATAAGTCAAAAACATATGGGTTAAAATGCCGAGTTTAGGTCGATAATTGAATCAAATGAAAAATTGTTAGAAAGAAAAAAGGTGTATATGAGTGTAAACCTATTATTTGAATTTTGCAACTAGATATATGTTTAAATTTGGAAATGTCCATAATAATAAATGGAATGACTACTTGAATAATATATTATGTCAGAAATCAATATAGAAGGTTTAATCGAATATCATCAATCTATTAACAATGAACTTCAATCAATCCAGAATAGAGTTCGAAATTTAATTGCATATTCTCATCCTGGAGAAGATGGAAGATATAAAGAAGCAGTTTTAAAGAATTTATTAAAAAAATATGTTCCCAATAACATAAGCATCGGATCCGGATTTATTGCAAAAATTAGTACAGATAAGAAAAAAATAGAAGTTTCAACTCAGGTAGATTTATTGTTATATGACAACCTTTTTCCGTCTTTATTTATTGAAGGAGACTTCGTCATTACCTATCCTGAATGTGTGAAAGCAATAATTGAAGTGAAAACAAATGTAAAAGACAGTGATTTAGTTGAACTAATAAATAAATCTGTGGAAATTGGGAATATTGTTAATAAAAAAATTTTTAATGGGATTTTTTCTTATAATTATCAGGGAGGGGAAGGAGATAATCTGAAAAATAAATTCAAACAATGTTATGGAGAACCTGTAAATGATCATTATGTTAATCATATATGCCTTGGTGAATCGTTATTTGGGAAGTATTTTTATCCTGATCCAGATGGTCAACCATATCAAGAAATGGGTTTTGGATTTTATAAACTTAAAAAAATGGCAGTATCCTATTTTATTTCCAATTTAATTTTCTCGATTACTCCAGATATTATTGGTGAAAAATTAGATATCAACGATTCATTGTGGTTTCCTTTACCTGAAGGAAAAAACTCTCATAAAATTTTTTTTATTAATAGCAATAGTTTTTCCGTTTAAAAAAATTAGTATATAGAAATAAGAAAAAGATCTATTATTTATTAAAAATTTCAAAAAAAATTTATAATTATTTATAATCAAGGCAGATATTGATAATATATTCCATAAATTCGATGAGAATGAACAACTGGGGTTTCGCTTAACTAAAAAAAATTCTATTAAATTTGGGAAAAATGAATAATGCGTAGATGTTTATTATATTTCTTGATCATAAATTTTCTTCGTTCCAGATAGAAAGAAAAAAAACTATTAAATAGATGATAAACTTAATAAAGAAGTGATTATATCTCTAATTTCATGCTTTTCAACGCCACTTTCAATATATTTATCCATCTCTAGTAGTTCTTCACATGGCATATCTTTAAAACATTTATATACATTGTCTCCAAAAAGTTCTTTCATATCTGAAAAATCATCGTAATCTTTATACGACCTACCAGATCGGCTAATTGCATTTTTATGAATGTAATTTTCAATATCTCTTTTTCTAAGGATATAAAAAAGGCCCCCACATTCTTCACAATTTTTTTTCCAATCTAATTTTCTTTGTTGAATGTGTTGTTCTTTACTTTTCCTATCTCCATCAATCATCACTCCGAATCTTTTATTTAATCGGTGCATCGCTCGACGATTTACCCAGTGTTTAATATTGTCTCCTCCCATGATTATAAATCCGATATTTTTATCATCAAAATCAAAGTCGATATGAGATTTCTTTTTTAAATTTAATGCAGACCATTTTAAGAAATCAATATCATTTGGCCCTTCTACGAATATACAAGCATTATATCCAGTGATCTGATCTGAAGGCTCTACCCCTAAATCCTCAGCGATATTATAAATAAAGTCATCAGCAGTAGAATAATCAATAATTTGTTCTGCTATTGCAATTCCTTTTTCTCTTTTAATTAAAGAAAGTCCATCTACTGGGGATTGTCCCACAAATATTGGAGAATGAGATGTAATTATTATTTGACTTCCGCCTTCTGTAAGTTTCTTTAATGAATTGATTAATTCTCTTTGTAAACCTGGGTGAAGACAATTTTCAGGTTCTTCAATTGCAAAAATATATCCGCCTTGTCCTGAAAAATTTTTTTCAGTTAAATATTGGAAAAAAGCTACCATTAATAGTCTTCTAATTCCACTGCCTCTTTTATCTAAAGAACTTTCAACTCCCTGTTTGTCCTTACCAATAATATCAAAACTTATTGCCTTTTCCCACGAATAAGTCAAACTTGGTTTTAGTTCGCTAATTGTGTCTGTATGTTGTTGAAAATATATGAAAATTTTCTTAATTTCATTTTGTAAGGCACTATCGATAGCTTCAACAAATTGACTTTTTATATCTGTAACAGTATTAGATTCAGTAGCAGCTTGAATTATAGGATTAAATTGGTTTTGAAAAGATGTTTCTTCGACTCCTAATTTCGTATCACTTTCAAATAATACAAATCTTGGCATTATTGATATGAGCGTTTTATACAAAGTAATTTTAGAATCTAGTTTTAATTCTGTGGTAATTTTAGAAATTCCTTTGTTAATTGCATATCCTCGAATTTTTTTTCGCTTATCTCTATTTGTAATTCCTCTTCCGGATTGCGAATAATCTATTTCATTATTTTGACATATTCTATTCAATTGAGTTTCTGATTTTAGAATTAATCCATTAAATTCATCGCCTTCAAAATCGTTGATAATTATGTATGTTTCAAATTTTGATGGATCATTTTTTGGATATACTTTCTTTATAATTAGATGTTCATCGTCACCTAGTAAGGATTCTTCATAAAATGTTGTAGTAACACCCTCTTCTAACTCTATTTTTTCTGGTAAATTTGAAAATTTAACAGTAATACTGATGTCATTTAATTGTTCTCCATTACGATGAATATCGTCGTATTTCATTTTTATCTTTGGCTCTAAAAAATATTGTAAGGCTAATAAAATGTTAGATTTTCCAACATCATTTTGACCAATAATTGTTGATAAATCCTCAAATTTTATCTCATTTAATTCAGAAAAAGAACGAAAATTATTTAGTGATAAACTATAAATTTTCATTAGTAATCAATTAATAAAAGAATCATTGCTAAATAAATTTTTCTCTTTTAGTAACTATTCAGGTAGTCGATATGCCAAAAGTTGTTGTTAATAGTTCAAATACTAATTCAAATTTAATTTCGGCAACCATGGTGCATTTTCGAATGCTAATATCAACCCGTCAATAACATTAACTCGATTCTTTCGAATAGTTGAGATATAACTTCTGATTAACGCTATCGCTCTCCCTGTTGAAAAATCCCTAAATCCCCCGGAGCTTTTCATTTTCACTTTCATCATCCGAATGTCCCGTTCAGCCAGGTTATTATCAAATGGTACGTTCAGATGAACTATGAACTTCAATATTCCTTCTCTCCATGTAACTAATCGTTCTAACAAGT
>Ga0074198_1002207_pt1 | contig 10715 bp, 9 predicted proteins | sample EPASupsiteSAE323_FD_64527 | JGI IMG/M metagenome (GOLD analysis project Ga0074198, IMG submission 64527) | Bioremediated contaminated groundwater from EPA Superfund site, New Mexico - Sample SAE3-23 | ecosystem: Environmental > Aquatic > Deep subsurface > Groundwater > Contaminated ...
GGGGGGAGCCCGCCGCTATTCTTGCGTTCCACTGAATGCTTGCCGACTCGGGAGGTTCCGGTCGCAATGAACACCCCAATCCTTGAAATGAAGGGAATCACCAAGACATTCCCGGGCGTCAAAGCGCTGAGCGATGTCCGTTTCAGCGTCGCGAAAGGGGAAATCCACTGCCTCGTCGGAGAAAACGGGGCGGGAAAATCCACGCTGATGAAAGTCTTAAGCGGCCTGTATCCGCACGGCAGTTTCGAGGGGGAGATTCTCCTCGAAGGCAAGCCCCAGCGGTTCCGGGGCGTAGCCGACAGCGAAAAGGCCGGTATCGCCGTCATATACCAGGAACTCGCCCTTGTTCCCGAGATGACCGTATATGAAAACATCGTCCTTGGCCACGAGATCAGGAAGGGCATCGCCATCGACCTGAACGAGACGATCAGGAAGGCCACGGACATGCTGAAGCGCGTGCGGCTGGATCTGAATCCCTCGATCCGCGTGAAGGATCTCGGCGTAGGGAAACAGCAGCTCATCGAGATTGCGAAAGCACTCTCGAGGGACGTTTCGATCCTCATTCTCGACGAACCCACGGCCGCCCTCAACGAAGACGATTGCGACAATCTCCTCAAGATCCTCGGCGAGCTCAAGGCCCAGGGCGTCACATGCGTGATGATCTCGCACAAACTCCGCGAAGTGATCCGGATCGCCGACACGGTGACCGTCCTGCGCGACGGAAAGACAGTCTGCACCCTCGACGCGAAGAAAGATGAAGTGAACGAGAGTACCCTGATCCGCCACATGGTTGGAAGGGAGATCGACAATATTTACCCGAAGCGGACACAGCTTCCCTCCGAAGAAGTTGTCCTGGAAATCCGGAATTGGGGTGCCACAGATCCGGGGACGGGCAGGAAAGTCCTCAAACAGATGAACCTGAAACTGAAAAAGGGAGAAATACTCGGCATCGCCGGCCTGATGGGCTCGGGTCGCACCGAGCTTGCCAGGAGCATTTTCGGAAATCCGGACGGATACGGGCTGGAGGGCGAACTCCTCGTCAAGGGGACTCTCCGCCGTTTCGGAGGTCCGAAAGACGCGATTCTGGCCGGTGTCGCCTACGCGTCGGAAGACAGGAAAAAAAACGGCCTCATACTGATCCAGGATGTCATGCAGAACATCACGCTTGCGAACTTGCGCGAGATTTCCGCCCGCGGCGTACTGGATTCGGGCAAGGAAATCCAGGCGGCAAACCACTACAGGGATGCCCTCAACATCAAAACGCCGAGCATCAATCAGACTGTGATGAATCTTTCGGGCGGTAACCAGCAGAAGGTTTCCGTGGCGAAATGGCTTTTCGTCGAGCCGGACGTCCTCATATTCGACGAGCCGACGCGAGGCATCGACGTGGGCGCCAAATACGAGATCTATCTGATAATGAACAGGCTCGTCGAGCAAGGCATGAGCATCATCATGATCTCGTCGGAACTTCCGGAAATCCTGGGAATGAGCGACAGGATCTACACTGTGTCCTCGGGCAGGATCACGGGCGAATTGGCCGTCGGCGAAGCCACCCAGGAAAAAATCATGCGGCTTGCGACGAGCTAGGGAGGGAATGAAGTGATTGTAGACGACCTGCGCAAAGCCGTGAAGAAAAACATCCGCGATTACGGCATGTATATCGCCCTCATCGTGATCATGGGCATCTTTACCATACTCACGAAGGGTATCTTCATTTCGTCCCGCAATATTTCCAACCTCTTGAACCAGACCGGTTACATCGCCGTCCTCGCGGTCGGCATGACGCTTGTCATCGTCATCCGGCATATCGATTTGTCGGTCGGTTTCCTGTCGGGCTTCCTGGGAGCGATAGCGGCGATCGCGATGGTGTCGTGGCATATGCCTGTCTGGGCCACGATCCTTCTCGTCCTCGGCCTCGGCGTTTTAGGGGGGCTGATCACCGCCCTTCCCGTCGCGCAGCTCGGCGTCCCCGCCTTCGTGGCCTCGCTCGCGGGCTGGCTCATTTACCGCGGCGCCCAGGTCATGGTGACCGCCTCGACCGGCACGATCATCATTCCGAACGCGTCATTCAACGCGATCGGAAACGGCTATATCCCGGACATATTCCCGAAGGGTTCCTTCCTGCCGGGCGTGCACAAGCTCACCCTCATACTCGGCGCGCTGACCATACTCTGGTTCGTGTTTTCCGAACTGCGGAGCAGAAAGAACAAACTGGCGTACAAGTTCGAAGTACCGTCAGCGGGAATGCTCGCGATCAAGCTGGTCTTGATCTCGGTTGTGATCGGGCTCATCACATGGGTGCTCGCCGGCTACAACGGCCTTTCGTGGACGGTCGTCATCGTCCTCGCCGTCGTCGCGATATACGATTTCGTGACGAGAAAGACGGTGTTGGGCAGGCATATCTACGCGGTGGGAGGAAATCCCGAAGCGGCCGAACTCTCCGGCATAAGCGTGAAAAGGATCACCTACCTGGTGTTCGGATCGATGGGGCTCCTTTCTGGGCTTTCCGGAATTCTGTTCGCGTCCCGACTCCAATCGGCGATACCGACGGCCGGCACACTCTTCGAGATGGACGCGATCGCGGCCGCCTACATAGGCGGGGTCTCGGCGGCGGGTGGTGTGGGAAAGGTGACGGGTTCGATGATCGGCGCCCTTGTGTATATGTCCCTCATGAACGGCATGAACCTTCTCGGCACCGACATTTCCCTGCAATATGTAATCAGGGGCGCCGTGCTCGCCGGAGCGGTAATCTTCGACGTAGTGACCCGCAAAAGGAAGGCATAAGCAGTAGCGTGAAAGGCGTATGGCGGCGCAAATATGGCACTCTGACTTCATTCGCAGGCGGGTCCATACCCCGAAATTCTGCTTCTAGATGCGGTATTTTTTCGTGAGGCCCGCGAGGAAATTGCGCAGGAACTGGTCGCCGCAGGGCCTGTAATTGCCCTGATCCTTCTTGCGGAACAGGGCATTGATCTCGGCTTTGGACGCGGTGACGCCGGCAAGGCGCATGATGGCTGCGATATCGTCGTCCCGAAGTTCGAGGGCGATGCGTACGGCCTTGAGTACATCATTGTTCGAAGGATTTTCGGACCGGGAGGGCCTGGAGTCCGCGGCGCCGTCTCTCCGGCCGCGTCTGCTGGTCACCAGTCCTTCGAGGAAAGCGGCAAGGGTCGCGCCGTCGCATTCGCGGAAGCCTTCCTCGTCCTCTTTCAGGAAAAGGGGGCGGAGCTCCTCGACGGTCATGTTCCGGCCTGCCGCGGCGAAAAGCTCGACCAGCTTGAGGTCGGTGATGTTGAGAGCATAACGCAGCCGGATCAGGATATCGTTGTTGATCATGTGTTTCTCCGATGCGGGTTTCGTCGCGGTTTCATGCGCCCGGCGCGGCGATTCCCGCAAGCTTGAGCCCTGCGAAGGTCAAGGCCAGCCCGAGTCCGCCACCGAGCGCAACCATCAGCAGGTTTTTCATGGTCCGCAGCTTCCGTAGCGCATCATGGACCGCGGCCTTGCGCTTGCGCAAGGCCGCGCCCGGCGAGGGGAGAGGGCGCTTGCCTCCGGGTATCGGTGTGCGCCGCTTGGCACATACTTGAACAAACCGCAAGGAATGCGATATATTGTAAGAAATTCGCCGGTCCGCGCTGCATGAATCGACTTCCATTGTTTCGTAAGTCGGGCGCCATCGTTTCGAACTCGCTACCGGCCGTCCCGTACGGCTCCACATTGATTGACCGGGTTTTCATGCCGCTCAAGCAAAACAAACAAGGATTCCCGAGTGGATCTTTCCTCATTTTCCTCATTTTCTTTTGACCCGCGCGTAACGGCGGGCATCGATGCCGCAGGTTACGAGACTCCGACGCCTGTCCAGGCCCAGGCCATTCCGGCCATCCTCGAAGGCCGCGACCTTTTGGGCCTCGCCCAGACGGGAACCGGCAAAACGGCCGCATTCGTCCTGCCCATCCTTCAGCGCCTTCTTGGCGGCGATCGCTGCAGACCCCGCGTACTTATCGTTTCTCCGACCAGAGAGCTCGCCGAGCAGACTCACAATTCGATTGAAAAGCTGGCCGCCGAAACCGGATTCCGCTCCATGACCATGTACGGCGGTGTCACTACCAAGTCGCAGGTGAAAATTCTGCGTACGCGCTTGCCCGAAATCATCGTCGCATGCCCCGGCCGCCTTCTGGATTTGATGGGCCAGGGTTTCGTCGATCTCAAGGCGATCGAAATGTTTGTCCTTGACGAAGCCGACCAGATGTTCGACATGGGATTCCTGCCCTCGATCCGGAAAATCGCCGCTGCCCTGCCCCCCAAACGCCAGACCATGCTTTTTTCGGCGACGATGCCTTCCGAAATCCGCGCTTTGGCGCGCGAATTCCAGCGCGACCCTGTCCGCGTCGAAATCTCCATCACAAAACCCCTCGAAACGGTAAGCCACTTCGTGTACCCCGTGGCGCAGGGCGATAAATACGAAATGCTGCGGCTTCTTCTGCCCCAGACCGAAGGCGGACAGGCGCTCATCTTTACCCGCACCAAACACCGCGCCAAAAAGCTCGCGCTGCAGTTGTCGAACGGCGGCCACAATGCCACGTCCCTGCAGGGAAATCTGTCGCAGGGACAGCGCGAAAAGGCGATGGAGAGTTTCCGTTCGGGCAGAGTGAAAGTGATGGTGGCGACCGACATCGCGGCACGCGGCATCGACATTTCGCTGATTTCCCATGTGATCAACTTCGACATTCCGGACACTGCGGAAGCATACACGCACCGCATCGGCCGCACGGGGCGCATGCTCCGCAAGGGAACCGCTCTCACGTTCGTCACGCCGGAAGACGGCGCCATGCTCAAGACCATCGAAAAGGCCATCGGTTCGCCGATCGCCCGCCGGTCGATCGAGGGTTTCACGCCTTCCACCCATCACGAGGTCGAGGAAAACTCCCGCCCGGCTCAAGCCAGGCGCCCGGCCGAACCTCGCCGTTCCACGGAACCGCGTCGTTCCACGGAACCACGCCATTCCACGGAACCGCGTCGTTCCACGGAACCACGCCATTCCACGGAGCTTCGACGGTCAGCCGTCGCGTCGCAACGCAATGCGAGCGCCGCCGATATCGATGCGGTGACCGGCCGGATTCCCTCCGCGGGCCACGCTCCGGTCCGATATTCAGGCCGCCCGTGGGCTCGTTCTTCGGTTTCCGACGGCGCTTCGAATCGGGATCAGTCCGGATATCAGTCCGGACAGCAGTCCGGCAGATACCAGAGCGGAAAACCGGCGTCACAGGGAAAAACGCCTGCGGGCAAACCGGCCCAATCGGGCAGAACTCCCGCCGGTAAACCGGCGCAACCGGGCAGGCCGCAGGCCGGCGCCGGACAGCAACGCTCCCGCTTATCGCGAAAGAGCGCCTGACGACAGGGGTTTAATCGGATCTTTAGTCGCCCTCAGCCGGGCGACGAAGATCGCCAGATCGGAATCGCATTCCTTTTCGTAATACACCCGATAGCGTTCGGGCTGACCTTCATAGAGCCGATACAGGTCGAGCAAAGCGTTGTCGATCTTGTCCATCGGATAGCGGGCGTAGCCCGGGTTCGAAAAGAGCCCGGGCGCGACGCGCGCGAATTCCTCGGCCCTTTCCGCGATGATTCTTGTCTTGCCTGCGCGTTTTTCTTCGATGCTCAGATCGGAACCATACAATACTTCGAGTTTTCGGGCTGTTTCTCGCAAATACGTCGAAAACGCCACGGCGTCGACTTCCGCGGCGAGAGCCTGCCTGAAGCTTTCGGATTCCCGGCCATACTTCGCCGCCAGGAAATCGAGCGCCCCCTGCCTGCCCACAAAAGTCGCAAGCTCCTCATTGAATGCGCCCGCTCCGGCGCCGCGTACGAAAATAGTCGCATGCGTCATTTCGTGGATAAGCAGATCCGCGAGCCGGTTTTCGTCATAGGCGACCATGAAGGAAAACAGGGGATCCGGCAGATACCCGAGCGAACTGAATGCGTCCGAATTGCGTACGATGACATCGTACCCTTGCTGTTTCAGGCGGGCGGCTTCTTTTTTTGCGTCCGCCTGATCGAAAAACCCTTTGTAGGGAAGCTTTCCAACGAAGGGATAGGACCAGAGATAGCGGTCGAACGACAGTTCCGGGCAGGCTTGGACCACATGGCTCAGGGTAGTACCCTCGACCTTGGCGATGGATCGATAGCTTTTCGTGTCCTTCAGGCCGATTTTCTCGACCGCAAACCGGCGAACCTCCGCCGCTTTTTCGAGCAGGGATTTCGTGGCCAAATCGGTGTCCGGATCGGCAAGCGCTTTCGCGATCGGTTGGGCTCCGGCGAGAATACCCAGATACCGAGACCCTTGAGCGGTGAGATAACAGGAAGAAAGTCCCATGACGCATACCGCCACCGCGATCCCGGTCGCCGCCAACGTCGCCACGGCGTGTGCCGAACTTCGCATGCCGGAATCCTATCCCGTCCGGCCCGGATTGGAAAGCGCCGCTCCGCCCGGCGCTCCCAAAGTCGTCATGGTATTCTCGTTGCGCTTTTCTATTTATTTCCCAAAAGAAGAGGCGCTCCGGACAGGGGCGCCTCTTCTTCTTTTGCGTGAGAATTCCGGCAATCGTTCAGCCTGCCTTTTTTTTACGGGTAGGAGCAACGCGCCTCACTTGAGGTTGGCGATAGTTCCGATGATCCACTTGATGCCTGTGTAGATTGAATCGACTTCCGTATTTTCCCCAACCGAATGCCCGCCTGAGCTTTTGCTTACGCCGATGGCGATCGACGGAATGCCCAGTGCGATTGCCGCATTGGAGTCACAGGAGCCGGCGGGCGAAAGTTTGGGCGTAATTCCCAGGGCCTTGCTCGCATCGGCCGCGGCGAGGGTAAGCTTGTGAGTTTCGGCGCCCGGCAATAGGCCTCCGGGGATATCGGTGGTCTGTTCGACTTTTACGGTGGCGCCGGTCGCTGTCGCTACTTCGGCGGCTATGGCTTTGGTTCTTTCCACATTCGAGATGAGCTTCGGTCCGTCCTGCGAACGCAAATCGACCGTAAACCAGGCTTCTGCCGCGATGGCGTTGGTGACAGTGCCTCCGCCTACCACGCCGATATTCATGACCGTTGTGGTCGCCGCATCGGTGGGGATTTCTGCATAAAGGCGGCCGATCGCGGCAGCCATCGATTTGGTGGCGCTGGGAACGCCGATGCTTCTGAGCGTGTGACCGGCCGGTGCAGCATAGGTGACTTTGAACCACTGAATGCCCAGGGCTCCATAACTGATGCTTCCCAATCCGGAGTCAACGGCGACCGCCATATCGATCGGTCCCTTGTGTTCCTTGAGAAAGTACTTCATGCCGTAGAGGCCGATTTCTTCCTGCGCTGTGGCGACAAAAATAATGTTGACATCGGGAGTATATCCGGCAGCCTTCATCGCTTTCGCGGCCCAGAGCATTCCGATGACGTTCGATGCGCAATCGCCTGAGCCGGGTGCGTAGAGTTTTCCGTCCTTTACGACCGGATCGAGGGGAGTGTCCATCGAGAAGACTGTATCGGTATGTGCCGCGAACACTATTGTCGGCGCTTGCGGAGAAGAGCCCGGGAGATAGCCGATGACATTCATGATTCCATCGACGCTGACATCCTGGAAACCGGAAGCGACCATCGCCTTTTTGACCCATTCGACTCGAAGCTGTTCCTGGCGTGAAGGCGCCGGAATATCGACCAAGGCGATCCAATCCGCGAGGATTTCTTGCTTGTTTGTGTCGATGAATGCGGACGCATCTTCCAGCGGCCCGGCAAAAGTGGCCGCTGCGGCAAAAATCATCATACCTGCGATGATGGAAATTTGCCAAAACTTCCCTGGTTGTTGCATAAAAATCCTCCCTTCCATGATGTAAATTAGCGGTCTTTATATCATGAATATTGGGTATTGCAAGAGATGAAACGGATTTTTATGCAAAAAAACTGATTGTTGAGCCAATTTCAAAAGTCGGTTACTTTTGAAATTGGCTCGCATTTGCTCCGGTTTCTACGAAACCGTGTGCAAATGCCGTAAGTTCTGGTAGCTTTTTCAAAAGTCTTCCGGCTTTTGAAAAAGCCTCAATTATATAAAAAGTGGAAGGATTTTCGCCAAATATTTTTCGCCTCTGAAGGTGTTACGAGAAGCTTATCACACATTCGGACCGACTCATCGTCCGTCAGTGCGTTCCAGTATTTGCCTGAATCTCCATTGGGCATTTTTTATTTTTCAGAAAAAGGGGGAGTCTTTTTATTCGCTCTTTTCGCCCAAATTGAGGATTTCTTCCTTCCCCTTTCCCAGTCTTTTCTGCAATCTTTCGAGCAATTCCTCTACTTTTCCTTCTTCGGAACGTAGATCATTGGCCGTCAGAACGCCGAATTTGTACTTGAATCTGCCCGTCAGTCCATACGGGTTATCGATGGCGTTGAATGTAGTAATAGTGTGCCTCCCTGTAATAGGACATTACGATTCCTTCAAGGTGAAAATCGCTTCGGTAATCGTCGTGGGGTCCATTTCCTCGCTGAAGGTTGCGGTGACGCTCTTGTTTCTGACCACTGAAGTGGCCGTATCGACAGGAGTCGTGGAAATGATGGCGGGGGCTGTAGTGTCCGCATTGTTCACGGGGCTTTTGCTCCCGCTCATAAAAACGGCCACAAACACCAACGTCAGGGAAAATATCTTTTTCGTGGCGAATAACTCCTTATTTCTCGTCCCCGATTTTATTTCATCACATTTCCCTTTCTCAAAACAAAAATAAGGCCGAATCCGAACGTGGTCTGTTCGGTAGCACACACAGCGGCACATGGAGGCTCCGCTTGCTATGTGTGGTGCCGCACAGACCATATCCGGCCCGTTGCGTATCTTGAATTCAGAGGATCGAGTGATGATTGAGCAAACTTTCGGAAGGGGAGTAACTATGAGTTTTGGTGATTTGCTGGATCTTGTGAACAGGAAGAAAAGGAATGAAGAGCGGGCGAAAACCGCGCTGAAGTTTGCTGTCGGAATGGGCATCGCAGCCACAATCGGATTGGCAAAAGGAATTCTGTATGCCCCCAAGTCAGGGAAGGAAACCCGGGAAGAATTAAAAAAAAAGGCTACGGACGTTGTGGAAATAATCAAGGGAAAAGTCAGGAATAAAACAGAGGCATTGAAAGGCACCACGGCTCATGCGGCGCAAGAGCTGCAAAATGCTATGGGCAAAAAAACCGCGGCGGGCAAGAAAAAATGACAGGGCAGTTTTCCCTACAGGTGAAGGTAACTCTGCAACCGATGCATAGATTTCTGATGGGTTCGATAACCCGTGAAGTGAGGGAAAGTCCATGTTGATACAATTTACGTTGCAGGAGTTGATGGTTTTTCTGCTGTGCGCAGTGGGTATTTTGGCGGGCGCTATTCTGATTCCAGTCCTCCTGCATTTGAAAAAAATGGTAGGCATTCTGAGACCATTGGTGGAGAACAATCAAGAGTCCATCAAAAAATCCTTCAAAACAATGCCTCTAATACTGGGAGATTTCGAACAAATCGGCAGCAATGTCAGAGACACGACGGACAAGCTGAAAATTACGCTTCCGGCAGTTGTACAGGAAGTCGAGTGCGTTGCCAATGCCGCGAAAGGAAGTTTCGCATCGGTGGGCGACGTGATGGAGAAAATGAGTTCCGGAATCAATGAGAGCCTATCTACCGAAAAGAAAGACAACACGGGTTACTTCCATCTCTTTGAGGAATTGCTGCAGCTGATATACCGCTCCCTGTCTTCCGGCAAGTAGACAGTTTTCATCCGAAAGTCTGGAGAGTGATGGAGGAAATACCATTATGGATATATACAGCAAACAACACCGTTCGATCCTTTCGAGGATCGCCCATCGGGTAATGATTGAAAGAGGACTGGTTCCCGATTTTCCTGCCCGGGCGCTCGCCGAGTTGGACGGAATCCGCGGCCCGGCGGTTCCGGACTCAGGTGCGTTGCGCGATCTGAGAAGCCTCCCCTGGTGTTCCATCGATAACGACGATTCGCTCGATCTGGACCAGCTCACCGTCGCCGAATCCCTGCCGGGCGGTGCCGTCAAAATTATGATAGCCATTGCCGATGTCGATGCGCTTGTCAAAAAGCAGTCGGCCCTCGATGACTATGCGCGGCAGAACACGACTTCGGTCTACACTGTCGGCGAGATCTTCCCGATGCTGCCAGAGCGACTCTCCACCGATCTTACTTCTCTCAACTATCAATCGGACCGACTGGCCTTCGTCATCGAAATGGTTATCGACGTCGCGGGGTCGCTTCAGAGTTCGGACCTCTATCGGGCGACGGTGCGCAATAAGGCCAAGCTCGCCTACAACAGCGTGGCCGGTTGGCTGGAGGGTACCGGGCCTGAACCGCAGGGGATCAGCCCGGTCAGCGGCCTGGCCGAAAACCTCAAGCTCCAGGACCTCGTAGCCCAAAGATTGAGGACGCAGAGGCATCTGCACGGCGCGCTCGATCTCGAAACGATCCAGGCCCGTCCTATTTTTGACGGCGATGAACTCAAAAATCTGGAAGCCGATAAAAGGAACCGGGCCAAAGACATCATCGAAGACTTCATGGTCGCCGCCAACGGCGTCACCGCCCGATACCTCTCATCCAAAAAATTCCCGCTGTTGCAGCGCGTGGTTCGCACTCCCAAACGATGGGACCGGATCGTCGAACTCGCCGCGGAGCGCGGCGCGACGTTGCCGCGGGAGC
>Ga0074198_1002208_pt1 | contig 10708 bp, 11 predicted proteins | sample EPASupsiteSAE323_FD_64527 | JGI IMG/M metagenome (GOLD analysis project Ga0074198, IMG submission 64527) | Bioremediated contaminated groundwater from EPA Superfund site, New Mexico - Sample SAE3-23 | ecosystem: Environmental > Aquatic > Deep subsurface > Groundwater > Contaminated ...
TCGCGTTAGTTCTTCAACTCTTGAGTAATCGTCTTCAGTTTCCAGACGAATGTTTACATTCATTCTATTCCTCTCTCCGCGCGAAGCGTCCAGCTAACATACGCTTGACCTGCGAGCTCGCCCTGGCTACTGCCAGGTTGGCATCATTCTTGCCCTCTCAAACGCCACTTCTCTTACATTTTCTTCTCACCGCGCCGCCTAGCAAGAATGATGACAAAGAGCGAGTCAGCGTCGAAGCGATTGTTAGGTTTCGCATTTTTTAAAGATCAGATTCATCCAAATATTATTAGGATCTTCGAATAAAATTCCTTCTTTGACATATTCATATCTAGCTTCTTTAAAAATTGAAATCATTCTTTCTTTTGTGTATCTTTCAACTATCCTTTCAATCTTTTCACCATTGATTTCAGGATAGTGGATTCTTGCACCTTCTCCTTTTTGAAATACTACAAGAAATAGTCCATTTTTCTCAAGATTATTTCTTAACCTATATATTAATTCAACTAGTTCATCTTTCTTTAAATGAATTATTGATCCACTTGAGAATATTCCATTATATGTACCTATTTTTTTGTCAATCGCGGAATAATCTAACAAGAAAAAATCAATATCTTTGTTTTTGCTTTTTGCTATTCTGATTGATTCACTACTAAAATCAATTCCGACAACAGTCGCACCTTCATTATGTAATCTCATACTCTCATGCCCAGTTCCACAACCAAGATCAAGAACTTTTGGATTAGTTGGTAATAATGATAAAAACTCCTTTATCAATGGTAGAAGTAAATTATTGGGATACCAGTCTTGTGCTTCTTTTTCAGCTATAGCATTGTAGAATTTTTGAATGTTATTCATAATCACCTCAGACTTTTTCACTAGTTTTTCGCAAACCTAACATACGCTTAACCTTCAAATCCGTCCTGAGCGAAGCGAAGGATTGGCGCACATTTTGCATTGTTGTTCCTGCAAAATGCGTGCCAACAGGATTTATAAGGTTGAAGCGATTGTTATGTTGTTTTTCTGTATAAACTGTATATATTTTTCATGACTTCGATACATTTTACGTATTTTTCGTTACTATTTATAATCTCATCCATATCAAACAATGCAATATCTCTCTTGTACTCTCCATCAAATATTTGTAATTCATTAATATTTTTAATTTTAATATTAACGATCTTCCTAAATTCAAGTGTATTATGTTCTTCATCAAAGAAATAGAACATTTTTGCATTCTTTTCTTGACCTATTGTATGTGCTGCACTTTCTCTTGCTTTTTGGATACATAAAGTCTCTTTTAGCCAATCCACCTCTTCAGTTTCATAAAATATCTCTCTTATTGCTTGGTGAGTTTTTTGGTTCTTATTTACTGTTGAATAATAAATTTGTTTTAGGCTATCATAATCTACTGATAAATTAGATATTTTAATAAATATCGGTTTATTTTTTTCTATAAAGTATACTTCCTCATAGAATTCTTTGAATGCTGTATATTCAATGTCTCTATCACATCTTCCAGCCGGAGTTGTCCACATTGATGGATCATATTGAGCATCTTCACCTCTTTTCATAAGAAGCAATTTATTATTAATAAATAATATTATTCCTGAAGATAATAATACATTACCAATTATTCTTTTCTCATTTTTAGAGTTCCTAATATTATGAACAGAAGGATAATCTACTATGCTACTTTTTATTGTCGAAATACAATTCTCTTTATTCACGTATACTTCGATTTGATTCTTTTCTTTACTCTCTACTATTTTATCTGAATATAGGCATAATTTATCATTATCACAATCATCAATTATTGCATTAATTATTTCGCTATTTGAGTCAACTATTGCAGCTTTCTTTTTGATCTCATTAAAATCGTTTAAATATTTGTTATATAGAGAATCTTTATTTTCGATATATTTATATATATTTGCGGGGCATTCATCACCAGGAGAGTATCCAAGATAGTTTGATATAAACATCATGTTTCTTCTTTGAAAGAAGAAATAGTACATTATATTGTTATACTTATAGATATTCAGTCTTTTTTTTTCTTCTTCGCCCAATACACTTTTGAGTCTACAAAGTATTTTTATATTAGCATTAATCCTCTTTTCCCATCTTTTTTCAGGAACTTGAATATTCTCTGTAAGAGATCTACATCTCAAGAATAGCGAATCGTAATAATCTGGAATAATTACATTAACAGTAGCACCATGTTCAATTTCCTTTGCAAGTATTTCCAATCTTTCATACCTTATAAGATCATTCCTTTCTAATATATCATCACCAACATAATTATCATCTAGCTTAGCCAATTTAAATATTCCATCAAGATTTATTCCCATAATATTAATTTCATTTGGATAATCAATACCATCTTCATTATATCTTAAAAAGTTTTCCCAACGTCCTATTTTTTCATTTTCATCATATGACTTTTTTCTTTCAAAAAATGTATCAACTATTCCAAACTCATAAAATTTATATAATAGCTTATTATTTATTGAAAAAATATTTCTTATTGTATTACTACATTCTTGTACAATATTTGACTCTTTTGTGGTTTCGATATACTGATTACCTATGCTCAATAGTATAGTAATTATTGCAGTACTTATCATCGAAACACCAATGTTAAATAATATATTATCCATATTACTCAATGATGTTTTATAAATTAGCACTCCTCCAATAATAAATAATAATATTACACCAAACCAAAGCCAAAAATATGTGCCGCTTTTTTTCTTCATATTTTCCTCCATATTTAATCAACATAACATTGGCTTAACCTTTAAATCCGTGCCTGAGCTACTGCGAAGGCTTGGCGTGGTTTTTGCGTGATCTTCTCGCAAAAACTATGACAAAGGATTTATAAGGTTGAAGCGGTTGTTCGGCTGTTCATCTTCTCTTAACTCTTCTTTTAATTAATTCGTGTTTTATAATTTCTTTTATTGACTTTTCCCAATTTTTATCATGGATAATTCTTTCATAATTTGATTTTCCGTTCATTATTTCTGTTCTGCTTTTTTTACTTACTTCTTCCCAATCTTCGAACAAAATATAAGTTGCGTTTCCATATTCGACATTTTCAAATACAACAAGATCACTTTCGAATAAAGCACCATAATAATTGCTATTTAGACCAGATCCCAACACAAATTGCTTCGGAATCATTTTTTCAATCACACCTGCTCTATGAAGCATTTCTTTTTTGTTTTCTGCACTTGCTCCTATTAGCTTTCTACCTAATTCGCCTTTAAAATCTCGTTCTCCCGGTGGGAATATTTCCCAATTTACTTTTCTTGTTTCTAATATTTCCTTTCCGGTGATATCCGATTTGAAAATATCAAATGTTCCTATTAGTTCATTCAACAGACTGAGAGCGAATAGAAGCGAATCTTCAAAATCTTCTTCTACCTTTTCTATAGGAGGAACCATAGTTATAACTATATTTCGGTGTCCAGGAACGGTACATGCTATCTCTTTTACCGAAAAGGATAATCCATTCGGCTGTAGGAATGTTTTTTGATATACTTTTCTTGTCTGCCATAACGAAAAAGAACCTTTAGACCAATCTCCATAAATGGGTCTATCACCCACATAAATGTCTTTTCTTACCTTTGGCTTGTCTTTGTGAACAATTTCTTTACCATTTACATTTTGATTTGAAACATAACCCATTTTTGGATCAGGATATATTGGGATTGTTGGAATATCAATTTTTCCATCTATAGCTATAATGCCTAAATTTGTCCACTTATTTTCTAATATTTCTTTTTCTGAAATGAGTAATCCACAACCAATGACTACTGAAGGCGTCCTTATAGTTTTCAGCTTCATTGCGATTTTTGCAGGAATCTTTCTTAGCATGGCCATTTTAGTACTCCTTTGATCTTGAAATATTTCCAATCAGCCGAACATTTGCTTAACCTGCGCCGCCCGTTCCGCGAAGCGGATTGGCGCGGTTTGTGCATGAACGAGCGCAGCGAGATGCACAAACCGTGACAAAGGGCAAGTCAGGTTGAAGCAGTTGTTAGATGAATATTATTTCTCATTTATTATCTTTAAATATTTGGTCATATCACTTTCTGTAAGAAACGATTTCTGATTTAAATATGAGAGAAATAACTTTGCATTTTCGTTATTTTTGTATGGTATCAAGTCAAACATCTCTTTAAGATATTTCTTTGTGATTAATTTATGTACAATCAATAAATCGATAATTTCCTTTTGTTCTTCATCGATTCCAAAATTATCAATAATAAAATATGCATAATCAATAAATGGTTTATTAATTTCACTAAAGTTCATATACATTTTCTTCATGTCATTTTTTATTGAATCAATGTTTTGAAGGATATTTAAGCATGCGGTTTTTGTTACTTCGTATTTTTTATCGTAGTATGCATTCTCGGCTGTTGTTTGTTGTTCGAAATATTCCTTTGCAGTCACAATAATCCTCCTAATTCATTTTGCGTTTAATTCGTAGGAATGACCTTTCTTTACACGAATTATATCTCCAAACTTGTCGGCAAAATATAGCACATAATAAATATCATCTTTCATAATAGGCCGATCATAATTATATAATTGTTGCCAGTTTGATTGTTCAAATTTGCTTGTTATTTCTGACTGAATAATTCCAGGATTATCTCGAATAAACGGAATTATTATTTCTTTTAATTTATTGAATACTGGATCGCGTTTAACAAAATCTTCATATTCTTTTGTGACAATATCTAATTGATCAATGTCTCCAGCTTGCTTATACGACTCAATGCATTTCATATATTCAACACGCGCAAACAAATAGTCCTTTTGCTTTTCCGCTAACTTTGCTTGTTCATAATGCAGTATAGCATCTTCAATTCTTCCCATGATTTTTCTCCTTTTTCCTGCCCGAAGGGTCAATCTAACATACGCTTGACCTGCGAGCTCGCCCGCGAAGCGGTTGGCGTCATTCTTGCCATTTCAAGGAAAAGACTCTTCTCTTCTTACGAGGCGCAGTAAAGCAAGAATGATGACAAAGAGCGAGTCATGGTCGAAGCGAGTGTTAGATTTTTATTTTACTTAATAATTATGTCAAATCCATTAAGCAATCCTAATACATCAGGAACGGAGAATATTGCTTTACTTATATTATTCTCTCTTGGATCTAGTACATAGCCACTTGCTTGCATGAAATTTGCTTTTTTAAGATCACTTTTGCTAAATAACGTATTTACGAACCTAGATCCCTCAAAACTTGCTTCAACCAAATAAGTATTTTGAAAATATGAATCCTCTATACTACAATTAGTAAATTTGGCTCTCTTCATCTTTGCATCTGAAAAATTGCACAATAGGATCTTTGAATCCGCAAAGGAGATATCAAATACAATCTGATCACATTTATATAGACTGAGACCCACTACTTTACAATTGATAAACTCTATATTGATTAATCTACTATGAGCATTATCAATATTACTTACATTACAAGAATAAAAGCTGCACCTTTCTATGTGTGTTCTTATAAATTTGCTTTCAGTAAAATTACAGTTATCAAATCTACAATCACTAATTTCTTTATTTGATATATCAATAGTAGAAAAATCTACATTCTTTATAGTTTCATTAGCAATTATATCTGCACTCAATATATCCAACATAAGAGAATCCTTTGCTACTATTTCCAGCTCATACTAGTAATTCAAGACATATTTTCTAGTCAAAATAAATCTAACATACGCTTGACCTGCGAGCTCGCCCTGGCTACTGCCAGGTTGGCGTCATTCTTGCCATTTCCAGAAAAAGCCTCTTCGCTTCTTACGAGGCGCACTCAAGCAAGAATGATGACAAAGAGCGAGTCATGGTCGAAGCGAGTGTTAGATTTTTATCTTAATATTTAGATATAAAAATCTGACTTACTACTTTTACTACGGATGCAAGCAGTATGGACCCCCAGAATGCTCCTATTGACCAATTTTTTGGTTCTTCTTCTACCACAACCACAGAATGTGCAATAAAATCGTGTAATGCTCTTCTTTTCTTACTGAATAGCATAGAACCAATCTCAAGAAGTTGCCAAAGTAACGGAATAACCAAAAACATCATTATTTCCGTGTCCAGCTCGGTAGTGTATGGTTTCTCATAAAAATATATACCTAAAACATCTTTCCCTTGAAAGTATTGAACAACGAATAATGTACACTCAATACACAACGGAACTATATCCCTTTTTATGGCAATCCCTATGGATAGGCGTCTTTCTTCATTGTTGTCTTTTACTTTTATTCCATAGATATATTTCCCTATAGTCTGCCCCCAACGAGCATGCGAAAAATACTATAAAAATAATTTATTACTATGATTATAAATAAAATTACTACTTTTGTGGTATACGTCTCAAAAAAGACCATTGGCACAAGCAATATATAATCAATACTACTGATAATTTCTGAATCGATTATTGAAGCTTTACATCGTTTCCATCCAGTAAGGTATTTAGTCTCAATCACGACAAACCCCCACTTCAGGATTCTATGATATGAATAAATCTAACATACGCTTGACCTGCGAGCTCGCCCTGGCTACTGCCAGGTTGGCGTCATTCTTGCCATTTCCAGGAAAAGCCTCTTCGCTTCTTACGAGGCGTACTCACGCAAGAATGATGACAAAGAGCGAGTCATGGTCGAAGCGATTGTTAGGCTTGAATCTTGCTACCCTGATCTTACATTCTATATTTCAAATTCACATTCTCGATATTTTTCTTTTTGCTGCTTTGCTTCGTTGCGATAGAAAAACGCCGTCTGTCTTTACTTTATGTAAAGACGGCAAGTTTTTCATCGCAATCGGCCTAACATACGCTTGACCTGCGAGCTCGCCCTGGCTACCGCCAGGTTGGCATCATTCTTGCCTCTCAAACGCCACTCTCTTATATTCTTTTCTCACCGCGCAGATCAGCAAGAATGATGACAAAGAGCGAGTCATGGTCGAAGCGAGTGTTAGGCTAGGTTTGCTTTCTCCCACTCATAGGGAAATCTTTCTTTAATGAATTTTGCATAGTCATCTTCACTATGAAGCAGATCCCCATCTTTGATTGCCTTTAGTATCCTGGCTCTATTCCGTTCTAATTCCATTTCATTCAAATTTTTATGTCTTTTTATTTTCAGTACACCTTTTTGCTCTTGTAGCAGCATTTCTTCATACATATCTTCAATGATTCTATATCGTTTGACTTCAACAGGATTTCTGGAAACATATGCACAATAGATATTTGTTGGATTTTCTGTAGTATTCAAATCCTCACATTCATAGAGACATCCACTTTTTCGACTATATACATCTTTTAAGCCATCGAGATAAAATTCTGTATATTCAGGAATCATATCTGGCTTAGAAAAGCCATATGGATACCAATTATTCCTAACGGTATAAAAGCATGCAACAACGGGATTAGAAGAAAAATAGACAAACGCTTCAGTATGATTTGAAACGTTGGGATTAAGGATTTTTATATCCTTAACAGGACTACCATGATAATAAACCATATATTCCTTCGTTATATCTATAATGATGCTTCTTCTTAATCCAAAATCTTTCGCGCCAATGGCGTCAGCCTAACATTCGCTTAACCTTTAAATCCGTGCCCGAAGGGCTTGGCATGGTTCTTGCGTAAAGGAGCGAGGCCACGAAGTGGCTAAGCGACTCGCAAGAACCATGCCAAAGGATTTATAAGGTTGAAGCGGTTGTTCGACGTCTTCTTCTTTGCTTTTGATCTTGACATATCATTATATTATCATTATCATGATACCGGAGGCTAGCTATGCCAATCATTCGCCCTATCTCTGATCTCAGAAATAACTTCTCTACTATATCTGAAACTGTACATACTGACGATGAACCAATCTTCCTTACAAAAAATGGTGTTGGCGATATGGTCGTAATGTCTTTAGACTATTATGAACGTCAACTTGCCAAAATAGAATTATATCAAAAACTTAATGATGCTAGATCTGAAATTGCTCATGGAGCCAAAGGCAAAAATGCTAAAGAGGTTCTCTCTAGCCTAATAAATAAATGAATACTCCTACTTACTCTGTCCTAATCTATCCTAGGGCAGAAAATGATCTTCTAGAAATAAAAGAGTACTTTGAAAATACATTAAAAACGTCAGCAATTCCTTTATTTGAAAAGTTTTATTCACATATTGAAAGACTTGAAGTAAATCCCCTCATTTATCCTTTAGTTAAAGATTCCTACTTACATCAATTAGGCTATCGTATGATTCCAATCGATAATTTTTTAATTTTCTATATTGTAAATGATAAAGAAGTACAAATTCACCGTTTTTTATATGGAAAGAGAAATTACTTATCATTTTTGTAATTCATATAGCTGCTAAATATATTAAGTAGTTTTGCGCCGAAGGCGTCCGTCGAACACTCGCTTCGACCCTTAACGCGTACATTGGCGCGGTTTGTGCATGAGAGAGCGTAGCGATCGCACAAACCGTGACAATAGCGTTATAGGGTCGAAGCAGGTGTTCGACGTCTTCTCCTCTAGATATTTATCCAGTATTTTCTAGTCATTTTTCCTTCAAATTCTATTTTCATTTCCATAATTCCGCCATTTTTTTCGATCGTCTTCTGGGATGCTATATTGGTCTCATCGCATGTAAGCAAGTATGTTTTATTTTCCGAATGAGCTAGTCTTTCTAGCAATAACTTAAGCATTAATGATCCATATCCTTTTTTTCGTTCTGATGGTCTTACTCCATATCCGATATGCCCGCCATGCAGCGTAAGATTGTCATTGAGAATATGGCGATGATGAATTGCTCCATATATTCTTGAATCGTCATCGGTTAGAAAATATAAAGTCGATGGAACAAACCCGTTTATAATCGTTTCATCAGTTTCATCGAAATTCCATTTATTAATCATTTCGAAAAGGGATCTTCCTCTTCGGTCGCTAGCTCCCGGTATAATTGTTTTCCCTTCTGCTTCCCATTCTTGTATATAAGAAATGTACTCATTCTCGTTGACTGCATCATAACGTATTAGATTCATATTGATATCCTTTCTGCCCGAAGGGTCCGTCGAACATACGCTTGACCTGCGAGCTCGCCCTGGCTACTGCCAGGTTGGCATCATTCTTGCCTCTCAAACGCCACTTCTCTTACATTCGCTTCTCACCGCGCAGCCAGCAAGAATGATGACAAAGAGCGAGTCATGGTCGAAGCGGTTGTTAGAATCGCCTCTTTAGTGCACGAATCCCTACAACCATCCACTCTTTCTTCTGCCGCGCTCTCTCTCCAGCCGCTTTTCCACCGTCTTCTCTATCGCGCCACGCGGTCGCTTCGTGCGGCGCTCTTTCGTGGCTTCTTTCGCGTAGCGCGAATGATCTTCAGCGCTACGCGGTCTCTATAGCCACGAACCTCTCATTGCGCCGCATTCTTTCGCGTGGCGCGTCTTTCGGACGGTTCCTATGCGGCTTCTTGCGCGGCTCTTCCAATAGGCTTTTTATTGGTCTTTCAACGTAGAATCGCCGGAACGAGTCATGGATCATCACAACAGGCAATGATGCAAAATACGATTCGACGTAGTCGTTCTAACATATGCTTGACCCGTAACGCGTACATTGGCGTGGTTTGTGCCGAGCGCAGCGACTAGCACAAACCATGACAATAGCGTTATCGGGTCGAAGCAGTTGTTAGGCGAATAATGTCCTTATCTTTATAGTTGTTTCTACCTATTGCCATTCGTATTTCAAACATAGCTTTAGGATTATCTTTTTCTCTTACTTTTTCATATTCTTCAAAATCATTCTTCACGAATGCATTTATACTGCGAATGTTGTAATCACTTACAATCCCCCAAATTGTATCCGCATTTTTGTACTTGAACCCATATTCAACTAACATCGCTATAACATGTGAACCTATACCGTGATTCCAGTATTCTTTTTCACCAATCATTAAATCTATCCTATATTGTAGTTTCAAATTATTTCTTTCTATAATATTTTTGATATTCATATTTTGGATCCAACATTCCCCTATTACTCTCCCAGTATTTTCAATTATGAATATCTCTGCTGTATGCGAAACATGTTCATAGATTTTTTTTACTTCATCAGTAGAATATGCTGTTATTGAATCTCCTTCTGTATAATAAAGTATTTCAGAATCAGCATTCCACTTTTCCAAGTATCTCCAATCAGATTCCCTAAGTGGACGCAACAGTACATCTTGCCTATTGCTCAAGAGTACATTTTCATGTTGTCTATACATATTGCTTTCGCTTTAGTCCGCCTAACATACGCTTGACCTGCGAGCTCGCCCGCGTAGCGGTTGGCGTCATTCTTGCCTCTCAAACGCCACTCTCTCACATTTTCTTCTCACCGCGCACTCATGCAAGAATGATGACAAAGAGCGAGACAGGTCGAAGCGGTTGTTAGAATCGCCTCTTTAGTGCACGAATCCCTACAACCATCCACTCTTTCTTCTGCCGCGCTCTCTTAAAGCCGCTCTTCCACCGTCTTCTCTATCGCGCCACGCGGTCCCTTCGTGCGGCGCTCTTTCGTGGCTTCTTTCGCGTAGCGCGAATGATCTTCAGCGCTACGCGGTCTCTATAGCCACGAACCTCTCATTGCGCCGCATTCTTTCGCGTGGCGCGTCTTTCGGACGGTTCCTATGCGGCTTCTTGCGCGGCTCTTT
>Ga0074198_1002209_pt1 | contig 10704 bp, 8 predicted proteins | sample EPASupsiteSAE323_FD_64527 | JGI IMG/M metagenome (GOLD analysis project Ga0074198, IMG submission 64527) | Bioremediated contaminated groundwater from EPA Superfund site, New Mexico - Sample SAE3-23 | ecosystem: Environmental > Aquatic > Deep subsurface > Groundwater > Contaminated ...
TATTCATTTTCGTCAAGACTCTTTATCCCCGTGCGAATGTAATTCCCCCAACAATATTTGCACCAGCATCTTTCAGTACCTTGGCACATTCTTCTATTGTCGCACCTGTAGTATATACATCATCCACAAGAAGAATGTTTTTTCCCTGAATCGTATCAAATTCTCTATTGAACACAAAAGCATTCTCTAAATTATGGAGTCTTTTCTTCCTTTCCATTTTTACTTGCTGTTTGGTATACTTTTTTCTCTCTAAAAGTGGAAAGTATTCTTTGTTTAACGCAACAGCAATACTCTTTGCAAAATACTCTGCCTGGTTAAATCCCCTTTCATTATACCTTCTTTTATGAAGTGGAACAGGAACAATATAGTAATAATGGAGGAATAATTCTTTTTTATGAACAAGATGAGAAAGGAGAAGCTTATGAAATAAAAAATGGAGTTCTTCAATATGTTTATATTTAAAAAGTTCTACCAAAGTTTTAATACATTCTTCTTTATAAGAATACAAAGTATAAACACCAGAGATATCCTTACTTTTTTTCTGCCACTTCGGATTCACGATTATTTTTTTCTCACAATCCTCACACAAAAAAGTCCCTTCCTTTTTACACGAAACGCAAAAGATGGGAAATAACCCATCTTTCATAAAAATATAAATATTCTTCAATTCCCCCCACATATACTATTCTGTTTTCCAAAACCATCCAGATACCTTCCACTCACCAGAAATATTTTGCAATACTACAGTTCCGTTTTTATATACAATTTCCTTTGCCCCATCTTTTAATATCTCCTGTTGTGTTTGAACATCTACAGAAACTTTTTCTTCATTTCTCTCAGTAATTTTTGTAGAAAGCACTCTTGTTGTTATTCCTTCTCCTCCACTCTTTTCTTCTGTTCTCTGTGACTCTATCCAAATTGCAAATTTTGGTGTTGCGAGTGTGATTGCGTCATCAATATGAACATTTTCATTATAGAGAGATCGGCTCTCAAAACGCTCCACAAACATCGCAGAAAGTTTTTTGAAGTATACCTCGTCTGGATCTTGCACAACTACCTCTTCAGGATCTACAACCTCTGGTACTGTGTTTTCTATTAATATAGGCAATTCCTCTTTCACAGGAGTTTCTTCTTCCTGAAAAAATGGAAGTTTATCTTTAGATAAAAATGCTACCAAAATAAGCACAAGAATAATACTCAAAAGTATCACACTTCCTATAATAAATTTCTTTTTGTTATTTTCTTCCATAAGAGTAAATTACAATGTTAAGCAGAAAGTCCCAATCCTTCTTCTCCAGCCATTTGTTGTTCATATTCTTTTTTTGCACGTTCAATTTCAAGCAACTGTTTTGGATCAGAAGTAATAAGCTGATCTTCGGTGTAGGATGCGACTACTTTTATTGCAGCATGCTTAAGTCCTGCAAAAAATATTCCTTCTCCAATAGCACTTTCCAAGAGAAGATACTTCTCTCCTTCTGTAAGCATAAATATTTTTTGTATTGGATCAATGGCTGCTGGAGATTGACGAAGGAGGAGTTGCATTGAGGAATTTGTCACAATTGCCTGACCATATGTAGAACGTAAAAAGTCATTCACATCCTGAGTGATAGTCGTTACTCCAAGATAATATTTACGACAACGTTTTACGAGAGCATAGATAAACTTCGCACTATCTTCATGAGTCATGAGCCACCAGGCTTCATCAATGATTAAGAGACGTTTTTTTCTTTCACTTCGAACAATATTCCAAACATAATTAATCAAAGTATAAATAGACATTGGACGAAGTTCATCTTCCAAATCACGAACACTAAAAACAACCAACTGATTATTCATGTTTACATTCGTTGGAGAATTAAACAAACCAGAAAAAGTTCCTTCAGTAAACTTACGAAGTTTCAGGACAAGTGTTTCTGCGCCTTCCATACCCTCAAGAACATCCAGAAAATCCTGCATAATAGGCGCTTCAACAGTCGTTAAGTCTGACGAAGGAGTAATATCTTTTTTTGCATATGTCTCAAGAAGTGCACGATCTACCAAAGAATCTTCTTGTGCTGTCAAAGAACCAAACATAATGCGAACCAAACCTTTCAGTGTAATAACAGCACTTCGAATCACGTCTTCAGTGGACACCTGCTGTCCGACTGGTCGTGGAAGATCAAACGGGTTGACTTTACTTTCTGATGCAAGTGAAATATTTACATATGTTCCACCAACTGCCTCGGCCAAATGAACATATTCCATTTCAGGGTCAATAATAATAATATCTGTTCCCATCATCAAACTCCTCAGAACTTCCAATTTCACAGCATATGATTTACCTGCACCAGAAGTAGCAAACACCACCATATTTGCATTTTGCAAACTAAATCGGTCAAAAAGAATCAAACTATTATTATGTCTATTAATACCATACAAAATACCATCGTCACTCGTGAGTTCTGAAGAAATAAATGGAAATGATGCAGCTATTGGAGAAGAATTCATGTTAAAAGCTACCATAAGCTCATCAATCCCTACTGGGAGTGTAGATGTGAACCCTTGTTCAGACTGGAAATAAACAGATTTGTTATATATAAGCTTTGAACCAAAAATGTTCTCCACATCTTGAGATGTTCTGTCTAAATCTTCTAAATTCTTAGAATAAATCGTAACATAAAAAGCAAACTGAAAAAAATGCTCAATACCCTGGGTCAAATCATCACGAAGTTGTTCGATATCCCGAAGAGCCGTCTCACGAATTGGGTCACGAGGCGCTCCTTTTTCTGTGTCAGCAGATAACTGTGCTTCAATATTTCCAACTTTTTTCTTCAACTGTTTCAAAATAATACCAGCTTTTATTGGATAAAAAAACATCCCAATATCCATGGTTACATTCAAATTAAGAATTGGAGCGCTCCAACCAACAGAAATATATCTTGGATAAGATATTACATAAATTGTGCGCAAAAAAATATCACCTAACTGAACAAAATTCGATTCTACACGAAATGCAGAAGGGGCTATAAGATCACGAATAGCAACAGTACCTTCGCGATACACTCGCTCTTCCTCAAGAGTAATAAGTTCCTCTCTCGCTCTTTCTTTTTCCGCATCTATTTTTGATTGAACGATAGGAATATTTCTTTTGGGTGATTGTATTGGTTGAAATGCCATAGTATCCTATTATATATTCTCGAATTGTAATTTTTCTATGTCGCCCAAATTCTGTGCAAACGCCATATCCGGATTATAACTCGTATAATACAGCTCAATCAATGCCTGAGTATCCAATTGTGCAACATTTAATCCCATACTTTCTAGTCCTCCAACAACCTGACGTATGCGTAATTCCAAATCTTTTTTTCTTTGTTGAAATCTACTTTCCTTCACACGAATAGTCTTTGCAGGTCGAAGCACTTCACCAAAACGAGAAAAAAAGTTTTTTTGTTTATTAGAAAGTGGATCAAATGGTACAACGACATAAAATTTCTTTGTCATGATTTGTCCAATATCTACCAACTCTTTCACAAAACTTCTATAATCCGCAATCTGCACACGAAGAAGTTCATTTGCCTGATTTCTTTCAAGAAGTTTTAATTTTTCTAAATATGGTTCAATTTGCATCTGACGAGACTGAATAACAATCTGAAGTGGAAAATCTATAGAATTTAAAAAACCAACATAAGAAGAAATAAGAGCACCTTGTTCATCGTCAGATTTGAGAGAAAAATTTATACTCGAAACCATAAGTACTACACGCATAGTACCATCCTTTAACACAACAACTCCTTCCTTAATTTCTGCTATTGGAAGATAGGTCTGAGTTGAGGGCATTGATTGTTTCTTTTTCTTTTGTTGCTCATTTTTCATAATTTTGTCTATCTTCTGGGTTATAGAATCCACCAGTGTTTACAATAAGGGATAAATCTCTTATATGTTCACGTCGGACTGGTTTTGCTTGAACTATTTCAACCTTTTCTTGAACCATATCTTTATTTCGAAGGAAATTGAGTTCTTCTGTATTATAATTTTTTCTCCAAATTCTTTTTTTTGGATTTTTTGTCCATTGAAAAATATTTAAAAGAAAATAATGAAATGTTTGTCCGCCAATTTTTACAAAAGCAAAGAGAAGACCAAGCCCACCAACAATAACAAGAGTTAAAACAAAAAGTGCGAAGTCTCCAAAACGAAATGCGAGAAAAATTATTAAAGCAGAAACAAGAATTATAACAAACTGCCTCACTGTTAATGGCCCAAGAATCTTATCTTCAACATCAATAAATTGTGGGACCGTAAACTGTGATTGCATAGTATTAATAGCTTAACTCCCCATTCAATTTCACTAAGGCAATAAATTCATTCAGACTCATCGTATTTTTCTCTCCAGGAGTCTGTGAAAAATATTGTAAAAAAGTCATTCCATTTTTAAGCGATTCAAGAATTACTTTTTGATATTCACGGAACAGTGGACTTGTGTGCCATACCTCAAGAGCTTGCATATACAAAAGATATGATTCACTGCGGAGTGCCATAAATTTTCCTTTTAAAGCAAGAGAAGATGTCTCAGGGGTGTTCCCTAATCTTCTTAAGTCTACAAGACCAAACGTACCAAGTTCATCAACAGGTCCTACTCCCCTTTTTTCTACTTTTGGCATTGGTTTTACATCTTGTACTACAGCCTTTCTTCCATAATTTCCCATTGGAAATTGATAAGCTCCCATGTCTGTATTCTTTTTCAAAATCTCAGCAACCACATCACGTTTTGGGGTAGGATCTTCTTTTTTCTTCTGTACAGGTGGAACTGTTTTTCCCTTTCCAAATGCTTCTACATAATTTATTACTTCACTCACTTGTGCAGGATTTAACCCAACACCTCCGTCAACTTCTGTTTTCATAGCATACTCTCTCAACTGTTCATTATCTCGAACCCCTTTCAATCTTGTATGAACAAGAGAACAAAATCTTCCTTGCAATTGTTGCGGAAGCTTAAAAGTCATTCGTGAAATAATCTCACTACATTCAGGAAGTTTTTCTTCAATAGCATTTTCTTTTTCTATTTTTTTGTCTAACTCTTTTAACCCCTCATCAAGGAGAGACACAAAATCTTCCTTATCCCATTTTGGTCCAGATACTTTCTGTTTTGCAATTGCCTCATCTACAAATATTTCTTTTACAGGCGTTGTTGTTGCAAGTGGCTGTTCTGGCTCAATCATAATTTCCTGAGTTTTTTCTTCCACAGGGAGTACTGGCTTCAAAGGTTCTTTTGGTACAACAACTTCAGCTGGCTTGGCCTGTTTTTCCTGACTTTTTCTATATTCTTGAAACTCTTGCATTGTCAAAAAAACAGTAGTACCATCTGCCTTTTTTACCGGAATTTTAATTCCATTTTGTGCCATACTATTGTAATAAAGCATTATTCCAAACGAATTTTCCTTGTTCTTCATCAAAATGATACAATTCACGAAGTGAATCGTCTCCATATTCGTTTGCCAGTGAATCTAAAAGAGTAAGCACTCCTTCTACATTCATAAACTCACCATTTTCGTTTTTATTAAACCGTGATTCAATCATCTTTTGTATGACTTTTGCATCCAATTTCTTCCGTGGAGCTTCAGGAGACACTTCTTCTTTCTTTTCTTCCACAGGAGCCCGATAAAACAAATCATCTTTTGGAGGCTCAGGCACAGTTTCTTGCTTTGGAAGAACTACAGGAGCCTTTACGAATTCCGCTTTTTTTTCTTCAACTCTTGGTTTTTCCTCTGGCACAGGCTGTGCAACCGAAATTTTTGTATATTCTTCCACACTCTTTTCCACTTCTTCGTCCTTCTTTACTCCTCTTTCCTCAAATTCATCCGGATTAAAATACGCATACACCAAAGGAAATATTCCATCTTCTTTTACACCAATGAAGAAATTCATGAGATTCAAAAAATATATCATTACTTTTTCTGTATCTGGATCAAAGATAGGAAGATCAACTATTTTTTCATTCTTTTTGAAAATTCCCAAAATCCTACTCTTGAAATTTGCTCTCTCAATAGCATTATCTCCTCTTTGTAATAATAAACTATATTCAGCAAACACATCTTTGATACGAACATAATTTTCTCCATCTTTTCCAATAATTGCAGGAGAATTTATAAACGCATTTTTTACCTTTGTATACAGTGGAGGCATGTCAATTCCATTGAAGGCGTTCTGTGAAAAATATACATAGAGCATCTGTAAAGGGGAATAGCCCAATTGAAGCAATACTGGAATCTGACGGGAAATATACAAATTTACAAACTGTTCCTGAGTGAGAAAATGAATATTTTGTGATGTTAATTCCGAAAACCATCTCCAATATGTATGATAATACTGCCAATCCTGTTCTGGCCCAATATTTTTAAAGACTGCATACATGCTTTTCCAAGTATCCAAAGTAACCCCAGGATCAGTGAGAGATCCCCAAAACTTTTCCTCTTCCTGAGGAATTTGATTTGGAGTTAATTGTTTTAATTGGAAATTCATAACTCTATTTGATAAAATAAAATGCTAGTCTGAAATACTATTTGGATTATTGGCAGAATCAGGCCATGCTTAAGGTTTTTCAATATGGAATGCCTGTTCAAACATTTCATCAAGAGCCTTAATAGCATCCTTTATATTTTTATCCTCTTTGTTATATACATCCTTACGTAAATCTGCTAAAATTTCTTGCATTTGTGTTCCTAATTCTTTTTTTAATGGGTCAGTATCTTTCATTTTTCTTATAGAAGTGAGCAACATTTGACCTACACCACTTCTTGCTTGAATTCCGGAACCAAAACTAGATAATAAAGCTTTGACATTCTCAGAATTTAAAACAACTTTTCCGTTGCTATCTGAGGAATATAACCCTTGAATATGCTGTATATTTCTTGATGTCATGTTTTCGTGAGCAAAATCCAATTTTCCCTTTTTTTGTTTCTCACTAACTTTTTGATCCAAACTAAATCTTGGTATTATCCTACCACTTTCTTTATCTCTACTTTTTTCTGAATCATCTTTGTTAATAGTCCCAATAAATCCAAAATCTCCCTTTGACAATGCCATTCCCATGGCATTTGAATTCAATCTCCCCATGAACGTTTGCGCAAGTTGAGTACCGCGAGTATCATCAACTCTACCACTTGACCCCAAAGCTTTTACTAAAGCATCGTCTGCTTTTGCTGACCTTACCAAGCTTGTATCAAGCATCTTAATCATTTCTCCACCAACTTCCTTACTCATCACCTTACCTGTACCTGTAATAATCCCTTTTATCATATCCTGAGAATTTTCATCAGTAACCTTTATTTGATTTTCGTAAGCTGTTTCTAATCCCTCACGCAATTCTTTTGGATCTTGTGACATGACATCCAATAAAGAGCTTAATTCACGGACTTTTATATTCTTTTCTTCACCATCTCCAAGACGTTCAATCTCACGCTTCAAATCAACTAACTGAGTGATTCTTTGAGGATATTCCAACCCTTTTGCTGACTCAGAATTTTTATTTAATTCTGAATTTGACCAACGACGTCTTTCTTCAGCAGCACGAGCGTACATTTTACGATCTTCATATAATTTTGCTTTTGTTTCTGCACTAACACCCCCAAAACTTCTATCTAAGTCTTCTCTTAAAACAGCCATCCTTTGATCTGAAATAGTACTATCCATTTTTTTACCAGTCTGAATTCCTGCCATAGTCAACGCTTCTTTATCCGCTCTTTGTGTTACACCATCCAATGCATCAAGAGTTCTACCATGTTGTTCTGCTCGAAGTTTGGTATCTACAATAGTATTTTCTTTCCCAACAACGTCTTTTGCAAACTCCTTCACAAAATCAAATCCTAATCGATCTGAAGCAAGGACAACTCCTTTCCCGGTTTTCTTTTTCTCATCTGCCATTTTTTCTCTTTCATCATCTTCGAGTGTTTTTAATTCCTCTTCAGAATATTTTTCCCATTTATTTGTTTTTTTGTCATATTTTCCCTGTGTTCTGTACGATTCCATTTTGGCATTTATTTGTGACTTTTCAACCATTGCTCGAATCTGTTCAAGAGATGCTTCTGGATTTTCATTTATTAAATGAAGTTCTAATTCATTTTGCTTTATTCTCTCAGCCTTTTTTGTTTCGCCAACCCCTTCTTGTGTTGCTGCCCTCTTACTTTCCATACCAACAGCATAAGCAGATTTTAAGCTACTTGCTTTTAAATTCGCCTCCATATGCTCTTTCGCTTTTTCAGAAGCCTTAGTCCAATTTGTGACATCTTTTTCTACACGTTGAATAGGATTAATGACTTTTCCCCAACCTCTTTTTAACAACCCCTTTGCACCACCTATTAATCCAGCACCTTCAATAGGAGCCCTTGCATATTCCTCAGCATTTTCCGCACGAGACTTTATACTATCATACTTAAGTTTATTAATACGATATTTTGCTTGTTCTATACCACCTTTCACGCCACTTTTTGCATAGGTATATTTTGCCAATCCTACCCCCAGTTGTTTTCCTTTTTCCTTAGCAAATTGTCCACCTCTTTCTGCACCAGCCCGTGCAAGAGTTATACCTGAAGCAACAGCTGCAATTTTTGTTGCAAAACCCCAAGCACCTTGTGTAAACTTACCACCCTCAACATCAAGTCTTTGTACCATCATGATTGCTACACGCATAAATGCAATTGCAATAATAATATTTGCAATATTCTCCCATGTTGATACTCTGGAAATTGACAGTTTATTCTCTATACCTGGTTCAGAAGATTCAGAAAGCTTTGGAGTTCCATTTGCCATTCCAGGTGCAATATCTTGTTCATACACATTTCCATTCCCCAATGTAGCAAAAGTAAGCCATAAGAAAAAAACCATTATTGGTGCAACCAAAACATGATTCAAAAATTTGGACCACCATTCACTTGCATACTTTTCTCCTCGTGGGGTTGCCTGCATAAGGAATGCCAGAGGAGAAAGAATAATAAGAGCCCAAAGTACAACAACACGAGCAACCATAACAAGAAGAAAAGCGCCCATGGTATATGCAATAAGTCCTGTAAGGAGAATAATGAGAGCAGAGGCTCCAAGCAACTCAAACGTCATATCACCGTTTGTAAGACTTCCATCATTTACCATTTGAAACACCTTGTCAAAACTAAACATTTGTATAAGATTTCCACCTGCTGTGTTAATAATCGCACTCAAAAAAGTCATGGTAAACACATGAGCTGCGTCAATAATCAATGCACAGATCAAATTGCTGAAGTTAATAAATATCGCAGCAAAAATAAGTTTTCCCATGGACTTTTTCCATTCATATCCACCAGCGCCAAGAATTGTCATGAATGCAATCACCAAAAGTATAACCACAAAAAACATGTTCGCAATATCACGAATCATGAGCCAACCCAGTTTAACTGTATTCGTATCAATGTAATTATTATACGAAGCAAGATTTATAAAAAAACGAAGGAAAAAAATCGATGCTGTAATAAAAATCTTTGCGCCAACAAGATTCACATTAATAAAGGCATAAAGAAGTTCATCCCTTACAGCATTTGCCCCACCAGCGATTACACCTTCTGCAGTTACTATTTGAGATATACCAAATAAAGAAACAATTATTCCGAAGAAAAAAAGAAAAGAGAACATTGGATGCTGTCGCATAAGTACAAAAAAACCTTGTACTTTTTGTACAATTCTAGAAAATTGTTTTTTATAAAAACTTGATGTCATGTACATCACTTATGAACAGGTATATTATACCATAAAAAAAAGAATTACACACGACATCAAATAATTTTTTGTGTACAAAAAAGCCGAACCCCACAGGATCCGGCACGCGGTGAATTTTCTGTCGTTCATGAATAGCATTTACAGCACGCATGAACAACAGAAATCAGAAAAAAGAGCATTGTACTACACCCCCAAAAGAAATTCCTTTTGAGGAAATCAATGAGGGTGTAGAACACCCAGACAACCAACACCATCTGAATTCCAAGGAGAAATCCAGAAATGCCCAGGCCCAGGGCAAAAGCCAGAAGACATCCCTTGAACGCGCACATTATTCTTCCCCCCAGAAAAAGAACAACAAAATAGTATACCAAAAATAAGAGGGTATGTCAATTACGGTTTACCCGTAAAAATCGAGAAATTCCCTTAAATTACACAATAAATAAAATAAATATCCACAAGTCCCTCTCCACAAAATATCCACAGCCCTTGACAAAACTGCTTCCTCATGCTACAGTCAATGTAGATAAATTATACACACCCTGTGTATAAAGCTCATTTCAAGGAATGACAGAAGACGATACGAGGAAGTACAACACTTATTTCTTCATATCGTTTTCTGTCTTCCACCAATTGGTAGGTGGAGACATAACCCGCCCTTCGGGGCATTTCCGGCGGAGGTAAGCCATGGTCATCATTCGGACCAACTCACTCTTCCCCGCCCTGATCTGGGCGGGTGTTCTCACCATTTTCTCCTTCGCAGGATGCGAGGGGGAACTCAACGACAATGGGGAGATTCTCCCCACCGACGACGCCGGTAGCGTCGAACAGTGTGGCGAGGGCCAGACCCTTGTCACTGAGGAAAAGGCGGATGGGACGCTGATGGAAATTTGCGTTCCCCTCGACGAGACCGACGCGGGTAAGACTCCTCCAGTTGACTGTCCGGAAGGACAGGAGCCGGTGGATTTCACGCCCAACAACTCTTCTAAC
>Ga0074198_1002212_pt1 | contig 10692 bp, 12 predicted proteins | sample EPASupsiteSAE323_FD_64527 | JGI IMG/M metagenome (GOLD analysis project Ga0074198, IMG submission 64527) | Bioremediated contaminated groundwater from EPA Superfund site, New Mexico - Sample SAE3-23 | ecosystem: Environmental > Aquatic > Deep subsurface > Groundwater > Contaminated ...
ATGGAAGCGGCCTACGCCGCCCTTGGAAAAACCGAGGAGCCGAGGATGACCAGATTCCTTGCCCATCAGTTGGCCCAATCCCACTGGTTCAGCCACAACAAGGCAAAGAACCTGCTCGGATATCGGCAACTGGTTGATACGGAAACCGGGCTGAACAGGTTGGTCAACTGGCTCAAGGACACGCAGGCGTAGAGTATGGGCAATAAAGCGCGCAAAGCCTTGGCGCAGCCAAAATATTATTTGGCAATTCGTCGTTGGTACGCTATTTTTGCACCGGTTTAGCCGGAGGAAAGCAATTATGGTCGACGATTGGGCCGATTGTTCCAACTCGCGTTTGGCTTTAACCGCCTCCAACAAGCATAACTGAAAAATCCTATAAATATTATTTAAAAAGATTTGACAGGGGAGGCATTTTTCAGTAGGTATCCGTAGCGGAAGATGAACCGCCATTCACTTGATTTGGCGGGTAATTGCCATATTTTCAGTAATGAGGGGTAGTTGGTATGATTTCGATTGATGTTACGCTGTTAATGCACATTATCAACATGATTGTGTTGATGCTCGTTCTCAATGCAATTCTGTACAAGCCTGTTCTAGGTATCCTGGAAAAAAGGGCGCAGAAAATCGAATCCCTGAATGGCGATGTGGCTCAATTTGAGCAAAACGCCCGCCAGCGTCAGGCGGAGCTCGATCAAAAAATGCGGGAAGCGAGCAACAAGGCAAAAAAAGCCTTGGACGGCGCGCGCTCCCAGGCTCAGGCTGCCGGCGCCGAGAAGCTGGCCGTCATCCGCAAGGAATCCGACAGTGTAAAGGAAAAGCAACTGACCGACCTGAGATCGCAGATCGAGGTGGCCAGAAAGGAGCTTCAGGGAAATGCCGCGGGCTTTGCCCAGGCAATGGCAGGAAAGATACTTGGAAGGAGTCTGGACGCATGAGAGCTTGTATCACAGCAGTACTACGGCCGGCTTTGCTGGCGATTCTGATTGGCGCGATGCCGCCAGCGCTTGCCCTGGCGAGCGACGCGCCGGCTGCGGGCGCGCATCAGGAAGTAAAGGCGGACGCCCACGGTGCGGCGGCGGGGCAAGCGGTTGTTGCCGACGCGCATGGCGCCAAAGCTGAGGCCGCTGGTCACGGCGAGGCGCACGGCGGTTCGCTAGCCCCTGCCAAGTTGAAGGACCTGTTCTGGCGGACGGTCAATTTCCTGGCGCTGGTGGTCATTCTGGTCAAGTTTGGCGCCAAGCCCGTTATCTCTGGGTTGAGCGGCCGACAGCAGCGCATTCGGGAAGAGCTTGACGATCTTGCCGCCCGGCGCGACGAAGCTGAGAAGTCCTACAAGGAATTTGAAGCCAAGTTGGCTGGCATGGAACGAGAGATGGAGCTGATCGTCGAGAAGGCGATCGCCCAGGCGCAGGTCGAAAAAGAACGAATTCTGGCGGATGCTGAAAAGGCCGCGGAAGATATCAAACGTCAGGCGGAAGCCGCCGTGCAGGCCGAACTGGAAGACGCCAAGCGGAGTCTTCGGGAAGAGGTCGCCGAGCAGGCCGCCGCCATGGCTGAAGCGTTGATCGTGAAAAATCTGACCCCGGCGGATCAGATTGCGATCACTGAACAGTATCTTGAAAGAGTGGGTGCGGTACAGTGAGACATACAATACTAGCTCGTCGATATGCAAAAGCGCTCTTTTCACTGGGGAAAGAGCAGGGGAAAACTGAAGAATACAGCGCAACGCTGAACGGCATCGCCGGTTTGTACGGCGAGGCCGAGTGCGGGATTGGAGACGCCGTTGCCAATCCGCTGTATCCGCTTGATGTTCGGCAGAAGGTCATGGCCAAGATTGCGGAATCCGTTCAGGCCGACGCCATTATGACCAGCTTTCTGAATCTGCTGATTGAGAAAAAAAGAGCCGGCATCTTACCCGACATTGCTCTGGAAATGCAGGTCATGGTGGACAAGGACCAGAACATCAGTCATGGTTCCATTGTCTCGGCCATTGAGCTGGATCAGGCAATACTGGATAAGATCCAGGGTACATTAGAAAAATTGACAGGTAATAAGGTTATACTTGAAACCCAGGTCGATCCGTCCATTATAGGCGGTGTTATTGCCAAGGTAGGTGACTTGGTGCTGGACGGAAGTATAAAGACGCAACTTAATGGATTAAAGGAATCTATCAAGGGGAGAGAGTAATCAATGCAGATCAAAGCCGAAGAAATCAGCCAGATTATAAAAGATCAGATTGCTGGTTATAAAAACGATATCGACCTGAAGGAAACCGGAACCGTACTGTCCGTCGGTGACGGCATCGCCCGCGTTTACGGCGTAGAAAATTGCCAGGCCATGGAATTGCTTGAGTTTCCCGGCAACATCTTTGGACTGGCCTTGAACCTGGAAGAAGACAACGTTGGTTGTGCAGTTCTTGGCGACGTTCGCGACATCAAGGAAGGCGACATCGTCAAGCGGACCGGCAAGATTGCCGAGGTTCCGGTTGGTCCTGAAATGGAAGGCCGGGTTGTTGACGGCATTGGCCAGCCCATTGACGGCAAGGGTCCGATTACCGCCAAGCTGACCCGCAAGATGGAAGTGATCGCCCCCGGCGTTATCGCCAGAAAGGGCGTGCATGAGCCGTGCTACACTGGAGCCAAGGCGGTAGACGCCATGACCCCGGTCGGCAAGGGACAGCGCGAGCTGGTCATCGGCGACCGTCAGATCGGCAAGACCGCCCTGTGCGTCGACGCCATCATCGCCCAGAAGAACACCGACGTGCATTGCATCTACGTGGCTATCGGTCAGAAGAAATCAACCGTTGCCTTGGTTGTGGAAAACCTGCGCAAACACGGCGCCATGGACTACACCACGGTTGTTGCCGCCTGCGCCTCTGATCCTGCGCCAATGCAGTATGTTTCCGCCTTTGCCGGATGCGCCATGGGCGAATATTTCCGCGACAACGGCCAGCACGCCCTGATCATCTATGACGATCTTTCCAAGCAGGCTGTTTCCTACCGCGAACTCTCCCTGTTGCTCCGCCGTCCTCCGGGACGCGAGGCGTATCCTGGCGACATTTTCTTCAACCACTCCCGTCTGCTTGAGCGCGCCGCCAAAGTCAGCGACGCACTTGGCGCCGGTTCTTTGACCGCTCTGCCGATCATCGAGACCCAGGCCGGCGACGTTTCCGCCTTCATCCCGACCAACGTTATCTCCATCACCGACGGTCAGGTGTATCTTGAGCCAAGCTTGTTCTTTGCCGGCGTTCGTCCGGCCATCAACGTTGGTCTCTCTGTTTCCCGCGTTGGCGGTTCCGCTCAGGTGAAGGCCATGAAGCAGGTTGCCGGCACGCTCCGCCTCGACTTGGCCCAGTATCGCGAGTTGGCGGCCTTTGCTGGTTTCGGTTCAGATCTTGACGCCGCCACCCAGGCCCAGTTGACCCGCGGCGAGCGTCTGGTTGAAATTCTCAAGCAACCGCAGTATCAGCCGCTGCCGATGGAGAAGCAGGTCACCATCATTTTTGCCGGCACCAAGGGCTTCCTGGATAAATTCCCGGTCAACACCCTTGCCGATTACGAGAAAGAGCTCTACGGCTACATTGAGGCCAACGAACCCTCCATTTTCGCGGAACTCCAGGAGAAACAAGCGATTTCTCCCGAACTGGAAGAGAAAATGAAAAAGACACTGGCAACCTTTGGTGATACCTTCAAGGCGACAAAGGGCCTGAACTGAGCACAAGGGTAGACTCTCATGCCTGGATTAAAGGATGTTAAAGATAAAATCGGCAGTGTGAAGAAAACCGCGCAGATTACCAAGGCCATGAACATGGTGGCCTCGGCTAAACTGCGCGGCGCCCAGGAGAAGATGGAGCGTTTTCGCCCGTATGCCGGGAAATTCGCTGAAGCCATGCGCGATCTTTCCGGTGGAATGGAAAGCAGCGACCTTCCCCTGATGGAAGTCCGTGAAGTAAAAACGGTGGAGATTGTCGTTGTCACCTCCGACCGCGGACTCTGCGGCAGCTTTAACGCCAATATCATTAAATCAGCTGAAAAGTTGAGAAAACAATATGAGGCGGCCGGCAAAACGGTGAGCTTCGTAACAGTGGGAAAGAAAGGCACCCAGGCCCTCAAGAAAACAGGGAAACTGCGCGTCGCCTTTAACGACATCATGGGTTCGTTTCAGATGTTCAACGCCCGTGAAATTTCCCAGAGCATCACCGAGGCCTTTCTCAGCGGAGAAAGCGATCAGGTCGATGTTGTATACGGTAAATTTTTCTCTGTCGGCGTGCAACGGCCGGTGACGGAAGAGCTTTTACCGGTGAAACCCGTTACTGCTGAAGAGGGCGACGCAAAGGGCAAAGCTGAAATCACCGGGTCGTATATCTATGAGCCAGACCCCAACGAAATCATGGAAGTTCTTCTCCCTCTCTTCTTAAACGTTCAGCTCTATCACGCCATGCTTGAAGTAGGCGCCAGTGAACATGCCGCTCGGATGACCGCCATGGACAACGCGACCAACGCCTGTAAGGACATGATCAAAGAACTGACGCAGCTCTACAATAAGGCTCGCCAGGCAGCCGTCACCGGCGAGTTGATGGACATTGTCGGCGGCGCCGAGGCGCTTAAGTAATAATACGGATACCGAACGGTATTTTACTAGTTTAGAGGAGGCCATTTCAAATGGGTGAGACACGCGTAGGAAAAATCATACAGGTCATTGGACCCGTAGTCGACGTCGAGTTTGAGCCGGGCAATCTGCCCGACATTATGAACGCTCTGTATATTACCAACCCTGCCATCAATGACGACGCCGACAACTTGGTGTGCGAAGTTGCACAGCATCTTGGCGACAACGTCGTCCGCACCGTCGCCATGGATCAGACTGACGGTCTGGTTCGCGGCATGGCTGCCAGGGATTCCGGAAACCCCATCACCATTCCTGTCGGCGCGCCTGCACTCGGCCGCATCATGAACGTGGTTGGACGTCCGGTTGACGGCATGGGGCCCATCGTTTCCGAGAAAAACATGTCCATCCATCGCCCGGCGCCTGCTTTTACTGAGCAGGACACCGAGGTCAACGTGCTTGAAACCGGCATCAAGGTTATTGACCTGCTGGTGCCGTTCCCACGCGGCGGCAAGATGGGACTGTTTGGCGGCGCTGGTTGCGGCAAAACCGTTATCATGATGGAAATGGTTAACAACATCGCCATGCAGCACGGCGGCATCTCCGTTTTCTGCGGCGTTGGCGAGCGGACCCGTGAAGGAAACGACTTGTACCATGAGATGAAGGAATCCGGCGTTCTGCCCAAGGCAGCCTTGGTGTACGGCCAGATGACCGAACCTCCAGGAGCCCGTTCCCGTGTTGCTTTGACCGGTCTGACCGCAGCGGAGTACTTCCGTGACGAGGAAGGTCAGGACGTGCTCTTCTTCGTTGACAATATCTTCCGTTTCACCCAGGCTGGTTCCGAGGTTTCGGCTCTTCTTGGTCGTATTCCTTCGGCTGTTGGTTATCAGCCGACTCTGGCCACCGACTTGGGCGCACTGCAGGAGCGCATTACTTCAACTACCAAAGGCTCCATTACCGCTGTTCAGTGTGTTTACGTTCCTGCCGACGACTTGACCGACCCGGCTCCGGCGACCACCTTTGCCCACTTGGACGGCACCGTTGTTCTTTCCCGTCAAATTGCAGAGTTGGGCATTTATCCGGCGGTTGATCCGCTGGACTCCACCTCCCGCATTCTTGACCCCAACGTTGTTGGTCAGGAACATTATGCAACCGCTCGCGGCGTGCAGGTTTCTCTCCAGAAATATAAAGAGCTTCAGGACATTATTGCCATTCTGGGTATGGACGAGTTGGCCGAGGAAGATCAGCTGACCGTAGCCCGCGCCCGCAAAGTGCAGCGTTTTCTGTCGCAGCCCTTCCATGTGGCTGAGGTATTTACCGGTTCCCCTGGAAAATACTGCAAGGTTGAGGATACCGTTCGTGGTTTCAAGGAAATCCTTGACGGCAAGCATGACGACCTGCCTGAAAGCGCATTTTATATGGTTGGCGGCATTGATGAAGCTGTTGAGAAGGCCGCTGCACAACGAGCTAAAGCCTGATTCCTTTTACGCTGAAGCGAGGTAAGAGCAATGGCGCAAATTCAGTTGGAAGTTGTAACACCAAACGGAGCGGTGGTCAGTGAAGAGGTGGATATCGTCACTGCCCCCGGTGTAGGCGGTGAATTTGGTGTGCTTGCCAATCACGCTCCTTTTTTAAGCACGATTAAAACCGGCACGTTGAGCTTCAAAAGAGATCGAACGTCCAAATTCCTTATGGTGACCGGCGGATTTGCCGAAGTGTCGAACAACAAAATCACCTTTCTTGTGGAAAGCGCTGAGTTTGGCAACGACATCGACGTTGATCGCGCCATGCGCGCCAAGGATCGGGCTGAAAAACGCTTGACGCAAGCACAACAAGCCACCGAAAAAATCAGTCGCGTCCGCGCTGAAGCAGCCCTGCAACGAGCCATGGCTCGCCTCAGAACTGCAGAACTCGCCCGCCATTGATCGATTTTTTTTGGTAGATAATATTAAAGCCGCCCTCTTGGGCGGCTTTTTTTTTAATTTTTTGGGGGCAAGGAAAGCGAAGGCTGATAAACTCACACCTCCGGCTTAATTGAGAGAGGTGAAAGTATGCCGCATAGCGTGTATCTTCAAATCTTCCTGCCCGGCCTTCCGCCGCGCCGACCGAATTTTTTTTATGGATGGCTCCAGAAAAATGTGCGTTTCTTTGCGTTGTTTATCCTGATATTGTGTCAGGGTGTGTGTAGTTCTTGAACAATGCCGATAGTTATAATTTGAAAATGAGAAATAATATGAGCGAATCACGATTGAAATATAAGGACCTGAACTCTGAACAAATCTTCATAGAACTCACGAAAAGATTCCCCAGCATGAAAAAACGAGAGGGTGGCTCCATCGGGGAAGTGTTTGGTGAAGGGTGGGAATCTCTCGATCAAGAATCCAGAGATGTTGCGGAAAAGAAGTTCAGAAAAAAAATTAATGGCCATGAGATTCATGGGATTCGCTACAACGATAACAATGATGGTCTTTATTGTTTGGCGAGATACAGCGCTGATGAGATTTTCTTCGAGATCATCAAAAGATTCCCATTGATCGACCAAGGAGCGGATGTGTGCTTGCGTGAACTCTTTGGTGAGGAATGGTTTTTATTCGGCAGGAAAAGTAGAGAAATTGCGGAAGAAAGGTTTGTTAATGGAATTAAAGATGGAGACATCAGGGGCATAAAATTCGTCTTGAATAAAACGAATTTTGAACTCTACAAAAATGAAAATAATGAAATCCTGTATACGCGGATAGCTAACGACACCTATTGTTGAAACTTTTTATCGATTCTGTCCCATTTCAGTGGCGACTGCTGCCGCGTCCACGGCGGCCAGTAGCATTTCTTGGCTCAAATGAGCGTATCGTTGAGTGGTTTTCAACTAAATGTGGCCCAGACCTTGGCCACCCCCTAGATTGAGCGGCCGGAATTGACCATATTGCTGGCTATACTGTGCCGGAGATCGTGTATCCGAACATCGGGTAGACCAGTTGTCTGTCTGATATTGTCACAAGGGCATTAGTGCCAGCAACGTCAGTTTTCTTAATCGATAAAGCTAGAACTGCTCAAATTAGGATACCACGGATAGGGTGATTACCTGCGCGACCCAGTCGGGGCAATAAAAAGGCAGAGCCGTTAAGCTCTGCCTTTCGCGTTTCCGGTATTTCGGAAAATATCAATTGTTCTTCCTTCTGCCAATAGCTGCCAATCCTGCCAGACCTGTTCCGAGGAGTAGGATTGTGGAGGGTTCCGGGACGGGGGTTCCACCGTTATAAACATACCCATCCAATTCTAAAATGCGCGGGCCTGAGGCATGGTAGTTTGCAGCCCCATACTGTTGGAAAGAAGCTCGCCATGTTGTAGCGTTTGTGGGCACTACAGAATCATAAAGTTCATACATCCAAAGTTGAGTATAATTAACACCACCTCCATAGACTGGATGCGTTGCGCCATCTCCAAGAGTAGCCGTTATCCCAATACTATTCTTCGAATACAATTCCTGCCAAACACCATTGTTATCTTTGTACTCAAGTTTGAATGCACCAAACCCACGAAAATTTTGGTCACGATAATAGGGAGCCCCTGTTCCATCATGCGAGGCAACGAGATTGAAGCTGCCTAGGGTAATGGCTGAATCCAATGTCCATTCAATGGTGTGCCAAAACCCTTTTATTGAGCTGTCATTAAACACGGCATTGGTGCTTTCGGTATTGGCCGATGTATTACCGAACATGTTGAGAGCATTTGAATCCGAATGAATCGTGGGAGCACTAATGTTGGAAATATTGCTGTATTGCCAAGCATCAGTTGAACTAATTACTAGAGCGTTTGCCGACGACATTCCTAATATCGTTATACCAATAGCCAATCCTGCAATGAGTCTCTTTTTCATTTTTCTCCCTCCTCGCTATCGAAGACTTTATTGTACGTGATACAGGACAAGGAACGTGAATTTGGTGACTCGATCACCAGTGGATTTCGCATAAAAAAGTTTTCCCCTCATAAAAACAGCGAGTAAGCCTGCAGGGCCTATGCGGAAGAGGAGCATGGATAGAATTGAAGCGTTTATCATAAAACCTATCTGGCATTGATTAATCACATGCAAAAAACATTCCTAAACATCTCCAGTCGTCTCTCTGCGTAACATGCTATAATTCATAGCATAATTTAACCATAGCGCTATGGGGTCAGCACAGGTAAACATTGAGCCGCATGATTCATTCCTCTTTAAAGGAAAAAGATATTTTTCTCTTGTTAACAAGAACCACATCGTGGCTAATTGAAAGCTAGATGTCGGCAAATTTATTTGGGATAATAACGAAGAGCAGTAAAAATATGAAAACAATTTTGTTAATTTTTTCCCGAAAAAACGGAAAAAAATTAAGCCCTTTGGTTTCGACCCGGTTTTAATTGAGGAAAAAGGCGGGAGGATAAATTTATTCCAGAGCCGCGCAAAGGGCGATGCTCAGAATATCCCGGCCGGGATATCCGGTAGGTGAGTTTCGGATTGATCCCGAAGTCGTGGTTCCTGATGGAGCGCTGGTCGAAGGGGGGATTAATCCAGCCCAACTCTTCCGTTATCTTCAGCAAGAACGTTTTGGATCTGTTTTTAGCGCTGGTACACAGATTCAGTGGCTCTGTGAAGACGGGTATCTACTGCCGTTGAACCTGTCACAGGATGCAGATAACGGGGTGAGATTGGAGCCGATTGACCAGTAAAGCGACCCCAGCATTTTTTGAGGTTTCACCACAGTTGATGTTTGTTTTCTACTGCAATTGACCAGAGGGTGACCGGAGATTTGAGCTAAATCTGGCAGCTTTGTTTGGTTAAATCGCTATTTATGCAACATTTGCTGCAAATTGGTGAAGATTGCAGTTGTCGAGTGGATAGCCTTCGAACTCAAGGTCTTATTCCATTTCTAAAACAAAAGTGATATAATATACCCATCAAAGGAGGTGGGTGTATGGCACGACCAGCAAGTGGCAAGGAAGTTTTAGTAAAGGCGAAAGAAGCATTGGCGAAGATGGCTCTGTATCAATCTCAGCATAATGCTTATATTTCATAGCAAGATCAAATTGATAAGCCAAATGAGGTCTTATTATGAAGATGCCTGGAATAACCTTGCTTGAATGGCAAAAACGGTATGGCAGCGAAAGGTCCTGTGCCAAGACCTTGATCAAGGTGAGATGGCCCAATGGGTTTCAATGTCCTGCTTGCGGATCCACGAAGGCCTACTTTATTGAATCGCGTAAACTGTACCAATGTTCTCATTGTCGGCATCAAGTGTCGATGACCGCTGACACTTTGTTTCATTCGACCAAAGTTCCTCTTGTGAAATGGTTTTGGGCAATTTATCTGATGGCTTCTGACAAAGGTGGTGTTTCGGCTCTCCGTATCGCCAAAAATGTCGGAGTTTCCTGGATTACAGCACGTAACATGCTGCGCAAAATCAGGAAAGCGATGGCTGACCGAGACAGCATTTACCGGCTTGCCAACTTGATTGAGTTTGACGACACCCTTGTCGGCGGGAAACGTGCCGGCAAAAGAGGTCGAGGGGCTGCTGGAAAGCGACCTGTTCTTGTGGCTGTGGAAACTCGCGAGAAAGGCGCTGGTTTTGTTGCCATGCAAGCGGTCGACAGTGTTAACAAAGGAACTGTTCGCCAATTTCTTGCCAAACACCTGAAAGATGGCCAGACGGTAAAAACAGATGCCCTGCCCGCGCTTAACGCTGTCGGAGAGACGCAAGAGCATCAAAAAAAGGTGACCCCTCCTGAACAGGCATCGGTGTGGTTGCCTATGGTCCACATCATGATCGGCAACTTGAAAACATTTATAAACGGCACCTTCCACGGTGTTTCTTCCAATTGCCTCCAAGAATACCTCGACGAATTTTGTTACCGTTTTAATCGGAGATTCTGGGAACCACAACTGCCACTCCGTTTACTCAATGCATGCCTTGCTCATGTACCCGTCAAGGTTGCTGAGTTTCATGCATAGCCAAGAACTGTTAACACTCTAATTCCATGATGCCCCCGACCGGACTCTAACCCCTGTTGCCGGCGTGAGAGGCCAGCAAATAGCGCACCCTGAAAAGCCTTGTTCTA
>Ga0074198_1002213_pt1 | contig 10687 bp, 9 predicted proteins | sample EPASupsiteSAE323_FD_64527 | JGI IMG/M metagenome (GOLD analysis project Ga0074198, IMG submission 64527) | Bioremediated contaminated groundwater from EPA Superfund site, New Mexico - Sample SAE3-23 | ecosystem: Environmental > Aquatic > Deep subsurface > Groundwater > Contaminated ...
GAGAAGCCGAAGAGATAGTTTCTCTTTTCTTTCATTTTATTTTCATAAGGTGTTGATCATATGGCAAAGAACGCTGAAGACGCAAAGGAAAATGCCGAGCACGCTGCAAAGCCCGCTTACAAGGCATTCGGAAAATACGATTATGCAGTCGAGGTGCGCGACATCTCGCTTGCACCCTACATCTGTCTGCGCGACATCGAGCTCCCGCACTCGTTTGCAAGGCACGGCAACAAGCAGTTCGCCAAGTCCAAGGTGAACATTGTCGAGCGCCTGGCAAACAAGCTGATGAGGGGAGGAACTGGAGAGAAGCTCTCCGGAAGAATCATCCGCACTCACGGACGCCTGCAGGGAAAGAAGGGCAAGGCGCTCCACGTGGTAGAGCAGGCTTTTGACGAGGTCGAAAAGAGGACCAAGCAGAACCCGCTCCAGGTGCTTGTTCGCGCAATCGAGAACTCCGCACCGCGCGAGGACATCACCCGCGTGCGCTTTGGAGGAATCTCCTACCAGGTCGCAGTTGACGTCGCTCCGCAGAGAAGGCTTGACCTTGCGCTCCGCAACCTGACTCTTGCTGCAATCATGGGCGCATTCGACAAGAAGGCGACCCTTGCAGAAGTGCTTGCAAACGAGCTCGTGCTCGCTGGTGCAAACGACCTGAACAGCTACTCGGTAAAGCGCAAGAACGACACCGAGCGCATGGCAAAGTCGGCAAGATAAATTTCATTCCTTTTCCAATTTCATTTTCTTTTCGAAATTGGATGGTTTCATTTTTCAATTCGTTTTCATGTTTCAGGCGCAAACGCGCCGAATTCCATTATGGTGATTTAGATGGCAAGAAAGGAAGCAGTGGTCGAAAAAGTCAGCGCACTTATGAACAACCGCGCCAACATCCGCAACATGGGCATAGTCGCCCACGTGGACCACGGCAAGACCACCCTTTCGGACACCCTGGTCGCCCGTGCAGGGCTCATTTCGCAGGAGCTTGCGGGAGAGCAGCGCGTGCTTGACTACGACGCACAGGAGCAGGCGCGTGGAATCACCATCAAGGCGGCAAACATCTCAATCGCATTCGCCTACGAAAAAGAGGACTACCTGATTAACCTCATCGACACTCCCGGTCACGTAGACTTCGGAGGACACGTCACCCGCGCAATGCGCGCAGTGGATGGAGTCATCCTGGTCGTGGACTGCGTCGAGGGAATCATGCCCCAGACCGAGACTAATTTGAGGCAGGCGCTCAAGGAGCGCGTCAAGCCCGTGCTTTTCATCAACAAGATTGACCGCTACATCAACGAGCTCAAGCTCTCCAAGGAAAAGATGCAGGAGCGCTTCCTGAAAATCATCATGGCAGTCAACAAGCTCATCGAGACCTACGGTCCTGAGGAGTACAAGAAGGAATGGCAAGTTGACGTAGTCAAGGGAAGCGTCGCTTTCGGGACCGCATTCAACAAGTGGGCAATATCAGGCCCCATCATGAAGCGCAACAACATCAGCTTCCAGACTATGTACGACTGCTGCGTAAAGGGCGACCACGCACAGCTCCAAAAGATTGCCCCCCTCGGAGATGTAATCCTGGAGATGGTGGTAAAGAACCTGCCCTCGCCAATCGAGTCGCAGAAATACCGCATCCCAGTAATCTGGCACGGCGACCAGTCAACCGAGCAGGGAAAAGCCATGATGGAGTGCGACCCCAAGGGCAAGGCATGCTTCATGGTAACCGCAATCCAGATGGACCCCCACGCAGGAGAAATCGCCATCGGAAGGCTCTACTCCGGCCGCATCACCAAGGGTACCGAGCTTTTCTTGGCGTCTAAATTTACTACTGAAAAAGTCCAGCAAGTCGCTGTTTACATGGGACCTGACCGCATCATCGTAGATGACGCAGTTGCAGGAAACATCGTCGCACTTGTCGGGCTCAAGGAAGTCTACGCAGGAGAAACAGTCTCCGAAGGAGAGATTGCACCGTTCGAGCAGATTAAGCACTACAGCGTGCCTGTGGTCACCAAGTCCATTGAGGCGAAGGACCCGCGCGACCTGGTCAAGCTCATTGATGCACTCCGCAAGGTCACCAAGGAAGACCCCACAATCCGCGTCGAGATTAACCAGCAGACTGGAGAGCACTTGATGTCCGGAATGGGAGAATTGCACTTGGAGATTATCGAGTACAAGATCAAGAACGAGCGCGGAGTCAACATCGTCACCTCGCCGCCCATTGTCCTGTACAAGGAAGCAATCACTGCAGAAGGGCCTGAACTTGAAGGCAAGTCGCCCAACAAGCACAACAAGTTCAAGATTTACGTCACTCCACTTGAACCTTCGGTCATGAAGGCAATCGACGAGGGCGAAGTCAGCGAGAAGTCCAAGGGCAAGGAAATGATTGAGTCCCTCATCAAGGCGGGATTGCCGCGTGACGAGGCCAAGAAAATCCTCTGCATCTCAGGAGACAACCTGTTCATCGACGCCACCAAGGGAGTGCAAGGCTTGCTTGACATCAAGGAGCTTTTACTCCAGGCTTTCAGGGAAGCGGTACAGCGCGGACCCATGGCAAAGGAAGAGGTCACCGGAGTCAAGGTAATCCTCACTGACGCAACAATCCACGTCGACCCTGCACACCGCGGGCCTGCACAGGTAATCCCTGCGCTCAAGAGGCCGATTTACGCTGGAATGCTGATGGCAAAGCCGATTTTGCTTGAGCCCAAGCAGAAGCTTGTAATCAGCGCACCCAACGACTACCTTTCCAACATCATTACCCTGATTAACGGAAGGCGCGGGCAGGTGCTCTCGATTGAGCAGGAAGGCGAGGCTGCGGCAATAGTAGGCAAGGTGCCTGTTGCTGACATGTTCGGCTTCTCCAACGACATCCGCAGCGCGACACAGGGCCGCGCGTCGTGGTACTACGACTACTCAGGTTACGAGAAGCTCCCAACTGACTTGCAGGGCAAGATAATCACCCAAATCCGCAAGCGCAAGGGAGAGCCGGAAATCGTGCCAACAGCAAGGGACTTCATGGACTAAATTCGCCTCTGGCGGATTTTTCCAGTCCCAACTTTTTCTTTTTTCCAATTTTTTATTTATCTTTTTTCAGCGAAAGCTTTCGCTAATGCTCAAAAAATGAAAAGACCGCGGTTTATCTTTTCTCAAACGGGAACTGCCCATTCGTTGCAACTATCGGCCCGGTTGAGAGCGTCCATCCTGACCCGTCCCAGTTGAAAATCTTGCCCCCAGCCTCCTGCACAAGCAAGGCTCCGGCAGCGACATCCCAGACTTGCAGGAACTCGTGCGGGTAAGCGTGATGCGTGCCGCGGGCGACGCAAGTCAGGCCGATTACTGCCGAGCTTGGCTGGACTATGTCGCGGAACTTGGTCACGTACTTGGAGTAGAACTCGCGGACTGCCTGCTCGCGCTTTTCGTGGCTGTGGGAAAAGCCGGTTGAAACCATCATCTTGGCAAAGTCCGGCTCCTGTGCCGCTACGTGGATGCGCCGGGCGTTGGAAAATATTGCCGAGTCGTCCTTGTGCTCGAAAAGGTAGCCGCCAACTGGCCACGTGGAAGGCATCACAAGAAACGCCAGCCTCTTGAGTATGCCCGGCTTTGCGAACGCATTAGAGTCTGCGAGGAACGCGCCGTTGTCCTTTGCCGCAAAGAAAAGCTCGTTTTTTGCAGGAAGGTAGATTGCAGCAGCAACCAGCTCGTTGCCATTTGCAAGGGCAATCGAGATTCCAAAGTCGGAGTACTTGCGCGAAAAGTTTGCTGTTCCGTCAATTGGGTCGATTATCCAGCGCAAGTCCTGCCTGCCGGTCTGGCCGCCTTCCTCGCCCTCAAAACCCGCTTCCGGGCAGGCCTTGGAAAGGTAGTCGCGGATTACTTCCTCCGACTTCTTGTCAGCTATGGTGACCACGCTGTTCTGGTTTTCCTTGGCTATCGCCTCGACTTGGGACTCCGGAAGGTCGTAGTAGTGCATTACTTCCTTGCCGGCAAGAAGGGAAGCTTTCACTGCGTGCTTCATGTAATCTGAAGGGGATTTTTGCTCAGACATCGTAACACCAGAACTAAGTCAAGCGTGGAGAGTATATTTTATTATTGGTCAGTTGCCACAATGCAATCGATGAAATTATGAGAGGAGGACGGCCGCCCAAAGCTGAGATAGGCGTCAGCGAAGACGAGGTGTACGAGCAGAAGAAGCCGCAAAGGCCGGTAGTGTTCATGGACGTCCACGGGGTCATCACCCATTCTTCCGACAAGTATCACCGGACGCCCGAAGATGTTCAACTGGTTTCCGGGGCAAAAACCGCCTTGGAAAAACTAGCAAAAACGCACGACATCCTCCTCTTTACAAACCAGCCCGTAGCCAAGGGAAAAATCGAGAGCGAACAGCACATAGTCGCGGCATTTACGCACATCTTAGACAAGCTCCCGAAAGGCTCGGTGAAGGCAGTGTACGCCGCGACCCACTCCGGGCTTGAAGGCGCTTCGCCTGAACACAAAGAGTTTGAGACGTTCGTAAGAAGCCTCGGCCACGCAAGCTTGCCGCTGCACAAGATGGATGGCGGGATATTCCTGGTTCCGGGAAAGATTGCCCGAAAGCCGGGAACCGGAATGCTGATTGCAGCTGCGCACTCCCACGGCATCGACCTTGCCAAGGCGTTCGTGATAGGCGACAGCAAAGCAAAGGAAGGAGTGGCCGCGCAAGCTGCCGGAATACCCGCCCGCAACGTCCACATCATAAGAACCGACAGCGGCGCTTCGCTTCTGCAGGCAGTAAGCAAGATACAGCGGCAGAAAAAATGAAGGACAGTTTTATTCCAAAAAGAATAAAATCACGGAAATTTTAGGCTACGAAATTCGAAAAAATCAGATAGCTTTTTATAAGAAATGTCATCAAATAGTTGCTACCGTTTGGTGTTCCGAGGGGGGCTTGGAGACAAAGTTTTTTCACTCTTTTTGAGTGGTAAAACGGCAACAAAGTTACAAAACCTTTATAAAGGTAAACTGATTTTCTAATATTCCCAAGAAATTAGGCAACCATACAACATATAGTGGTTTGTTTATACTTCCCACACAATAGGTGGGATTCAAGCTGGCTGGCAGGTCGGCTGCAGACCCCTCAAAGGCTGCATGTTGTGTCTGATTCCTTGGCTGGACACAACAGGTATGGGGGTTGTTTTTTGTGAAATGTCCCAGTTGCAAGAGCGAAGAGACCAAGGTCATAGACAAGCGGTTTACTGATAATATTGAAGCCAACAGGAGGCGCCGCGAGTGCCTTTCCTGCGGCGAACGCTTTACCACTTACGAACGCATAGAGACCACCCTGAAGGTCATCAAGAAGGATGGCAAGAAGGAGGACTTCGACGAGTCCAAAATCATGCGCGGAATCGAAAACGCTGCGGTCAAACGGCTTTCTGAAAAGCAGATTGACCAGCTTGTTGACGACATCTCTGCAGAGCTTGCCAAGGAGAACCCCTCAGGCGAGGTAGCGTCATCAGCAGTTGGCAACAAGGTGCTTGAGAAGCTCAAGGCAGCTGACGAAATCACTTATTTGCGCTTTGCTGCTGTTTACAAGGGCCTAAAGAACGCCCAGGCCCTCCAGAAGGAGGCCAGGAGCCTGCACGAGTACAAGGGCGGCAAGGTCAAGACCCTGGTTTCCAAGATAAAGAAGCGCGACGGCCGCGTGGTCTCGTTTGACCGCGACCGCATCGAAACAGCCATCTTTGCAGCAGCAAAGGCAACCGGAGCAGGTGACCACGACCTTGCTGAGGAACTCACTGACAAGGTAGTTTCCAAGCTCAACTCCGAATTCGGCGATGAGAAGGTGCCTGATGTCGAAGTAATCCAGGACCTTGTTGAAAAGACGCTCATCGAAGCCGGGCAAGTGGAGATTTCCAAGTCCTACATACTTTACCGCAACCAGCGCGAGAAGGAACGCGAGCGCAAGCAGATGTTCATGAACATCAACGACGTCATGAACGGCTACCTTTCGCAATCAGACTGGCGCACCAAGGAAAACAGCAACACCGACTACTCGTTCTCGGGGCTGATGCTCCACACTGCGGGAACCGTGATTGCCAATTACGTGCTTAACGAGATGTACCCGTCCGAAGTGGCTGAGGCGCACAAGAAGGGCTACTACCACCTGCACGACCTGTCCTGCGGAGTCGTAGGCTATTGCGCTGGCTGGTCTTTGAAGAACCTCATTACAATGGGCTTCAACGGCGTGCCGAATAAGGTGGACGCGCTTCCTGCAAAGCACCTGGACGTTCTTGTGAACCAGATGGTGAACTTCATCGGCTGCATGCAGATGGAATTTGCCGGAGCGCAGGCATTCTCAAGCGTGGACACCCTCCTTGCGCCTTTTGTCAAGCAGGACAAGCTTACTTACAAGCAAGTCAAGCAGGCCATGCAGATTTTGGTCTACTCTTTGAACGTGCCTTCGCGCTGGGGAAGCCAGATGCCGTTCTCCAACATCACCTTCGACTGGGTGGTTCCTGAGGACATGGCAAACCAGGCCGCAATAATCGGCGGCGAGCCCATGGAATTCAACTACGGCGACTGCCAGGCTGAAATGGACATGATTAACAAGGCGTTCCTTGAGGTCATGATGTCAGGAGACGCTTCGGGACGCATATTTACGTTCCCCATCCCGACTTACAACCTGACTGTGGACTTCAACTGGGACTCCGAGAACGCCAACCTGCTCTTCGAGGCAACTGCGCGCTACGGGATGCCGTACTTCCAGAATTACATCGGAAGCAGCCTTGACCCGAAAAGCGTGCGCTCGATGTGCTGCAGGCTCAGCCTGGACTTGAACCAGTTGCGCAACAAAGGCAACGGCATCTTTGGAGCTGGCGAGCAAACTGGAAGCGTCGGAGTGGTTACAATCAACCTCAACCGGCTTGCCTACGAGTCAAGCAACAAAGATGAGTTCTTCCGCAAAATCGACCAGTACATGACCCTTGCCAAGGTCTCGCTTGAGATAAAACGCGAGGCAATTGAACGCAACCTCGCGCAGGGCCTGATGCCCTACACCAAGAGGTACCTCGGCTCGTTCCACAACCACTTCTCAACAATCGGGCTGTGCGGAATGAACGAAGCTTCAGTCAACCTGCTTGGAAAGAGCATCCTTGAGCCTGAAGGAAAGGCCTTCGCAATGGAGACTTTGACTTACATGCGCACCAAGCTGGTTGAGTTCCAGAACGAGACCGGCCACCTGTACAACCTCGAAGCCACTCCGGCTGAGAGCGCGTCGTACAGGCTTGCAAAGGCCGACAAGAAGGCGCACCCGGACATATTCACTTCCGGAACCGAAGTGCCTTACCTGACCAACTCAACTCAGCTGCCAGTTGACGCAACTGACGACGTGATTGAGGCCCTTGAGCACCAGAACGACATCCAGCCGCTCTACAGCGGAGGAACTGTGTTCCACGTGTTCATGGGCGAAAAGCTCAGCTCCGGTGCTGCGTGCAAGGCGCTTGTGAAAAAGATTGCCTACAACACACGGCTTCCATACTTTTCAATCACGCCCACATTCAGCGTGTGCCCGGAGCACGGATACATCGCAGGCGAGCACTTCTCGTGCCCCTGCATGGTAAAGGAAAAAGCATAGAACGGAGGGATGACAGGACATGGACGAAGACAAGAGCTGCTCGAAGAGATGCGAAGTATACTCACGCGTAGTCGGCTACTACAGGCCGGTACAGAACTGGAACAACGGAAAGCGCGAGGAATTCAAGGACCGCCTGGAATACTCCGAACAAATTGCTTTGTCAAAGAAGTTTGAAGGCGGAGCACAGGAAGTCACGATTGCCTGCGAGTGCGCACCGGCAAAGAAGGCTTAGACGCCTTGGATGCGCCGAAAGGCAAAAAACGAAGGAAGCAAAGAACGGAAGGAGCAAAGAGACAACAAGGAGGCCTTTGGATAATGCAAATCGTAGGCCTGCAAAAGACCACGCTGGTTGACTATCCGGGCGTGGTCGCCTGCACCCTTTTCACTCCGGGGTGCAACTTCCGCTGCCCCTATTGCCACAACCCCGAACTGATTAACCCGACTCACGCCTTCCAAATCATCCCGGAAGGCGAGTTCTTGCAGTGGCTTTCGGGCCGCAAGGGCTGGCTGGACGGGGTTTGCGTGACTGGCGGCGAGCCCACTCTCCAAAAGGACCTCCCAAGCTTTGCCAAGAAAGTCAAGGACGCTGGTTTCCTGTTCAAGCTCGACTCCAACGGCACGAATCCCGCAATGCTTGAGCAGATGCTCGACTCTGGACTGGTCGATTTCGTGGCAATGGACATCAAGGCCCCTCTCGAAGACTACTCGAAAGCCACGAAGGTAAATGTGGTCGAGGCCAACATCCAGAAAAGCATTGACTTAATCCGCACCCGTGCCCCTGATTACGAGTTCCGCACTACTGTTGGCCCCGCCTGGTACTCCAAAGACATAGCAAAGCGCATCGGCGAGTGGCTGGATGGCAGTAAGGCCTATTACCTGCAGCAGTACGTTCCCGGAAACACCCTTGACCCCCTGCTCTCCCAAGACCGCTTTACGAAGGAAGAACTGGAAGAGCTGGCGGGAATGCTGAAGCCCCATTTCAAGAAAGTGGAAATCAGAGGAAGCTAATATTCATTGTATGCGCACAGCGCCCATTTTGCAGAGAAAAAATAGTATCTAATGCACAGTTGGTTGAAAAAATATTCTCATTGAAGTGCCATGAATAGAATCAAAAATTAATTCGCATTTCTTTTCAGACTGATTTTCAAGATTAATCCCATCTAAATCGACAATAAAAAATACGGGCTCAGCATTTCCTGCCTCAATATTTGCGGGTGGAAGAGGTACGTCACCATAATTTGTTAACTTTCGCGCAGGATATTCTTGTGAATTATATCTTACACGAAAATTTCTAACGGCAGTAGTTCGATTTCTACTAGCAATATCGACAGTTATACTTAATCGAGTATATTCTTGATTGACGCCTTGACAATCATCTTCAGGTTGAAAATAATATCTTGATTGAGTTATTGTCGCGAAAATATCCGGTTTTTCTGGAATTAAATTGAGAATAATCACAAGTAGTTCTAAACTTATAGGAATCCAGCTAAGAGTACTGGCTGCATTTGAATATATTGCAAAGGTAAGAATCGCGAAAGCAGAGACGGACAGGACTATAGTTATCATTTTACTGTGAGTAATCAGTAAATCCCATAGGTGTGCAAGTTGTTTCATTTCCACGCCTCTGCTTACTTTTTTTTTATTAAAGAATAAATTGTGTTAAGAATAATCAACAATGCCCAAATCAAAGCAAGAGTATATGCCATATTATCTGCATTTTCAGATACGTCAGGAAAAGCATATACCGAATACGCGACTGAATTAAATCGCGGACTAAATTTAAAAGTAGCAATACCTGTCTTTTCAGTATTGATTACATAATTGTTGGAAATGCTAAAGGAATATTCAACTGCATATTTTACTGAAAAATTTCTTAACACCGGCAATGTGGTGCAATTTGTTCCATTAACGGGAACAACCAATGAGATATTTTCAATTAAAACGGTGAAATTTTTTTCAATCGATTTGTCTTCGACAAGTTCCGTACCATTATTTCGATATTCAGCAGAGCCATTTCCAGAAAAGCATACGCTGCTCCAATTTCTTTCTATTGGATAACCAATTACTTTGAAAAAAGACGGAATGGGGGAGGTGCTTTGAGGAACAAAATAAGATATGTTGGTCGAATTATTTTCAATAAATGACGCGTTCATTTTCAAAGGAACACTCGAAATTGGAAATAATGCGCAGGCAATCCAAATCGGAATCACGATTACCAAAGCATATTTCGTTGATTCAGAAAAAAGTTTATCTTTGTTTTTTTGAACATAATGCCAGAAACCATTAACTACATTCGTGACTGACTGAGTCCACCTCGAATATAGAAAAGACATTGTAAAATAAATAATTGAAATAACAGTCAAAAGGATTAGAAATAAATCATTTGGAAAGTACTGGGCCGCAAGAGTAATTACAATCGATACGCTTACAGTAACGATAGTTAAATCAATTCCAAAATCATAAAAATATCTTAGAAAATCGGGTAGCTTAACAGTCTGCGGCTGTTCTTTGCTCAGAAAAAAATTTTGTGCTTCCCATAGCAGATAAATAATAAATAAAAGTAAAGGAACTAGTGACACTCGCGCAATTGTCAATAATATCGGCGCGTTTGCAAACGATTTGGGATCAATCGTTAAAATTCCTAGAATGATTGCTGAGAGTAATGCAACAATAGTAATCCTCGTTGAGGCTTGGTTCGTATATAAGTCTACCAATTTCTCTCAAATCTAACCTATTAAGACCAAAAACAGCCCGTATCTATCAAACGCAGTTTCCAGTATATATAGTTCAGTTAAGCGGTGGCCAGAATCGCCTTAAAAAAGCCCTTTTCTATAGTATACTAACCTTTTTAAACATTCTAATCGATAATTATTTCCCTGTTCGGGAAATAGGGCTTTTTTAGAGCTAGCTAGCGTCTTCGCTGGCACTCTGGTTGTTGGGTTGCAGATGGGTTCCTTCAAGCATATCTTTGTTCCAAAGCACGAAGTAGCTTCCCAAAAGGAAGTTGACGAGATGTGCAAGAAATTCGGCATCACTGTCGAGAAGCTCCCTCTCATTAAGCAGTCCGACCCGGCAATAGCCGACCTTGAA
>Ga0074198_1002216_pt1 | contig 10672 bp, 11 predicted proteins | sample EPASupsiteSAE323_FD_64527 | JGI IMG/M metagenome (GOLD analysis project Ga0074198, IMG submission 64527) | Bioremediated contaminated groundwater from EPA Superfund site, New Mexico - Sample SAE3-23 | ecosystem: Environmental > Aquatic > Deep subsurface > Groundwater > Contaminated ...
CGTTAATTTTCATATTCAGAGCCAGAGACGTCTTCAAAGCCATTTCAATTGCCGCCTTATTAGCCACTGGAAGGGTCCCCGGCAGACCTGCATCCAGGTAATCAACTTGCTGGTTCGGACTAGCCTCATCTGTGTTCAAAGACCGCGAAAAAAGCTTAGTTTTTGTGGCTATTTGCGCGTGAATTTCCAATCCCAAAACTGACTTATATTTAGACATTTTCCCAACCTTTCCAAGCTACTATTTTCTCAATTTTTTTTGCCACTTCAATCATATTGACCTCATCTTCCCGCTTTGCCATGATTTGCAATCCCATCGGCAATTTGGTCTGCGATTTCAGACAATCAAAATTTCCGTCCGCTTTTTGCCCTTCCTTAGCCCCCTCGACACTGATAGCACACAAAGGTACATTCATAGCCGGACCGCCGTAAATATTGGCCAAAATCGTATAAATATCTTCCCGATACATCTCAATAGCAGTCCGCTGCTGACCAATCGGAAAAGCCACACTCGGCGTCGTTGGCAGCAAAATTACATCAAAATTCTCAAAAAGTTCATCCATTTTTTGCCGGATTTGCGCGCGTAATTTCAAAGCCTTTCCAAAAAACTTGTCATATTCAGCCGCGTAAAGTACAAAATTCCCAACCAAAATCCGACGCTTAACTTCCTGTCCAAATTTATGTCTTGTAGAATGCAAAATTTCCTCGTATTCTCGGCCATTTTCGCGGGCTCCGTAAGCAATTCCATCATACCGCGCCAAGTTCGAAGCCGCCTCCGCAGGAGCAATTATATAGTAAATTTTCAGAGCATCTTCAAAAGACGGCAACTGAACTGGAAGCAACTGCGCCCCCTCCGACCTCAAATTTTCGAGCAAATTTTTCATGGAATTTTTGTATTCTTCTGGCATAATTTCAAACTCAGACTCAACAATTCCAATTCGTTTTCCCTTAACATTTCCAGCCAAAATAGCCAACTTTGGCACTTCCGCATTCAACGAAGTCGCCTCCAAAGCATCGTAGCCAGCCATTGCTTCCAGAATTATACAAGCATCTTGAACATTACGCGCAAAAACGCCGGGATGATCGAGCGAAGATCCGAAAGCAACCACCCCTCTGCGAGAACACCGCCCGTAAGTTGGCTTAATTCCTACAATTCCGCAAAACGCCGACGGCTGACGAATCGACCCGCCTGTATCCGTACCAGTCGCGCCAAGAGCCATAAAAGCCGCCACAGAGGCCGCAGAACCCGAAGACGACCCGCCAGGAACTCGCAAAACCCGATCGGACAAAACCCAAGGATTAATCGTAGGCCCAAAAGCGCTGGTCAAACCAGAAGATCCCATTGCAAATTCATCCAAATTCGTCTTGTACGGAAAAATCGCGCCATTTTCCTTAAGTTTCCCAGTAGTAAAAGATTCATACGGCGCCACAAAATTCTCAAAAATCTTCGAAGCTGCCGTCGTCCTCGTCCCCTTGACCAAAAACATATCCTTAATAGCAATCGGAATCCCGTTTAAAGCCCTATTTTGGACCGGATTCGCATCTAGATCCTGAGCTTGCTGTCGCGCCGATTCCCAATATTCCGAAATATCCGCATTTAAAGCGCGAAATTTCTTGTAATTCTGTTCATAAGCGCCAAGCAAATCCGAGTAGGTAAACTCTTTTCGAGCAATCCCGCTACGAATTTCTTCAATAGTTAATTTCGTAAGCATAATCATAGTATAAAGCAAATTTCTAGGCTGCGGGAGGGGATTTTGTAAATTTTTTTGAAGGAAATTTTTGGCACTTTGCAAAACGACAATAGGTAAAGATTTTTTGAAAAATCTGCAGAAAATAGTTGTTTTTCTATGGAAAATTGAATATAATAGTTTGGTGATTTTGAATGCCTTAATGCTGTGCCCGAAGACGTGGAAGATGCTACTTTTGCTCGAAGAACACGGTATTGATTATAAAATTCAACATATGAAGCTAAATACCCCTGAAAAATGGCCGACTATAGACAATTATCATTCCGATTTGAGTTTCATTTTTGCCAATTTGGAACAATTTATTTCCTCTCCAGAACAAGCAAATTCGTACGGTTTTTGGATGAATTTTGTAGAATGCACTTTAATTCCGGAAATTATCATGCAAATTCGTCACGAACGGGTAATAAAACCAATCATTTTTCGCGAATATCCGAACCTTCCTTTGCTTAAAGATCTACGTACAAAACTAAAAAACACCCTAAAAAACGTTTCAGCTTACCTAAAACTTCACAAATGGCTGGACCAGAATAACTTTGGAATTTCGGACGTAACTTTGGCTTCGGCATTGGCAATTTTGGACTATTTGGGCGAGATTTCTTGGCATGATGAGAGTATTTCCGACCTTTATGCTTGGTATATGAAGGTAAAATCCAGGCCGACTTTTCAGATAGTTTTACAACAAAGGTGCCAAGGAATAGCTCCACATGGTAATTTTATGAAAATCGATTTTTAGCCAGAATTTTTTACGATTTTGAGTTAAATTTTGGGTTAGATTTTTGGTTCAGTAAAAAATATTTTTCCGCAAATGTTTTAGCAACCAACATAGCTAAAAGCCGCTAAAATGGCCGATTTAAACTCGCCCGCTTTTCATTCCATTTAAAAACGCCTTCAAATCTACAACCTTTTTACCAGGCCTTTGCAAAATCGTCGGCTGCACTCCTTGTACATTCAACTCACTCGTATCACCCGCCATTTTGGCCGCAAAACACTTAACTCGTTCCCCTCCAATTTCCAAAAACACAAACCCAAAAGCCCGGATTTTCGCCAAAATTTGCTCAGCCGACTCGTTCGTAACCACATAATTACTTTTGGAAATCAAATGACAATAACTCGCTTGCCCAGATTGAAGGTAATCTTGCAATTTACCATCCAAAAAATCCGCCATTTTGGCCGCAACCCACGATGGTCCCCAAGTCTGCAACTTTTCCATCAACAAAAAAATCGTATCATCTGGCAAAATTTCAAACTCGCGCTGAGCAATCAAATTCCCTTCATCCATACGCGCGTTAATCTTCATCAAACTCAAGGCAGATCTCGTATACCCCGCCAAAATAGCGGCTTGTATAGGGGTCGGACCGCGAAATTCCGGCAACTTAGATGGATGTATGTTCAACCAACCAAACTTTGGTAAATCAAGCCACTTTTGCGGAATAATTTTACCAAAAGCAAAAATCAAAACACAGTCCAAACCCGCCAAAATAGCCTCTAAATGACTATGATCCGCTTCCTTAATCTTGTCAATTTCAAAACATAAAATCGAATTTTTTTCCGCCCATTTCGCCACTGCTGTCGGTTCCGTTTTCATTCGATTTGCCTTTTTAGCCACTTGAGTAATCGCACAGACCACTTCAAAACCCGCCATTTTAGCCGAATTTGTAACACTCGCGAATGGATCTGCATTTTTCGACATCTTGGCAATAAAATCAAAAAATGGGACCACAAAATCCGGACTTCCACAAACTGCTATTTTTCTCATAAAAAAATTGTACAAAAAATTACGAAAAATCGCAAAAAACAACTAAAATTTTTCCGCAATCAAAACCATTCCAAATTTTCTTAAACTATCACAAAACGAAGCTATTGGCCGTATTTAAGCCATTTCTTTCTCTTTAGATTGCCAAATTTTCTCACAATTGATCGCATAATTATCATTCGGATAATAATCCGCAACTTTTTCGGTAGGTAAAATCAAAGGAAAAGCAAGAATATGGACAGACCCGCCTCGAACTTGGCAAAAACCGCTTCCGCTATAAAACTTCCGCCTAGTTTCCTTCATTTGTACATCAACAATTCCAGGAGATAGCAAAAAATCCATGTCTTCATGCCCGCGAAAAATCCCAATCCTACCTTCGTACAAAGAATCGAACTCAATTCCCACGATTTTCCTGGCAAAAATTTCTCTCAAAAACGTACGCAAAACGCAATCAAAAACGTCCATAGAAGCTACAAACTCCTCTTAATCTTTTTCTTGACTTCATCCAAAGAACCGACCATATAAAAGGCTACTTCTGGCATATCATCGCACTCGCCGGCCGCAATAGATTCAAAGCTGGAAATCGTATCTTCAACTGAAACAAAACACCCTGGCAGACCAGTGAAAACCTGAGCAGTAAACATCGGCTGAGAGAAAAACCGCTCAATTTTACGCGCTCTGAACACGATCTTCTGGTCTTCCGGCGGCAAATCATTAACTCCCAAAATCGCAATTGTATCCTTCAAAAGCCTATATTTTTGCAGGATTTCTTGGACTTTCATGGCAATTTCATAGTGCCTATTACCTATAAATTCCGGTTGCAAAGCCTTGGAATAGGAATCCAACGGGTCAATAGAAGGAAAAATCCCAATTTGAGCCAAATTTCTACTCAAAACTGTCGTAGCATCTAAGTGCGCAAACAAGTTCGCCGGAGCTGGATCAGTCACGTCATCGGCAGGAATGAAAACTGCCTGAACGCTCGTGATCGCCCCACGGTTCGTACTCGTAATCCGCTCTTCCAACTGACCAATTTCGCTGCCAAGGGTCGGCTGATATCCCACTGCCGATGGAAGACGCCCCAAAAGAGTCGAAATCTCCGCCCCGGCTTGCGAAAAACGGAAAATATTGTCAATAAAAAGCACCACATCTTGCTCTTCCTCATCGCGAAAATACTCCGCTAAAGTTACACCAGTCAAAGCAACTCTGGCACGAGCTCCTGGCGGCTCGTTCATCTGCCCATATACCAACGCAACCTTAGACTCGCCTTCAAGGTTGATAACGCCAGCTTCGAGCATTTCATTGTACATTTCATTGCCTTCACGGGTACGCTCGCCAACACCTGCAAACACAGAAAAACCGCCATAAGCTTGAGCAATATTGTTAATCAATTCCGTAATCAGAACCGTCTTACCCACTCCGGCCCCGCCAAAAAGGCCAATTTTACCACCACGTACATACGGTGCCAACAAGTCAATAACCTTAATCCCGGTAACCAAAATCTCGTTCTTTACAGACTGTTCAATCAGCGACGGAGCTGGTCTGTAAATCGGCCAATACTTCTTGGCTTTGATCTCTCCAAGATTGTCAATAGGCTGCCCAAGAACGTTCATAACTCGCCCCAAAACCTCTTTACCAACCGGAACCTTGATCACATCGCCAGTATCCAAAACCGAATCCCCGCGAATCAAATCCGAAGTCCCAGCCAACGCAATCGTACGAACGGTTGAATGACCGATATGTTTGGCAACCTCCAAAACCAGTTCGTTCTTTTCCACCTTCAAAGCATGCTTAATTTCTGGCAATTTTTCTTCAAAAAGTACATCAACAATAACCCCGTTAATACTTACGATTTTACCTTTGTTTAAATTTTCAATATTTTTTTTACTCATTTTCAAATTATCCCCGCTGTTATTTCGTTCAATTCCATGGTGATCTTTTCCTGTCTAGCCCTATTATACAACCGATCAATGATTTTTCCCATATTCTCCGCGTTTGTCTTCGCCTGACTCATTGCATAGATTCTTTGCCGATTTTCCTCGTACAAACTAGCCAAAAACGCCCGATACAAATTCGCTGCCAAAAAAAACATCGCGTATTCTTGAGTTAGCAAATTAGGATCCAGCTTAGAATTTTCGACCGTCCGCGACTTAACCAACTCCGTCATTGGATCATCATTAGCCACAAAAGCCTCCAGCATCTTTTCCTTCGAAAATACAGTACTTTTCACTATTTCCTTCTTGTCAAAATGATGTATAATCAATTCCGAAATTTGCTTTTCTTCAATGAAATCCCACATCTTGTAGAAAACGTTACTATCTGTCAAACCGATTTTTCCAAAATATTTTATATTCAATTTTGAAGGCGGGAAAAAATTTTCTAATTTCGCTCCAAAAATCATCCAATAGTTATCAATCCCCGCCTGTATGGCCGCTAAATCGTTTTCTTGCAGCTCAATTTGGTGTTTAAAATACAACTTAATCATACTCATAAAATCGCCGCACATACCAGTATCGCAGCCAACTATGATATGCCCACGCGCCTTGGAATTGCTGTTCATGATCGTACTAAGAAAAAACTGCTCAAGAATCGGCCCGGAATGACGCATTATCATATCATATGAAACCTTGAAATCTTCGATGGATTTTTCAATTTTATGTACCCGAACCGAGGCCGCCGCCTTCATTGCGCTACAGGCTCGAAAGATGGGATTAACCACTTTTTTACGGTTTTTCAATGCTAGCAATCTGGACATCAATAAGTCTCCAAAAATGACTTAATCGCGGCCGAAATCCGTTCTTCCATCGCATCATCAAAAGAATGTTCTGTATTCAAAAACTCAATAATATCTTGATGTTTTTCTGAAAAATATGTAAACAATTTCGCCTCAAAATCGCTAATTGGCTCGGAAATTTTAACCTTATCTAAAAGCCCTTTAATCCCAGCAAAAAGGATGATAATCATGTTCGCAAAACCAATTGGCCTGTTCAAACTCTGCTTAAACAACTCCCTTAAAAGTCGGCCACGTACGAGCATTTTCATCGTCTCCGGGTCCAGATCCGAAACCGTACGAGCAAAAGATTCCAACTCACGAGACTGCGCCAATTCCCCCTTCAAACGCCCGGCAATCTTCTTCATAGCCTTATACTGCGCCGCCGATCCAATACGACTTACCGAAAGTCCAATATCAATAGCGGGCTTCTGACCGTCAAAAAACAGCTGCTTATCTAAGTAAACCTGTCCGTCCGTGATCGAAATCACGTTTGTTGGAATATAGTCAGAAACGTCGCCAGCCTGAGTCTCAATCATTGGCAACATCGTAACAGAACCTCCGCCTTTCTTCTCGTGCATCTTGACCGCCCGCTCGAGCAAACGCGAATGTAGATAGAAAATATCCCCCGGATACGCGCCACGAGCCGGAGTCCGCCGCATAAGTAGCGAAATCTCACGATAAGCATCCGCGTGTTTTGTCAAATCGTCAAAAATCACCAGCGCCGCCTCGCCTTTATCTCGGAAATACTCAGCCAACGCCGCCCCGCACATTGGCGCCACATATTGCATCGAAGTCGGATCCGAAGCCGTACTAGCAATGATAATTGTATATTCCATCGCCCCGTTTCTGCGCAGTAATTCGTAAATTTTGGCAATATCTGAAGTTTTTTTGCCAATAGCAACGTAAATACAATAAGTAAATTTTCCGCCCGCATCTTTGACCGCTTTCTGGTTCAAAATTGTATCAATTGCCAACGCCGTCTTACCCGATTGCCGGTCGCCAAGTATGAGCTGCTTCTGCCCAAGTCCGATAGGAATCAAAGCATCTATGATCTTAATACCAGTCTGCAACGGCTCGCAAACAGACGACCGATCCATAATTCCCGGCGCCATAGCCTCAATTTCCCGATATTCCAAAGTTTCGTCCGTAACCAACGCTCCGGCCCCATCCACAGGCTGCCCGAGTACATTAATAACCCGGCCAAGGACATGTTTCCCAACTGGAATCCGAAAATGATGCTTTGTACTGAACACTTCCACCCCGGCACAGACCAAATCCAGCTTGTTGAAAAGCATAACGTGGACAAAATTTGGCTCAATCCCCATGACCATTCCAATCCCAACATCATCGCCATCTTTGAGATAGTAAACGACCTCGCCAAGGCAAACCTCATCCAAACCAACTACCTTCGCCAAACCGTCGCCAACTTCGATAATTACACCAAATTCCTTCGGATTCAAATTTAATGAAAAATTGTTAATTTGTTTTGACAGACTGTCTATGAATAATTCATAATCCTTAAAATCGCTCACATTATCTCCTTTCGTATCTTAATCTTGATTTCAGATAAAATTTGCCGAAAACTTCCATCATAATAATTGTTGCCAATTTTGAAAATAATACCAGAAATGATTTCGGTGGAAATTTTATACTCAAACCGTAATGGACCGTGTTTTTGTTGTAAAACCTTCTCAATCTCCGCCATTTTGGCCGCTTCTAGACGCTTTGTCGTTATAACCAAACACTTGGGAAACTCAAATTCTTCCTCTAATTCCTCGAGCAAAATTTTAAATAAATTCGCCAATTTTTCCGGTACAAAATATCGCTTTGCAGCCTCTAAACACGCGTAAAAATCATTGGAAAAATCTTTATTGCGCCCCCCCAGCACACCACGTAAAACATCAATATCCTGAGGCGTAAAAAGACTGGAAAACAGCATTTTTCTGATCACTTGATTATCATCTTGAAAAAGAACTTTTAAATCCTCGTACAATTTTCGCGACCTATAATTCAGCATATTCATAGACATAATAGCTCAATATTTCCAAAATTCCAATAGAAAAAATAGATAAAAAAATACGTAAAATTTTGATGAAAAATCAGGATTAAAATAGATTTTGGAATAGGTTTAAATTTGGGGACAAAATGAATTATAAATTGGAAAAAACAAGGAAAAAAATCGTTAATTTATATGTTAACAGCGCGTACTTTACAAATAGACAAAGAAAATTTTCGTCAAAAAAAAATACACAAATTTTACGGATAAAAACATCTGGTTTTTTTCAAATTTTTATTCTACAATTTTATCAGCGCCGTTGTGGCTCAGTGGTAGAGCACATCCTTGGTAAGGATGAGGTCGAGAGTTCGATTCTCTTCAACGGCACGGTTTTGAAACTTCTTAAATTTGCGGTATTTTTCCATTTTTCCTAGCATTTTTATAGCAATTTCACAGGGGAAATTTTTCAAAATCATTTCGAACTTGCCGAAAATGGCGGAAAATAATAAGATTAATTATGGAACAATATACTTTATCTATTATAAAACCAGACGCTATGAAGCGCGGATTGCAAGATACAATTTTGAAAATGATCACCGATTCTGGGTTGAAAATTTTGGTACAAAAGACAATTCATCTAAGCGAAGAGCAGGCAAAAAAATTCTATGAAATTCACAAAGAACGGCCATTTTACGACGAATTATGGCAATCCATGATAACGGAACCAGTTTCAATTCAAGTCTTATTTGCCGAAGATGCGATCAAAAAATACCGCGATTTAATGGGCGCAACAAACCCAGAACAAGCTGCAGAAGGCACAATCCGTAAAGCTCACGCCTTGTCAGTTGGGGAAAACTCCGTCCACGGCTCAGACAGCGCCGAAAACGCTCAAACAGAAATTTTACAATTTTTCACAATTTCTGAATTACTCAACGCAAAATGAATAAAACCATTTTCAATTTTACATTTTAAGAAATTTTACAAAAACTGGTCGAAAAATCTCGAATTTTGCTGAATTTTTTAGGTTTTTTTAGGGAATTTTTTAGGTTATTTTTATCAAAATCGAAACCAATGGCGGAAAAAAATTGCCAAAATATTCTGAACATTTTCAATCAAAATTGCAAAAAAACTTCCAAATTAAGCCGATTTTGCAGATTTTTCCGTATAACTATGAATTTATTTTCCCGACTAAGTTCGCCGGAGCCGGAGCTGGGTTATCACGTCATGGGCAAGGCTTGGTCAATCACGTCATGAGCAGGAAATTAAATAATTTTTTTGTACCAAAATTTTCAACTCAAAATCGGTGATCATTTTCAAAATTACACCTTGCAATCCGCGATTCATAGACTCTGATTTTATAATAAATTTCAAATTTTCTGCAATTTTTTCACAGAATTTTTGCGATAATTTGCTTTTTTTAGAAAAAGTCGGCTAAAATATTTTTATGAAAAATTACGTAGAAAAATTCAACATAAAACAGGTAAAATTCATGGTCGCGGCATTTTGGCTTTGCATAATCGCATCTCTAGGACCGGCCATTTTCCAGGAAAAAATATCGAATTTGTGCCTGATAGAACGTACAATTTTCACCCTTCTAGGATTTATGTGCTTCTTCGGAAAATGGATTTTATGGTTGAAAAACATCGCAATCGCGGCCTCAATCGCCCTTTCCACGCTCTTATCTTTGCACATTTTCGCCACTTTGAACCTGCTGACTCCGCAAGTCATAGCCTGGATAAATTCTCTACATTTTCTGGGCCCACAGAGATACAATACAAGCTGCGATCAAGTCAACAAAATTCTTGTAATTTCACTGTTTATAATTGTAATTTGCGTGGCTTATTTGATAGATTTGAGCAAAAAAAAGTAAAAATTTCGGCTTAAATGGCCGAAAAATAAAATTTGACTATTTATTCAAAATGTGCTAAATTACCTCCATCAGACAAAGTGGGGGAGGAAAAATTTTGTCGATTAGTCAAGTTAAAACCATCGCGTTTAACGGAATTGAATGTATTCCAATAGACGTCCAGGTACATATAGGCAACGGTTTGCCGTATTTCACGATAGTCGGGCTGCCGGATAAGAGCATTGGAGAAGCACGGGAACGAATTAGGGCGGCTTTTAGCGTCATTGGACTGAGTTTGCCTCCAAAAAGGATTACTGTGAATATGTCGCCAGCGTCGCTTCAAAAGGAAGGAAGTCATTATGATTTTCCGATTGCAATTGCGATTTTGGTAGCTCTTGGAATCGTGCCTGAGGATGCGGTAACTAATTGGATTGTACTTGGCGAACTTGGCCTAGATGGCGGGTTACAGAACGTTCCAGGCGTTTTGATGAGTGCAATTTTTGCTCTGGGAAATGGGTTGACTTTGGTTTGTCCGAACGGTTCTGGCAACGAAGCGCGCTTA
>Ga0074198_1002217_pt1 | contig 10672 bp, 15 predicted proteins | sample EPASupsiteSAE323_FD_64527 | JGI IMG/M metagenome (GOLD analysis project Ga0074198, IMG submission 64527) | Bioremediated contaminated groundwater from EPA Superfund site, New Mexico - Sample SAE3-23 | ecosystem: Environmental > Aquatic > Deep subsurface > Groundwater > Contaminated ...
TGGTGTCACTGGCGAGGTTGCTCAAGACGCAAAATCAAAAATTGGTGAGATAAGATCTAAAACAGAAGCTCCTATTTTTGTTGGTGGATGTATGCCAGCCATAGAAAATATAGATAATTTAGGGAATAATATTTTCACTTTTGATAGTAAAGAGTTATATCCTATTTTTATACAAAGAGCACTTGATACTGATACAAAAAGCACTATAGTTCCGTTTTGGGTAAAAAATTTCAATCAAAAATTAAAACTTCGTGATGAACTTATTAAAATTGATCCACAATTGGCTAGAGCATATGAACAAATGACTGATGGACTTTATATTGCTAATGAAATGGAAGCTCCAGTCAAACTCAGGGTATCTAGTGGTTGTAGTAGTCATTGTACCTATTGTGCGATTCCAAAAGCTCGTGGTAGTCATGAAACTACTCCACATCAAACCTTAGTTGAAGCTATTACTGAAGCAAAAGCATTAGGATTTAATAGAGTAATTTTAAATGGAGAAAATTTAGGACAATACGGTGTTGATGTTAAAGAAGGTAAGGTTGAACTCGATAAACTTTTATATATGTTTGTAGAAGCAAATCCTGATATAAAACTAAGTATTCGTTACATTGAACCTCCTTACGTTTTACGTTTTGCTGACACTCTTATCGATCTGGCTAAAAAAGGAAACATTTATTATATGGGTATTCCTATACAATCTGGTTCCGAATCAGTATTAAAAAGAATGCACAGAAGTACAAAAATATCTAATTTTATGAATGTATTCAAACAACTTAGAGAAATAGATGGCTTATATTTAGGGACTATGTTTATCAATGGTTTTCCAGGAGAAACATTAGTTGATCATCAAAAATCATTAGATTTAATAACTGAAATGGATTTTGATTTAGTCAATAGTCAACCTTTTTCAGTTCGACCAGGTACTCCAGCTGAATTAATGCCAAATCAAATATCAAAAGAAGAAAAAGACAGAAGATATCAAGAAATGATGGAAACTGCAAAAAAACAAAAAGATAAGAGATTAAGTTTTTATGTCAATAAATATTTAAGTGCTAGGGAATTGTCAGCTGAACAAAGAAAAATTATTCAAAATATGTTTAAAATCGAATAATTTTCATAGATTCATTCTGAAATCATTCCACTCATCGAGTCATGAAACAATATGTTTATGATAAAGTAGTTTATGACATATAAGGGTATGATTTTTGATTTTAATGGCGTTTTATGGTGGGACACCGCATTGCAGGAACAGGCATGGAAAGTTTATTCTGCTAAATTACGAGGTACCCCATTTAGCGATGAGGAAATGTCTATTCATGTTCATGGTCGAATTAATAAATATACTTTGGAATTTTTAACTGGTAGATCACTCGAAAGTCAAGAGTTGCACAATTTAATTCAAGGTAAAGAATCAACTTACCGGTCTTTATGTTTACAGCAAGGAGAAAATTTTAAACTTTCTCCTGGAGCCATCGAGTTTCTCGATTTTCTTGTTACTAATAATATCCCTCACACAATAGCCACTGCCTCTGAAGAATCAAATGTCCGTTTCTTTTTTGAAAATTTTCATTTAGATAAATGGTTCAATTTTAATAATGTTGTTTTAGATGATGGTAAATTACCTGGTAAACCAGATCCCCAAATATATCTCAGAGCCGCTGAAAAAATTAATCAAAAACCCTCCGATTGTATTGTTGTTGAAGATGCAAAATCAGGAATTATGGCTGCTTATAATGCTAAAATTGGTAAAATTATTGCTCTTGGTCCAATCGAAAAACACAAAACATTACTCTTATTACCTGGCGTTAGCGAAGCCATTACTGATTTTACTAAATTCCGAAAAGAAGAATTGTTTCTCACTAAATAACTAACTTGATCAGATTAAGATCCAATTTAATTCAAAATCATTCCACTTTTCGAGTTAAAAAATTAATTTTTGTGATAAAATAGGGCATTAATGAAAAACAAAGAGGTACCTTATTTTATTCAGGTACATGGTTGTATCAACTGTTCCCATTCTGCCACTTATAAAAAGAAGACAGGACATGACTATGGTTTTGATCATGAAATAGTTGCTGGCTGTCTTATTCGAGGTTGTTTAAATAATGGTCACACTTTAGACAATCCTTACTATGATCCAGAGGAAATAGTTAGATTAGCCAATGAAATTGGAACCAAAGAGGCTAAAGAAAATACCAGAAAAATATGTTTGGGTTTAGAATCACAATACAGTAGTTTTTACCAAAAAGAAAATATTTCTGTTCGTACTATTTTAGAGAAATTAGAACCTTGATCAACAATCAGTAGTTTTAAAATAATTCTATTTCTCGAGCAAAACAAAAAACAATATTCTAAACTAATTTTGAGTTTAAACTTGTTCGTTATTTTTCCTAAGTGTCGAGCTAACCCATTCTTCATCAGTGTGTTCTTTAATCTTTTCAGAATAGTATCCTAAATCATCTTGAACTCTATCAGAAAATAAGACTCTCGCTTCATCTTTGCCGTCTAATTTTGGTAAAACAATTTGATACAGTCTTTTTGTTAATTCAATTTTTCTTTGATAAGCCACAATATTTTCTTGGATGACTTCTTTTGTCTTAGGTTTCCAATCTATATCTGGAGTGGCATAATTAATGATAATTCCATATACTGGACAATAATAATAATCAAACAAACCTTTCTGTGTTATTGTATCTCCTGCCTGACTCACATCACTAATTGAACTTGTGAAATCAATAAAACCAAAACCATCTTTTTCGTCATAGAGTATATTTTTCCCTTTATTTTCCATCGGTAAATCTCGTTGCCAAGCTATTAGCAAATCATCAAAACACTGATTTAAATGTTCATCGCTTGCATTGGCTAATATTTCTGGATTCAATCGATTTAGTGTTTCTCCTGGCACTTTCTCGGCAATTGTAACCCCATCTTTTGGTGAAGCTGCTATGATTTGTTCAAAATGATCAACACCTTCAATAAATGATGATCCAATTAAATAGTGTGCCACATCTCCTGGATGTGGACGATATCTCAAAACATAATTTTCCCCGCCAATGACAATATTAAAAACATTTTGTGCAATATGTGATTGATGTTCCTTAGTATCATCCAACTCGCCGATTTGTTTCAAAAACTCTAAGACCGGTTCTTTGTATTGTTCGTAATTATTAAGACGTTCTTCGATATAAGTAATTACTTGCTCTTTTTTACCTCCTAAAGATTGGATAAAGTTTTGATAATCATCAGGAGATATAGCTTTAATTCTATCTCCTGGTTTTGCATCTTCAAGCTCCCAACTAAATTGATCAACATCAGTATCATCGACGATAAAACTGACTCCTTCAGTTTGTGCCGAGATAACAGAATTGTCTAAATTTTCATAAATATGTTTTTTTTGGACACTTTTAACTTCCTTTTGGCTAGCAAAACCAACTATTTGAGCAATATCATGGTTACATGTTTCATCCATATTACTTTATTATGCCACACCATGAAGTAAAGATAGCTAATTAGTAATCTAAAGAAAGATTCTAAAATCATTCTTTTAGTCTGCCGAAGTGTACGAAGGAGACCATTTTTCGAGTCAACGGAACGATTTTCGAACTTTGCTAAAATAATGAATGAAGGAAAAAGAAGAGAATAGTATTGTTCAAGTAAGTTTTGTTCGTATTGAAAAAGATAAAAAGATTCTATTAATACAAGAAAAAGGACAAGCCTGGGGTTTATGGTGTTTTCCTGGAGGTCATGTAGAGAAAAATGAAACACCTGTTCAAGCAGTGATTAGAGAAGTTAAAGAAGAGTCTGGCTACAATATAAAAATAATCAAAAAATTTAAACCATTAATAATAAATGGAATAGATTATAAAGGGGGAGTAAATGATAATGATAAAAAAATTGAACTCAATTTTTTTAAAGGTAAAATTATCTCTGGAGAAATGAAATTAGATACAAAAGAAACTTTAGATATTAGATGGTTTTCAAAAGATGAAGTTAAAAAATTATCTTTTAGAGGAGATTGGTTAAAACCTTTTTTATTATAAAATCTTTCACTTCTCGAGCACGCGAATTTTTCTAATCCATTTTTATTTCTTCAAAAATAGCTTATTATTTAAGTGTTAATTAGTTAACATAATTATGGAAGACAAAACAAAAGCAGTTTCTTATTTTGATGGTGGTTTATTACAGTTGATTGGTTGGTCAATTCTTGGTGGTTTAATTACTTTTTTTACTTTTGGAATTTGTTACCCTTGGGCTTTATGTATGGTTTATGGTTGGAAAATAAATCATACCGTTATTGAAGGTAAACGTCTTCATTTTACTGGTACTGCCACTGATTTATTTGGAAATTGGTTTAAATGGTTTTTATTATGTCTGATTACATTTGGAATCTATAGCTTTTGGCTAGGTATCGCTTTAGAAAAATGGAAAGTAAAAAATACTATTTTTGAATAAAAAATATTAAAGCGTCTTTATTTATTTTCTTTCAGTTCCGTTGTTGGAATCAGAGCAATAGACAATCAAATGAGGTACTTCTTCATCTGGATATTTATCCCATTCATATTTACAAACTAAATTATCTTTGCGATATCCAACTTTATGACTATCATCACCTTTTGATTCATTAAATTTCATGTAAACAAAATCATTATTTTTAAAATAATTTTCCACTGTTTTTTCGTCTTCTGCTGTTGGGTTTGAGTAACTGATCAAATATGAATCTCCAAAAAATGTTTTGCGAGTCGACACAGTTTCCCCTTCAGTCCAAATAATATCTGCTTTTACAGGTTTTAAAAAAGGTATTTTAGTATTTTCAGTCATTTTCACCAAAAAAGTGTAAGTTATGTCGGTTGGGATTGTAGTTACTTCTATAGTTGGCACCGATTCAGTTACCTTATCAGTCTCAATTACAGTCTCTTTTTTTATCCCACATCCACTCAATAAAAAACCAGATACTACAACCATTATTAATGTAAATATATTTTTCATATATACGATAGTATCCCATTTATTCAAAATATTCTTTATTTGTTGATTTATTTTTTTTAAAGTTTTATCATATGAATATGAATTCATACGACTGTTGTTCAAAAAAATCCTCCAAATTCAAAACAGTAGACAAATTATCCAGTTTATTAAAGATAGTTTCCGAAAATAGTCGTCTCCAAATTTTATGCATTCTCCAAAAAAATGAACATTGTGTTTGTGAATTGATAAAAGAAACCAAACTATCTCAAAGTTTAATATCTCATCATCTTAAGGATCTCAAAGATTTTGGTCTAGTTTCCGACCGCAAAGATAGTAAATGGTCTTATTATTCTCTTACTCTTAAAGGTCAACGAATTACTAAATTATTATTTCAAATTTAAAAACATGAAAATCCAAGTCTTAGGCTCAGGTTGTCCAACCTGCAAAAATCTTTATGAATTAACCAAAACTGCTGTCAAAGAATTAGACATTGATGCAGAAGTTGAATATTCCACCGACATTTCCAAAATTATTGAGCTTGGAGTTATGGAATCACCAGTAATAACTATTAATGGCAAAATTGCTCTACTTGGTTCTCATAATTTAATCAAAATAAAAGAAATTATCCAAAAAAATCAAAAATAATTTATGGACATTTTTTATCCTATTCAATTATTAGCAGATTTAATAGCCAAAAAAGATTCTTATCTTGGTTCGGCTCTTAATTTTTTTATTTACGACACTATTAAGATTGGAATGCTTTTAGTCTTCATTAATTATTTAATGGCAATTACTCGCTATTATTTCCCAACTAATAAAGTCAGAGGTTTACTAACCAAAAGACGTTTGTATGGATTGGATTATTTATTTGCCGCCCTCTTGGGAGTTGTCACTCCGTTTTGTTCTTGCTCTTCAATTCCACTTTTTATTGGCTTTTTAAGTGCTGGTATTCCACTTGGAGTCACCTTTGCTTTTTTAATCGCTTCACCTTTAGTCAATGAATCATCTCTAATTTTATTTCCGGCTCTTTTTGGTTGGAAAACTACCATAATTTATAATATTGTCGGAATTATTGTAGCCGTCATTGGCGGTATGATTATTCAAAAATTACATTTAGAAAAATATGTAAATCAACAATTATTAAAATATAAATCCAGAGCAGATGTTGAATCCGAAAATGGGGGAGAAAAGATAAAATTCAAAAAACTAATTTCTTATTGGTGGACTGATGGTTTTAAAATTACCAAAAGTATTTTTCCTTATGTTCTCTTAGGTGTTGGTCTTGGAGCCATTATTCACGGGTTTATTCCAGCCAATTTTTTTGAAAAATATTTATCCATTAAATCTTGGTGGACGGTTCCAATTGCTACTCTTTTAGGTGTGCCACTTTATGCCAACTCTGTTTCAGTTTTACCCATAATTGAGGCTTTAATCGGTAAAGGAATCCCCATGGGTACTGCCCTTGCTTTTATGACTGCAACCGTAGCTTTGTCTTTACCCGAAGCCTTAATTCTTAAAAAAGTCATGAAATGGCAATTGTTAGTCGCTTTCTTTGGTGTCACTAGTATTGGCATTATCTTGATTGGTTATTTATTCAATTTTATTTAATGAAAAAACTTTTTGTAATCATTCCAATTATTATTCTTTTAATTTTTGCTTTCATTGTTTTTAAACCTTTCGAGCCAAAACAAAAAATAATGTATGTCAATACAAGTCCAGATCCTGTCGTCAATACATCTCTTCCTTCTGGTTCTGAAAAAATTGAAATTTTTGCTTTTCATACTACCCAAAGATGTGTTTCTTGTCTTAATGTTAGTAAGTTTGTTAAATCTGTAATTGATGAAAAATTTATAAACGAAGTAAATTTAGGAAAAATAATTTTTAAAGAAATCAATATTGATTTACCAGAAAACCAACAATTAGCCAAAGATTATCAAGTTAGTGGTTCTTCACTTTATATTATTGTTACCAAAGATAGTCAAACCTTTAAAGAAGAGGACGCTGATGTCTGGCGTTACGTTCCTTATGAAACTAAATTTAAAAATTATTTTGAATCCAAAATCAAAAAATTACTTTAAATTATGGAATGGCTAAATTATTTAATTGATACCTACAATATTCCACTTTTATCAGCCTTCTTAATTGGCATAATGACTTCCATCAGCCCTTGTCCTTTGGCTACCAATATTACTGCTATCGCTTTCATTTCTAAGGATATAAAAAGCTCTAAACAAACTTTGTTGAATGGTCTTTTTTATACCATAGGTAGGGGAATTAGTTACACAATACTTGCCACTCTAATTTATTTTGGTTTATCATCTTTTTCCATTTCTTCAATTTTTCAAGGTTGGGGAGACAAAGCTCTTGGTCCAGTTTTAATTTTAATTGGTCTAATCATGGCTGATATTATTAAAATTAATTTCAAAACTAATAATTCTAAAATTGAAAATATTAAACTTTGGTTGGCCAAAAAAGGTTACATCGGTTCGTTTTTTTTAGGGATGCTTTTTGCTTTAGCTTTTTGTCCTTATAGCGGTGTTTTATTTTTTGGAGTTTTAATTCCTATGGTTTTAAAATCACCTGAAAGTCTTTTATTGCCTCCATTATTTGCCTTGGGAACTGGATTACCAGTGATAATATTTTCTTTTATCTTGGCTTTTAGTACTAAAAAAATTAGTTCAATTTTTTCTAAAGTTTCTCAAGTAGAAAAAATAATCCGAAAAATTATTTCAGCAATCTTTATTATTATCGGAATTTATTATTTGAAGAATTTTTTATTTTAAGTTACACAACTATTTATTATCAATAACTAATGTTTTATTTTGGTGTACTTTCATCATACACATGTTCATTATTACCTCTAGTCCATTTTTTTCTGCCAATTCTTTTGCTTCAGGTGTTCCTACCCCTTCTTGCATCCAGATAATTGGTTTTCTCTTACTTTTAATAACATCATTAATTATAGGTATTACTTGGTTTGGTTTACGAAAAATATCGATAACATCAATATTAATAGAATTGGGAATATCTAAAATGGTAGCATAAGATTTTAATCCAAATACTTCATCGATTGTTGGATTCACTGGGATAATATTGTATCCCTTTTCTTTTAAATAAAGTCCAACTTCATAACTCGGTCTATCTGGTTTATTAGACAAACCCACAATTGCCACTGTTTTATATTCCATCTATCTATTAATCAATAAATTGTTTCAATTCTTCTTCAAAAGTTGTTATTGGTCTAAAACCAATAAAATCTTGAATCACAGCTCCAGCTTTAAATAATTTCATATTTGGGATACTTTGAATATTATATTGAAGTGCTAAATTTTGGTTCTCAATTTGTTCAGTGTCTATTTTAACCACTTTCAATTTTCCTTCAAATTCTTTTGCCAATTCTTCTAATACTGGTGCCATCATTTGACAAGGACCACACCATGGAGCCCAAAAATCTACTAAAACAGGGGAGTCGGATAATAAGACTTCATTTTTAAAATCTTTTTCACCATTTACATTAATTGGATTTGACATAATTTTTTATTTTAATTAATAATTTTTTATCTTCATCTTTTAAAGTTTTCATACAAGTATCAAATTGATCTTCAACAACCGCGTCCATCACTCCACTAACGCCGGATTTAATTGCCTTTAATTGAGTCAAAATTTGAAGACAATCTTTTTTACTGTCAATCATTTTTTTTACACCTTCGATTTGACCAGTAATATTATTTAATCTTTGTACTATTGATTTCATAAAATAATCTTACAATACACCCCCCAGGGGTGTCAATAAGCAATTTTTTCTAAACGTGCTAGACTTAATTTAGTTATAAATTTATTTTCAAAAATGAAAAAATATTTAATTTTGTCTTTCTTATTTTTATTAGTCGTTACTCCAGTTGTCGCCAAAGGAACACCTGTAACCTCTGGACAACAGATGAACTCCAGTTCAACTACAGTTACTACCACTGCCAATCCAACCAATAAACCAACCGTTTCTCCTACTGGTAATCAAGTTAAAAACCAAAATCAAGTAAAAACCCAAAATCAAGGTGAAGAAAAACAACTTGAAGTTAAAACTCAAGAAGACGAACAACTAAACAAAAACGTTGACGACAGTTTTGTCAAAGTTTCTGACCAAGTTCATCAATTAATTAATACTGTTGGTGCCAAAGGTGGTATCGGTCAAGAAGTTAAAGATATTGCTCAAAATCAAACTAAACTTCAAGACGAAATAAAAACTACTTTCAATCAGATTAATTCTCGCAGTTCAGTCGCTAAACTTTTTCTTGGTTCTGATAAAAAAATGGTTAAAACCATGACTCAACAAATGGAACAAAACCGTTTAATGATTCAAGAACTAGAACAGCTAAAACTCGAAACCAAAAATTCTGCTGATTTAGCTCAACTCCAAGAGACTATCGATTTAATGACTTATCAAAACACTTCTTTGGAAGAAGTTGTAAATAAAGAGACTAAAATCAATGGTATGTTTGGTTGGTTGATAAACCTGTTCAATAAACAATAAATTGTATTTTATAAGTAGATACAATTCTCTCTGGGAATATATTCAAAAAACTGCTAAGATACTATCTTCATGATTACTAAATTGGGAAAACAAAAATTAGAAGAAAGAATTACCTCTCTTAAGGCAGAATTGCTTTCTACTTATGAAAAAAGAAGTGAAGCTGCAGAAGAAGGCGATCTTAAAGAAAATTCTGCCTATATTGCCTATGGGGAACAATCACATGTTTTAAACGCTCAAATTATTGAACTAATCACTGATTTAAAAACATCTGTTATCGTTGATCCACCAACTCAAACTGATACTGTCGCTTTTGGTTCTAAAATTACTGTTCGTTTTGAAAACGATCAACGGGTTAGTACTTTCGTTTTGGTTGGTAAAAATGATGCTCGTCTGTTTCCTGATTGGATTTCTTCTGACAGCCCATTAGGAATTGCTACCTTAAATCATAAAAAGGGGGACAAAGTTGAAGTCAACGGTCAAGCAGTTTCTATTTTGGATATAGCCATAGGCAATATTTAATCAATCTAATTTTCTGTATAATCCAATCATGTCGGCGATTTTTAATACTTGGCAATTCAACATCATTCTTTTTTTAATTGGTATAGTTATTTTTTTTCAATTTTACAAATTAGCCGTTAGAAATGCTCAAAGAGATGGAGCAGCTACTATTTTATTACAACTAATTGGTGGTTTTTCTGTCCTCTGTTTAATTCCATTTTTACCTTTCAAATTTTCCACAGATATCAAAGTTTATTTATTTTTAATTTTGGCTTGTGTTTTTTATGGACTCAATGATCGTCTAGAAACTACTTCCAGAAAACATCTTGAGGTTTCTGTCTTTTCTATTCTTGGTCAATTAGGTACAGTTTTTTTAATTTTAATGGGGATAACTGTTTTTAAAGAACCTTTTGTTTTAACCAAAATAGTGGGTGCTAGTTTAATTTTATTTGCTAATTTTTTTATTTTTTATGAAAAAGGTAAATTAAAATTAAATAAATATGCTTGGTTAGGTGTTTTATCAAAATTATTTTTTGCGGTAGCAGTTTCAATTGATATTGGCATTTCCAAACATTTCAATTTACCTTTTTATATTATGCTTACTTTTTTATTACCGGCCATCGTCATCTTTTTTGGTGAAAGAATAAAACCTTCAGAAATTGCCAGAGAATACCAAAG
>Ga0074198_1002218_pt1 | contig 10670 bp, 8 predicted proteins | sample EPASupsiteSAE323_FD_64527 | JGI IMG/M metagenome (GOLD analysis project Ga0074198, IMG submission 64527) | Bioremediated contaminated groundwater from EPA Superfund site, New Mexico - Sample SAE3-23 | ecosystem: Environmental > Aquatic > Deep subsurface > Groundwater > Contaminated ...
ATGGCGGGTGCTGCCTCCCGTACTTCTTTTGCCGTCAATGTGTCGATAGCAGAACAGATGACGGGCATGGCCAGGTCTGCATCCCCTTTCAGTGCAGAGAAACGGATTCGTTCCATGGCTGAGTAAGAATACTCAAAACCATAGCCCAGAGAACCGGTATAGGGATCGATGATGATGTGGTCCCGTGAAACACCAATCTCTTTTAACAGGATATTGAGTTGCTTTGCAAGGTTGACATCGATGGGGGACTGGGCAATTACCGAATGATTGTAGGCCAGAGCAGCAGCAGCGATACTGCGGTACCTGCCAGCCTCCGCAGTGCCTAATAAAAGACGTTCTCCCTGTCCGGCTTCCCCGCATTTTAAGAACACCTCGCTGTCAATTCCCGGTTCATTGCTCCCCTCAATGATAAGGGGGAGGCTTGTACCGGATAAAACAGTTTCAACGGTTTTTCCAATAGATGCCACGTCGGAAAAATTCCGCTGCCGGGTGCTGGTCAGGTACAGGCGGACCATGTCTGCCCCGTACACTGAATCTGCGGCTTTTGCCCATTCCCCGCAATCGTTAACCCTGTCTCCGCAAAAGGCGAGGACAACAGGGGACCAGTACTGCGGGTTATCGCAGATCTCAAATGCGATGAGCGGGGCTGGTGAGCCCGGTATAGTTTCAAGGAACGGGAGTGTTTTTCCTCCCCCAATCCTGTATGAAATACGGCGGGTTCCTCCCTCCGCATTTGTTGCACCGAGAGTCACTTCGGTTACAGATCCACTCCAGTTAAATTTCAGGTCAAATCCCATGTTGGCATCACACCAGGGGTTTCATGGTCAGGGCCGGGTGTTGTACCTGCTCAAGATATACCATGAGATCTTCGATCGTGGCTGCCGTTGTCTCATCTGCAATCTTGTCGAACAGGTCGGGTTTTCCCCGTTCGGCCAGTATTTTTACCAGCCGCGGTTTGAGTTCTTCTTTAAGTTGTGCCGGTATCCAGACAAGACGTTCGATACCCCCCTCTCCCTGTAAGAACCGGTCTGAAAGGATGTAGCCTTTGGAAATACCCGCAAACCCGGGTGTCTGTGCACCCCCTCCGATAGTGCCGGCAAGGGTCGAAAATGACATGCCCGAAGGTGTCAGCCCTTTGAACTCACGGTTCACCACCATGATCCCATTCACTTCCGGCAGCATCAGGGCAATGCATTCAAAACATCCGCAGCAGGTCATAGGGTATTCCATGACACTGTAGAGCGAGCACCGGTCCACTTCCCCGTGGCTGGCTTTCTTCACAAACCGGTTGACGCCTTCGAATTCTCCATTCTGGGCATTGAGCACCGTGCCTTTTTCAATTGGCTGGTTCGCTCCGGATGGCGACATTTCATACGCGATCTTTCCATCCAGCCAGCTGATGGCCCCGCACAGGGCGGGCCGTTCGGGTGTGATCACGCAGACGTGGTTTGGCGCAAAAGTCTGGCAGAGCGTGCAGGAATAATAGGTGTTCACATCACTGTCACGCATGCCCTTGATGCGTGCGTCCCGTTCATCATAGACCTGTTCTGCCTCCTTCTTTGCCGCCAGGACTTTTTCCTTATCCGTGATAAGCGTGACCGAGACGGCATCAAGCAGCTGGGGAAAATCCATACGGAACTTGCTTGCCAGCAGTTTACCGATATGTTCGATCTTCACGCCTTTTGCAACAACCTCCTTCGATAACCGGACCCAGATAAGATCCCGCTGGGCAACATGCCATGATCCTTCCCCGTAATTGACAAAATTATGAATCCTTCGTTCGAGCACCGGCTCGTAATCTTTTTTCATGGTTTTTCCGGCAACATCAATGATGATTGCGAGCGGATTTGCGGATCCTTCTGCCATGGAATCGATCTCGGGGCCGAGAACTGTTACCTGCCCGTCTTTGATCTCACCGGGATTTTTCATCCGGAGCAGTTCAAATGCCGGTGACCTGCCGCCTCCAAACTCCACGTACATCTCCTCTTTACGGATACTTTTTCCTTCAAAGGCAGGGGAGCATCCCATCGGGATGGGGATTGCAGTAACCGTGACACGAATGCCTTTTGATTCCATGCCGGTCCGGACAATATCTTCCGGGGTTGCCTGGATCCATGTCCCCCCCGAATAATCTTCCAGCGTAAGGATGGGAAAACCGAGCACCCGCATACCATCGACAAGAGTAATCTCTTCATCGGAAAGCCCGGGGAATACGATCACAACAGCCTTTGCCCGCTCTGCTGCATAAGCCAGCAGCCGGTGCATGTCCCCCGGGGTGACCCCCCCAAACATCATGGCAACCCGGGCAATAATATCGACAAAGTGCACGCCATGAAGCGTGCTGGAACCAAGGGGGATAAGACGATAATCGAGACCCAGTTTTACACCGGCAGACGATAATGAAGACACGACCGGGCCGGCAAGAAACGTAAGCATATATTTTTCCTGAAGTTCGCGGCAGATCGCTGCAGCGGTGTCGGCACTCCGGGGGTTTCCGACAATGAGCGCAAGGCCGAGTATACTGCCGTCAACGAGAGAATACCCGAGTTTACGGATGATCGTATCGCCAATAAAACCGGTGTAAGGCGGACCTTCCTTTCCTTCCTGTGCGGTCTTTTTTGCGAGAATTATTTCAGAGGTAACCAGGGAGTTCTCCTTTGTCCGGGAAAAAACATCCAGCAAGGTATCGTGGTCATGCGCTGGTATGCCGGTCAGGGCATAAGAGATGGGAAGATGATAAGCGGTATCTTCATAGGAAAATGTTCCCTGTATTGTCATTATCTCGGTTTTTAAATGGAGTTGTCCATTTTTTATTGCCAACTCAACGTCGGTCATGGTAAAAGTCCCTCGGATACAACGTATTCCCGGTAATATTGATATACTTTCGTTATAAGGTAACAGGAAATTCGAACCTTTTTTGCATGCAAAGTCTGTATTAACAAAAATATATATCCCTTTTAAATGCTATTCTCTTTAATGAGAGGCCCGAAAATGAGCATTGTGCGAATTAACAAGGTTTTTTCCGTTCTTATGCTGCTGATCGCAGCAATTTGTATTTTCCAGCCGGTGCTGGGTGCCGATGGAACCGTAACCATAGCATACCGGGGTTCCGGTGGCAGCTACATTGGTGACACGATTATTTTAGATGGCCAGAATACTGTTGGTAATGTTACTTTTCTCCGGATCACCGGCCCGGGTCTTCCTTCGGAAGGTGTCCCGATATATGATCTCAATGGGACACCCGGATCGGGAAATTCAGTAGAAGTTAATCCTGATGGTACCTGGAAGATTGCATGGTATACATCGACCATTAAAGCAATTGAAAAAATGCAAACCGCACGGTACTATATTATCGCAGCTGATCTCACTCACCCTGAAATATCCTCAACAACATCATTGGTCATGAAAAAAGTGGAATTTTATGCCACAGTTACACCGAATCCTGCAACAATAGATGACTATGTAACGATAACCGGCTCATCTGAACGGGGAGTGTCTTATGTCCAGATTGATGTGACCGACAGTTCCGGTAAAATTTATCGCACCTATACATCACCGGTAAGCGGCTCCGGATATTTCAATTATGGTTTCCATGTTGACATGCCACCAGGACAATATAACGTCCGGCTGAGTAACCCGGCAATAAAAACCGCTCTCCTGATGGATCTTATCATTGTCTCGCCACAGGCATCGTCATCGGTAAACACAACAACTTCAGAAATTATCCCCGTCAGCATAGCTACGCCTGTTAAGAACCCGGCAGCGCTTCCCCAGAATCTCATCGGTTCAGGCACTCTGACGATTGCATCAACCCCTGCAGGATCTTCAGTTTTTCTTGATTCGGTAATGATCGGAAATTCGCCGGTGGATTTGAACAATCTGCCTTTCGGCAGCCACCTTATTGAGTTAAAAACACCCGGATACCAGCCCTATTCTATTCAGGTTAACATCACCGATGGTACCCAGGTTACCCTTTCGCCATATCTCCAGAAAAACCCGGCTCCTATCCCTCTTTCACCAGTAACTGTACTTCTCGGGCTTATTTTTGCCGGTCTAATTGCCCTTGCATGGCGAAGAATATGAAAAACCAATAATCTTTTTTTGAATAGTTTTTCCATAACCTATATCGATTTCAACAGTAATTTGTAATGGCATAACCGGTGATTTCCGTGAAGAAATTTTCTTTTATTGCTCACATGCCTGATACTCCTGGATCCCTGCACCGCGCCGCTGCGATCATCCAGCAGTATGATGGGAATATCAACCGTATACAATTTGACCGGCGTATAGATCCCGGGACCGTTTTTTACGAGGTTACTGCTCCGGCCGATTCCTATACCCGGATTACCCGTAACCTAGAAGAGATCGGGTATCTCCAGAGCACCATAAAACCCCAGAGTTTCTTAAAGTTCTGCGTATACCTGCCTCACCGTCCAGGTGCCCTCTATGAATTCCTCGGCATGACAACGGCTGCTGGTGCAAATATCTCGTTTTTAGATTTCGATGACAGAAGCCGGCACCCGGATCGCCTCACAGTCAGCCTGAACCTGGAACAGGGAGTGGTTGTCGGGCAGCTGCTCAACCAGTTAAAATCTCTTTATCGTCTGGATATCATCGAGTACGACACCACGGGAAAACAACTGGATGATACCATTTTTTATGTCCGGTATGCCCAGGCAATCCGTGAGCTTATCGGTGAATCGGAAGATGCCTTCCTGCTCTCGTTCCTTGCCGATACCAATCATATGGCCCAGGAACTGATGGACCGGGGGTGCGATCCCAAAAAAGTTTTTGAAAGTGTTCTTGCTTCCGGCCAGACGATGAAAGCGACAACGGGAGAGCATTTTTACGCTGATGTCCAGAAATTCCAGGTGGATGTTTGCACGACCTTGTTCTGTTTCCAGGTTCCCTGTGGGGGAAATATCTTCCTGATACAATCCGGAGAAAAACTGCTGATGATAGATACCGGGTACGGGATATATCATCATGATGTCATGACAATGTTCTCCCGGTATGGAATCAAGGATGTGAAGGCGATCGGCCGGATTGTTGTTACCCATGCCGATGCGGATCATTGCGGTGCCGCCGGGTTCTTTACTGCACCGGTGCTGATGCACAGCAGCACGCTCGATATAATCCGGACAAATAACCGGGCCTATGGTTCCCGCAGTGATCACGCCTCACTTGATGAATTCTATACCAAGATGATCAACCTGTTCTCGAAATTCAAAACTCCGGAAAAGACTGAATGCATTTCCGCTCCGCGAGGAACAACCCGCGGCATATTTCCTGTCATCGGTACAGTGACGATTGGGGATATTGAACTGGAGATACTCGATGGTCTCAGCGGCCATACGGCCGGACAAGTGTTCCTGTACTCCCGTACCCATGGCCTGTTATTTCCTGCTGACAGCGTAATAAATTTCGCAAGCCTGTCAAAAGAACGGGCAGACTATAGTTCGCTTGCGGCATTTCTCGTAACCTCGGTCAATGTTGACAGTGACAGTGCAAAAAAGGAGCGAAACGGACTTTTTGAACTGGCACGGATAACTGATGACTATCTTGCCCCTGCCAGCAGGAGATGCCTGATATGCGGGGGACACGGTGCGGTATCAGTACTTGAAAACGGCAAACTTGCGGTAACCGGATCGATCGAACGGTATGAAGCCGGGAAAAACGGATAATTTGTTTACGGGTTCTTTTTTCCTTTCGGAAAACCGCAAATATGATTTTGAGTTGCTTTGATGGTTATTAAGGAATTGTTCAGAATGTTGGCTCTGTAAAAAATCCTCGTTTTTCTCTTATTTGCCCATCGTCCTCAGTATATAGGGGTTCTCGTCGACCATATGAGCAGCCCGTTTCACCGGTATTTTTCTCGTGCCGGTGATTTCATTAAAACCGGCCTTAACCGGTTTGAAGGCGATCTCATTATTCTGAAAAACAGGATCCGGCATCTCTTCAATCAATACTTCAGGATTTTTTTCTGAACAACCCGGTACAGGTTGATAAGTTCACCGTTGAGATCGGAAAATTACTGCCTTATCTGCCCGGAGTTTGTTGTACCGTTTTACCCGTAACGCACCCCCGCCAATGAAATGTTCAAAAAAGGTTTCCCGGTCCCGGGGCACCCGCTTCCCCGGTTTATCGAGTAACAGTCGTTTTGCGCCTGTCCATTTGAATAACGGTGTAATCCCATCCCCCCATTTTTTATTACCCATACTTAAGGGGCATTCGGGCTTATACTACGAAATTCTCTTCTACTATGCAATAACATCTTGTGTAGGAGAAGTATGGAGAGCCACAGGGTACAGGAAATGATGCGGCTGATGGCATCGAAAATCCGCTCAATTGCCAATACCATTTCAGACGATGATATCGGGAAGTTCATCACCGAACTCTTAAACGCAAAACGCATTTACGTTATCGGGGCAGGAAGATCCGGGCTCGTGGCAAAAGCCTTTGCCATGCGCCTCATGCATCTCGGGTTCCATGCCTACGTTGTCGGAGAGACTATAACTCCCGCACTGAACAAGGGTGACCTCATGGTCATCTTCTCCGGTTCCGGCAGGACAAAAACCGTCGCCGACCTTGCAGAAACCGCAAAGGATATTGGCGGAAGAATATGCCTTATCTCATCGAATGCAGATTCGCGTATCGGAAAAATAGCAGACTGCATTGTCATTATTGAGCATCACCGGGATTCCGTAGAAAACGATGCGGTCGAATTTGAGATACGGCAGATGATGGGCGAACACAAATCATTTGCCCCGTTAGGCACCCTCTTTGAAACGGTATCCATGATCTTTGCCGATGCAGTGGTTTCACGTCTCATGGAGATCACCAAGACCGATGAGAGTGCGCTCAAGAACCGGCATACGAATATCGAATAACACGGTGGATTGCAATGAGTATGAAATTTGCAGACAGGGTAAAAGATATCGAGATCTCAGGTATTCGTCGATTATTCGAGGCCGCGGGTCCCGATTCCATTAATCTCGGGCTCGGTCAACCCGATTTTGATACGCCCCGGCATATCAAGGATGCTGCAATCAGGGCTATCCAGGAAGGAAAGACCGGGTATACCGGGAATAATGGTATTCCCGAACTCCGTAATGCGATCAGTGCAAAATTCAAACGGGAGAACGAAATCTCTTACACGCCGGCCCAGATCATCGTTACTGCTGGCGCCAGCGAAGCGCTCCATATCGTGATGCAGGCCATGGTGGGCGATGGTGACATAGTGCTTTGCCCGGATCCGGGGTTTGTATCGTATGCATCCCTGGCCACTCTGGCAGGCGCAAACCCGGTCAGTGTTCCCCTCACGAAGGATTTACACATCGATGTGGAGAAGGCAAAAGAGCTGATGGACGGGGCAAAACTCTTTGTCATCAACTCCCCGGGAAACCCGACAGGAGCTGTCGAGAGCAAAGAATCCATCAAAGCCCTTGTCGAGTACGCTGACGATGCTGGTGTAACCATAGTTTCAGATGAAGTGTACGAACATTTCATTTACGGCAAAAAGCACTGGAGTGCCGGCCAGTTCGGTGATAATGTCATCACCATCAATGCAACCAGCAAAACCTATGCTATGACCGGCTGGCGTCTGGGCTACCTTGCCGCCTCCCCCGAGATTATCGGCCAATGCATCAAGATACACCAGTACTGCCAGGCATGCGCAACTTCCATCTCCCAATATGCGGCAGTTGCTGCTTACGAGGGGGATCAGCACCCCGTTTCGGTGATGCGGGATGAATACCGGGCCCGGCGGGATCTTTTCTGCAAAGGATTGTCAGCCCTTGGCCTGGACTTCCCGGTTCCTGAAGGTGCATTCTATGCTTTTGTCCCGATGCAGCCTGCACTCACCCAGAAAATAATTGATGCCGGTGTTGTGATCGTCCCGGGCTCGGCGTTCGGGGTCAATGCGCCGGAGTATGCCCGGATGAGTTATGCCACCTCCCGGGAGAACCTGAAGCGTGCTCTTGATAGGATCAAAAAAGTAATAGGTGAATAACATGGTCAAAGAACTGTTACGTAAATTATCCAATGCCCACGGTGTTTCGGGCAGTGAAGGCAACGTCTATGCACTCATAAAAAAGGAACTTAAAGGGCATGTCGATGAAATCCGCGAGGATGCCATGGGCAACCTCATCGCCATCAGGCACGGTAACAAGTTCAAGGTGATGCTGGCCGCTCACATGGACGAGATCGGGCTCATGGTGAAGTATGTCGAAGAGAAAGGTTTCATCCGGTTCGTTGCTCTTGGCGGCTGGTACGGCCCTACGCTCTACAACCAGCGGGTTGTCCTGCATGGTGTAAATGGCCCTGTCATCGGCGTCATAGGTGGCAAACCCCCGCATATGATGGATGATGAAGAGCGTAAAAAAGGTGTCAAGGTCGACGATCTCTTTATCGATATCGGCGCAACCAATCCCGATGAGGTCGATTATCTCGGCATTGAAGTCGGTACTCCGGTGACGATCGACCGGGAATTCTGCGAGCTTGCCAATTCCCGGGTTACGGGAAAAGCTTTTGACAACCGTGCCGGTGTTGCAATGCTTATTAAAACCTTGAAAGAGACCGATTCCCCGCTCACTGTTTTTGGTGTCTTTACCGTGCAGGAAGAAGTAGGCCTGAAAGGTGCACGCACCAGCGCGTATGCTCTTGATCCTGATTGTGCGATTGCAACCGATGTCACGATCCCCGGCGATCACCCGGGCATTGAGATGAAAGATGCACCTGTTCTTATGGGCAAGGGCCCGGTCATCACCATTGTTGACAGCAGCGGCCGGGGACTTATCGCCAACCGCAAAGTTGTCAAGTGGCTCAAGGAAGCTGCAGACTCAAACTCCATTCCCGTGCAGATGGAAGTCGGCAGTGGTGGGACTACGGATGCAACCGCAATTCACTTAACCAAGGGCGGTATCCCGAGCACCACGGTCAGTATCCCTTCCCGGTACATCCATTCACCGGTTGAAGTGATTGACTGTAATGATATCGAAGCCGGTGTAAAAATACTGGTGGCAGCACTGAAGAAAAAGCCCGTTTTATAATTTTTTGGCTCTGTAGAAATCCTCGTATATATGGGGATGACTCCCTCTCTCCCCCCCATGGGGGAGGCATCCCAAGGGGAGCACCCCCTTGACCCCCTACTATTTTCAGGTTTTTGATCAACCGTCTGGAAGATATCGCTACATGGGGGATGCCCACGCGGCGGGGGTGTAGGCGCAATGGCGCCGTAACCCCAAAGAGCGTCAAATATTTTTGAGCATTCCTAAAGAGCATTTTTCAGTCATTTTTCATAGAAATTCTATTTTTATCGGGATGCACAATTTAAAAAAACCTAAAAAAAATTCCGAAATATCCACGCACAACCGGGTATCACCCGCATAACTATCCGGGAATATGGACGAATCGTGAGAAATAATCCGGTTTTCTCTCAAGAAAAAACACTATTAAAACAAAACGCCTCGGCCGGGACTTGAACCCGGGTCAAAAGCTCCGGAGGCTTCTAGGATGTCCGCTACCCTACCGAGGCACTGATTGCCGTGTTTGTCTGCATTGCACCCATTTTTTCGTTCTGCACGCGTAACGCTTTGCATAGTATATGCTGAGCAACGACGATGAAGATTGCACGGGTTGCAATGATTCACGGTTCTATAATAACAATACCTCGCAGGGTATTAAAGCTCTCGCGTGGGAGTGAATAACGGGTATTGTTTTTTTATAACTCCAAAGCAGAATCTGAACCTGCTATTCTGGCCAGTCGCAGAATTTTAACCGGTTCACGAATCAGGATTTGTTCAAAACCCTGCATACCCTGCATACCCTGCATACCCTGCATACCCTGCATACCCTGCATACCCTGCATACCCTGCATACCCTGCATACCCTGCATACCCTGCATACCCTGCATACCCTGCATACCCTGCATATCTTTGGGAAAAATATCACCGGGCAAACCCGGGCAAGGGTAGAGAGAATATACTAAATATCATGGAATAAAATACTAGTATATAAACCCATAAATCATTCAGACCCAGATATTCACCCCGTTCTATGACTTGGCTCTCGTACATCAGAAAATCAGGTTTGGTTCTTGCCATTATCATGGTCCTTGCTCTTACCTTCACGGTTTCTGCGGTTTCTGCAGCAAATTCTGTGATTGTAATGGTGACGGATACCCGGACCAAGCAACCTCTTGACGGTGCACAGGTATATTTTGACGGGGGTTATCGCGGGGCAACTTCATCTGATGACGGGGCCGGGACACTGGTTATCCGGGATGTCAGTGACGGTACTCATACTGTGCGGGTGACACGGCCCGGGTTCAAGGAGATTACGAAAAAAATTGCATTTCCTGCAGAATCTGCTGTTGAAGTATCGATCGCAAAAGGATCCCTGGTGTCCCTGAATCCTGATGGTCCTGCACCGAACGCAATCAATATTATTTTCTATCCTTCATCAACCTCATATAACTGCAAAGACCATGCCAAAGTTTCTACCTCTCTCTATATGACAAATGAGACCCGGTTTAAGGAGGACGTAACGAATCTTATCGATAAATCTTTCATGAGCCTGGATCAGTTCACCTCGTCTTCAAATCCCCTTCCTGACAATTACCAGGATAATTTCAACTTTTATTATTATTATGACCCGTCCGCACCTGCCGA